>Ga0116152_10002954_pt1 | contig 13758 bp, 12 predicted proteins | sample AD_UKC119_MetaG_FD_89894 | JGI IMG/M metagenome (GOLD analysis project Ga0116152, IMG submission 89894) | Active sludge microbial communities of municipal wastewater-treating anaerobic digesters from Hong Kong - AD_UKC119_MetaG | ecosystem: Engineered > Bioreactor > Anaerobic > Digestate...
GAAGTGCCAGGTATCCAGGGACCTACTGCGATGAAGTCGCTGTTAGATGAAGTGTTAGAGAAGAACCTTGTTATACACCGTGTTACTCAAACCAAAGGAATCATGTTATTAACAGACACGGAAATTTCTGAAATGGTTACACTGGCGAAACAGGGAGAAGTGGAACTGGTATTGTCAATTGGTCCCAGAGCCACCTACGATACCAGTGCATCCGTCTTGACACCAGAAGGACAAAGAATGGGTTTGCGACTGCGTGGACAGGAACAAGTTATTCGTGCCATTGAAGATGTGAAAAGAGCAGCAAGTTTCGGATGTCGGTCATTCTTATTATACGATGAAGGATTACTCTGGATTTTGAACGAAATGCGCAAACAGGGAGAAATACCTTCGGACTCGAAATTTAAAGTTTCTGCACATACAGGTCATGGGAATCCATGTTCCGCTAAACTTATGGAAAGTATTGGCGCAAATTCTTTAAATCCTGTACGTGATTTACAGCTACCGATGCTCGCAGCAATAAGACAAGCCATTAACATCCCAATTGACCTTCACACTGAAAATCCGGTTTCTTCGGGTGGTTTTATTAGACATTATGAAGTACCGGAGATGATCAGAGTTACAGCCCCTATTTACCTAAAAACAGGTGGTTCTGTTGCAAAAACTCATGGATGGGATACTACTGTTGCCGAAGCCAAACAACGCGCAAAACAAGTTAGTTTGGTTAAGAGAGTAATTGATAGTTATTTTCCTGATGCTATTATGTCATTAAAAGGTAGTATCTAATAGTTCAGGAAAAACTCATATTAATTTATTAAAAAAAGAATGAGATAATGAGACATCATAGTTATAACCCCAATTTTAAATTTGTAGTAGAACCTGTAAATTTCAACAAATTAACAGATCGCAATATTTTGCAATATTGTTTGGGAGCTACATTGTATATGCCTGGCACAAAAGAAATTCTTGAAAAGATATTAAATAAAGAATTTAATGATATTACATCAATAGTAATGTGCTTTGAAGATGCTATACAAGAAGATGATGTACAAAAAGCAGAAAATAATGTACTTAACCATCTCTCAAAAATTGATGAGGCAATACAGGAAAATAAACTTAGCATAGATGATATTCCATTAATATTCTTAAGAGTAAGGAATCCAAATCAGTTTAAAGTATTTGCAACACGATTAACCCAAGTTCATACAAGAACTCTTTCAGGTTTTGTTTTTCCTAAATTTTACTCTTCTAATGCGAATGAGTATTTTGAACAACTTGAAGATATATGTAATGAACATAATGCTGTATTGTATGGTATGCCTATACTTGAAGGAAAGACCATTGCATACAAAGAAACCAGGAATGAAGAGTTAGTTCTTATAAAAAAATTATTAGAACCATATAAAGAACGTATTCTGAATATACGTGTTGGAGGTACTGATTTCTCATCTCTGTTTGGAGTTAGAAGGGGAATAAATTATTCTATTTATGACATCTTGACTGTAAGAGACTGCCTTTCGGACATACTTAATTTCTTCAGCCGTAATGAAGATGATTATTTAGTTTCTGCACCTGTTTGGGAATACTTTCTGGCTTATAAGAAAGATGATCTAAATAGTTTGATACAAGAGAACATTCATAAATCACTTATGTTAAGGACTCCCATTATTAATGAAGCGATTGATGGCTTGCTTAGAGAAGTGATTTTAGACAAGGCAAATGGGTTTGTAGGCAAAACAATTATACATCCCTCTCATGCACGTTATGCGAATGCAATGCAAGCTGTTACAAAAGAAGAATATGATGATGCAAAGCAAATACTTGAAACAAAGGGAGGTGTAGTTAAAAGTGCTAATTCAAATAAGATGAACGAAATAAATCCACACAGAAGTTGGGCAAAGAAAATTGTATACAGAGCTAAAGCTTTTGGTGTAGTTGAGGATGAGACTTCATTTTTAAAGCTAATAATGTCATGAGTTTGATTACTGATACTTTTATTGACTTATTATTGGATTATGCCAAAAAGGAAATCAATAAGGATGTTTATGAACAAACAAAGAAATGTTTGATTGATTATTTAGGTGTTACGTATGCAGGTTCTGTTTTACTGAAAGAGAAAACATCCGATTACATTTCAATTGCAGGTTACAACAATAAAGGGGTAAAAGCTATAGGGCTAAATCATCAAGCTTCACTACTTGAAGCAGCATTCATAAATGGTTTGAATGCACATGTAGCCGAACTAGATGATGGTGAAAGATATGGAATGTTCCATCCGGGTGCTGTAGTGTTCTCAGCATTAATACCAGTTTCACAGTTTTTTGAAATATCTGTAGATTCTTTTATTAGGGCAGCTATTTTAGGATATGAAGCATCAATTAGGTTAGGTAGATCACTTCAACCATATCTTAAAGACAAAGGATTTCACGGAACCGGTATATGTGGCATTTTCGGAGCAGCAATTGCTTCAGGTGTTGCTCTGAGTTTTTCTAAACAGGAACTAAAAGACACATTATCTGCAGCTGCAACTTTCTCTTCAGGCCTGTTGAAAGTTATCAAAGGCCGCTCAGAAATGAAACCTTTTAATGTAGCAAATGCAGCAAAAAATGGTCTTAATGCTGCATTATTAGTTAAATCAGGATTTACCGGTCCTGATGATGTATTTGATGGTAAAATGGGATTTTTAAATGCTTTTACCGGTTTTTTTGATAAAGAAATGTTATTGGAGGAAAGAGAATCCTTTTCAATAATGCAGATTTATATGAAACCATATGCAGCGTGCCGTCATTGCCACCCGGCTATTGAAGCTGCTTTAAATATCAAAAGAAAACATAGACTCACAGTTAATTCAATCAGATCAGTTACTGTAGAGACCTATTTTTGGGCTGTAGATGGCCATGAGCATACCAAAATTGAAGGAGTAAGTTCTGCAAAAATGAGCACTCCCTTTAGTGTCGCAGTTGCATTACATAAAGATAAGGCAGGAATCAATGAATTTACTGATTCAAATATTGATGATGACAGTATTAAAACATTGACACAAAAAGTAAGTGTAATTACAAATGATAATCTCACAGCTCTTGTTCCCCAAAAAAGAGGCGCTATTGTGAGTGTGGAGACAAATGATAATGAAATCTTTACAGAGAGGATCGATTATCCAAAGGGAGAGCCGGAGAGTCCTCTTACATTAATGGATATCAAAGAAAAATTTATGGCGCTTACTCAATTTGGAGGATTAGAGTTGGAATATAGCTTGAGTTTATATGAGTGTATTATCGATATCGAAAATAGATTTAAAGAGTTATTAAATGCAATATAGTAAAGTCTGAATGAGAGTTTATATTGAAAATATTAAAATAGTCGCTGAGAATATTCTGAAAAAAATCGGAGTACCGGTTGAACAGGCAAAAATAATTGTTGATACAATAGAATATGCTCATCTTACTAATAAAGGGACTCATGGTATTGGACGACTGCCAATATATGTAAGAAAAATAAAAGAAGGTTTAATGTCTGCAGAAACCATAATGGACCTAATTAATGAAACCTCAGTTATCAGTCATTATAATGCAAATAATGGATTTGGTCAAGTTGCAGCATATATCGGTATGAACACCGCAATAAAAAAAGCAAAAGAAAATGGCATTGCTGCTGTGGGTATAAGATGCAGTAATAACTTTGGAACTGCGGGATATTTTGTTAAAATGGCAGCAAAAGAAAATATGATTGGTTTTATATTTTCCAATTCTTCACCTGCAATTGCACCTACTGGTGGCTCTAAACCAATTTTTGGAACAAACCCGATTGCGATTGGATTTCCGGGAGGTAATAACAAGCCTTTGGTAATATTAGATTTAGCAACTTCTAATGCTGCAAGAGGGAAAATAAGGTTGGCTGCAGCTAATGGTCAAAGTATTCCTGCTAATTGGGCACTGGATGCCGGTGGCCAACCTACAACCGATCCCAACGAGGCATTAAAAGGTACAATGATTCCGATCGGTGGCTACAAAGGATATGGGCTATCGTTGGTTGTAGATGTAATTGCCGGGCTTTTAACTGGAGCTGCTTTTGGTGGTAATGTTAAACCACTTAATCATAAAGACGAAATATCCAACTATGGACACTTAATGATTGCATTAGACATTGAGAAGTTTCAGGACTTAAATACTTTCTTGAATAATATGGATGAGCTAACTCAAAATGTAAAAGCTTGCGGAGAAGAAGGCAAGATATTTATGCCTGGGGAGAAAGCGTACATATTTAATAAGAACACACAAGGTATAGTTAATGTATCTGATAAACAAATAGAAGAGATAAACACATTATCAAAAAATATGGGTTTATTGTATAAAATTAAATCAGTATTGTAAATTAATACAGAATTCAAAAATATTGAATTATGAATAAACCAATTGCTATTGTTTTAGGAGGAACAAATCCACATAAAGCTTTAATTGAGAACCTGAGGACCAGAGGGTATTATACACTGTTAATTGATTATAATGAAAATCCTCCTGCAAAAGAAATAGCTGATAATCACATAAAATTTAGCACCTTAGACCAAGAAGGTGTTTTGTCAATAGCAAAATCTGTAAATGCTGAATTAGTCATTAGTACGTGCGTTGATCAGGCAAATGTAACTGCATGTTATGTTGGGGAAAAACTTGAATTGCCTATCCCCTACAGTTATCAATGCGCTATTAACATCTCAAGTAAAGCTACAATGAAGGAGATGATGAAGATTGGAAATATCCCTACTCCAAAGTTTGTATCAGTTAAAGAAGATGAACCATTTAATTTAGAAGAATTAAATTTCCCGTTGGTTGTGAAACCATCTGATAGTAATGGATCTAAAGGAGTTAGAAAAGTTGATAATCTTAATGAACTTAATCAATATATAAAAGTTGCATTTGATATAAGCAGAAATAAAAAAGTAATTATTGAAGAATTTATTGAGGGTGCTGAAATAGGGATAGACTGTTTTATTTCAGATGACAAGACTCATATAATTACAATGCATCAAAAAAGAAAGCCCATTTCAAAAGATGGATCTGTTATTTTCTCTATAGGTTCTATTTCACCACCTGTTATCTCTGATGTTGCAATGGATAGCATTGGAAGAATAGCTGGGCAGATTTCTGAAGTTTTTAACTTAAAGAACACTCCATTATTAATTCAAGTAATTGTAAATGGGGATGAGGTAAAAGTAATTGAATTTTCTCCTAGAATTGGAGGAGGACTTAATTTTAAAAAGATAAATCTATTTGCTAAGTTTGATATTATAAATGCAGCTGTCGACTCTTTTCTGGGAGTGAAAGTGAGTCCTAAATATGAAAAACCTAATTTTCTATATTCTGAAAATCACATTTATACTGAACCCGGTATATTTGGTGAAATCACGGATTATCAAGGACTAATAGATAATAACACTATAGTTGATTTCTTCCCAAATAAAACTCATGGCATGTTTATTCAGAAAGGAAAAGCAAGTAAGGATAGAGCTGCTTCATTTATTGTAAAGGGAAGTTCAATTGAAGAAATAGCTGATAAAGTAAGATTAACACTTAATTCCGTTAAGGTATTCGATATAAATGGCCAGGGGTTATCTTTTATGCAGAACTATAGCGATCTACTTTTCTAAAGCCTCACACGAAAGCGATGTATTTGAATTTCACAGAATACCCTTCGTTAAATATGATTATGCAATACCTATATTTTAAATTTTTGTAAATGAATAAATTATCGATTGAGCAGCAAATAAGAAGTGCTGAGCGAACATTAATAAAAACAAAGCAGATAGCACGTTGGAAATTAAGTAATTGGTTTGAAAAGTGGTTAAGTTATCGTGCAGATAATTCTTTCTTCTGGAAAAAGGTTTATGTTCTTTTTTACAAGTTTTTTGATTATAAATATTATAAAGGTGGATTGAATGCTATTAATCGAGAAATTAAAATTTTTAAAGGTGAAATAGATGAAAAACAAAAGCGTGAGCTTATAGTTGATATGATTTATTCACTACATCGATTCGGGGCTATGTTTACAGAATATTTCTTATTTAATTTCCCACATTTGAATACTGTCGGCAGGGAAGCATTTATAACTGATAAAATGCGCTATGTTTACTGCGAGATTTTAAACCCAAAGGATAATATTTGTCTATTTGATCAAAAAGATAAAACTTACAGCCTTTTCGGAAAGTATTTTAAACGTGAGGTTTTATTATTATCAGATGAAAAGGATTTCGAGAAATTCGTGAGTTTTGTTGGTCGACATTCAGTGTTTATTAAAAAACCCATTCATGGAAGTTGTGGTAGAGGAATAAAGTTATTATCTACGAATCAGCATGAAAATGTTGCAAAATTATTTGATAATTTGATTGCAGATGGTCCTTGTCTTGTAGAACAAAAGGTTTCAAATCACCATGAAATCAGACGAATTTATCCAAAGGGTTTGAGTACGATTCGAATACCTACTATTAGAACCGAAAACGGAACGGAAATATTTGCTTCTATTATCCGGATAGGCCACGGTGGATCGATTGTCGATAACGTTGGAAGTGGCGGTATTGTTGCTGTAGTCGATATTGATTCAGGTATTGTCGAAACTCCGGGTTATGATAAGAAAGGAAATAAATATTTGATTCATCCCGATACGAGTGAATTAATTGTGGGTTTTAAAGTTCCATTTTGGGAAGCTGCCAAGACACTTGCAAAAGAGTTAAGTGAAGTTGTCCCATCGAATAGGTATGTTGGCTGGGATTTAGCTCTGACTGAAGATGGTTGGGTAATGATTGAGGGAAATGCCCGAGGAGAACTATATATGCAACAATTTCCAAATAGAATCGGAATAAAAGATTGGTTGGATTCTTTAATTTAAATTAAGGGTTAAAATAATTCCCTTACAACATTATTAATTAATATAATTGTTTGTTCAATGACAACTATTATTACTCCAATTACTGAAGTTTTACTACCTCAACTTAATGTTGGGGAAAACATCACCATTTCCGGCTACATTTACACCGGTCGCGATGCTGTTCTCCCCAAAATAGTTAACCTAATTAAGCTAAGGCAACTGAAGGAATATGGAATCTACCTTGAAGGTTCTGTAATTTTCCATACTGCAGTCAGTGTTGCAGGGGTAGGACCAACATCCAGTAATAAATTTGAAATTGAAAGTTCAATACCTGCTCTTTCGGCTGCTGGTGTAAAAATTCATTTAGGCAAAGGAGCGTTAAGTAAAGATACTATTAAAGCACTTAATCAATACAATTCAGTTTATGCTGTTATTCCACCTGTAACTGCATTATTGAACAGTAAGACATTATCACAAAAGGTAATTGCTTTTCCTGAATTAGGAATGGAAGCCTTCCATTTACTAGAAGTAAAAGATTATCCAGCAATTATAGCTGTCGCTCATGGAAAAAGTATATATGATGAACAGAAATGATATTATTGAAAAAGTGAAAGTAGCCCTGATAACAGCGGGATCTACCTTTAGTGCGGACAAAAAAGAAGTTTATCGAAAGGCAATAGAACGTGAAACTGTGCCAGGTGCGAAGTGGATCCTTGAAACTACACTTCAAAATGCTCTTGTAGCTGAAAAAAATAGAAGCCCACTTTGCGACGATTCTGGCATTCCTCATTTATTTTTAGAGGTTGGTCCAAATAAGAATATCACTGGTGAATTAATAGCTGCCATTCACAAAGGTGTAAAAGAAGGTTTACGAGCATTGCCTGGAAGGCCCATGGCAATAAAAGGAGGTGATACACAACGTATTGATCAATCTGGAGGATTGGATTTTGATCCTGGGGCTTTGTTATCTGCACCCATATTATTGAAACCTACTGATGAAGATGTTTTAAGATTGCATATATTAATGCACGGAGGAGGTCCTGAAATTCGGGGTAAAACATTCAGAGTTTTTCACAGGCATAAGGTTTCGGTCGTTACTGAGGAAATCATTGAGTGGGCTGTTGAAGCATCAGGCAAATTGGGCTGTTCTCCGGTTACCTTAGCAATAGGTATTGGCCGTTCGCATTTTGAAGCTACATCTCTTATGCTGGAAGCGATGGTTTTCGGGAATCACAGTATTCAGAATGAAATAGAGCAAGAAATTACTGATAGACTGAATAAAAGCAATATTGGACCTCTTGGGCTTGGTGGTGATACTACTTGTCTGGGTACCTTTCTAAAGGTCGGGCCACAACGTGCAAGTGGAGTACGCATAGTGAGTATGCGTCCATGTTGTGGTATTGAGCCAAGGAAAGCAAGTATTGATTTGTAAAAAAGATTTTAATAATGGACGAAAACTACAAATACACCCCTCTTATTGAACCAATACCAATTATAGAGCAAGTCTGGCCTGAAGGTACTATACCCTTGGTTCATACCCGTACAATGACATACAATCACGAGAACTTTATAAGGGATTGTATAGAAGGTATTTTAATGCAAAAAACTACTTTTCCTGTTCAAGTTCTTATTCATGATGATGCATCTACAGACAAAACTGCAGAGATTATAAAAGAGTATGAGTCAAAGTATCCTCACTTAATCAAAGCATTTTATCAAGAAGAGAATAGCTATTCAATGCCTGACAAACATAAACGAAGAGAAGTGTTTATGACCTGGAGGATTGGAAAATACGAAGCAATTTGTGAAGGTGATGACTACTGGACAGATCCATTGAAATTACAAAAACAGGTAGATTTCATGGAGGAAAATCCTGATTGTTCTTTATGTTTTCATGCTTCAAAAAGTATAAGGAACAATAATCCGAATGATTATACACTACACAGACCTAAAGATATCCCACTGAATAATAAATTTGAAATGAAACATGCAATTCTGGGTGGAGGTGGATATAGGTTGTTAATGTAAATAATTAAATGGCTAACTACGTAATTAATATCAATTGCCTTTTAACTTAATACTCTGTTTTAACGTACATCATTTTAATAAATGTCAGATCTGAAAATTTTACATGTATTTCCGGATGATAAATTCTTTGATGGAATTTCGTCCCTTTTTGATGAGATTGATGGAGTTATTAACTTATATGTATTCTACACCAAGAATCCTAATTATAAATTTAAATACACAAAATCATACAGTAAGATTCGATTTGAATCAGATATAAAGAACTATCTCTCATTGTTTAAAGATCCAAATATCGATGTAATATTTTACCATTCTCTTTCTCCAACATACTATAAATATGTGAAATATACAGACGAAAAAAAAATTAATATCTGGTGGTGTTGGGGTTATGATATCTATAGTACAGGTATTGTTGATATTGATATACATATGCCGTTAACATTAAAGGTCAAGAACTTAATAGAGCGAACGTCAACGATTAAAAACAGAACCAAAAATTACGCAAAAACTTTACTGAATTTTATTAAGCTGAATTTTAACTTTGATATGAGATCTCTAAGATATCGCAAAGCTTTATCCAAAATTGATTATGTAATAACTGTCTTGCCTATTGAATTTGATCTAATATCGAAAAATAAATATTTTAAAGGATTTAGATTTAAAGAAAGAGGTTCTTTTAGAGATTATGAAGATTCAATGATATCGAATATTATTTCTATTGAAACTGGAAATATATTATTCGGTAATTCAGCAAGTTTTGATAATAATCATGTTGATATTTTGAACATATTTGAAAACATTTATATAAATAATACAATAATTATGCCTCTAAGTTATGGGAACAAACGATATGCAGAAATATTAAAAAATAAATCAGATAGCAGATATTTGATTTTGGATTCTTTTTTAAATAATACAGAATATGAAAAGATTATAACTTCATGTTCATATGCTGTTTTTGGTCACTTACGACAAAGTGCTATGGGAAATATTAATTTGTGTCTAAGAAATGGACTTAAAGTTTTTTTATACGAAAAAAGTCTTATATATAAACAACTAATAAAAGATGGCTATATTATATATACAATTGATTTTGATTTAAATGAAAAGGAATTATCCAATCCATTAACAAGTGAACAGATAAAACATAACCAGAATGTTTATAAATCAATTTTGGGAATGAATAGCTTTCAAAATTTTTGTAATCTTATTACTGCTGTTAAGAAACCTTGTACTGATTTCTGTTAACAGCCGCAAATTTATGGTAAATTCGTTTATACTGGATATGAATGAGAAATAAAGAAAGAAATCAATCACTTTTATTCCATATAGCTCTTCTAGCCGGACTATTTCTGCCTACAAACAATATCAGTTATATTATCCAAGGAGTATTACCTTTTGTTTTATATGTTTACTACAGACCAGTACATAGCTTAAATATTAAAAGATATTCATTATTTATCATTATAATAATGATTATCAGTTTTATTTTAAATTTATTAATTAACAATGTATCAAATAGTGGAACATTAAGATTAATTAGTTTTATTTTGTTATTTGGGCTATTCCCATTTACAAAGCCAATAAAAATTTCAAATGTTATAATTTATATTTCTTTAGTTTACATAATTCTATCTCAAGTAGCTTATGTTTTGGGAATTAATTCATTAATAAGCTATTTTGATTCATTATACCCCTATACAGGTGATAAACTAGGTTATCAAACTGAGTTTTTACTTCGAAGTGCCGGAGATATTGAATCAATCGTTAATAGAAGATATGGCGGTTTGTATCATAATCCAAATCAATGTGTTAGATATGTCACTCTTTTACTTGTTGTTTTCTTAATAAATTCAAAAGAAAAAATCAAACTGATTAAGAAAATATTTTTCATAGCACTAGTTTATATTTCTGTTCTCTTATCTGGCAGTAGAACAGGATTGGTGGTGGTTACATTTATCGTGTTATATGATTTATTTAGATATAATAAAGTAAAATTTAATTTTAAGTTTGTTTCTCTCTCTTTTGTAACATTGTTTTTTCTGGCAGTTTTCTTTTTTGTATTATCTGATTCTGGATTTAGAGTATTCCTAGTCACTGAAGGTAATTTTAATAGCCTGGAAGCAAAATTTAGTTATTTCTTTCAGTACATTGATCAATTATTTTCTCCATTGATATTTGTTCTTGGCAATTTCTCAAGTGATAATATATATATTATATATGGCCTTTCTCAATTGGACTCTGAATGGGGAGAATTGTTCTATAGTTTTGGTTTATTTGGATTGATATCTTTTGCTATGTTCTATTTTAAGTTATGGAAAACAAAGAATGAAAAGCTCAGATTTTATATGGTTATCCTACTTTGGGGGATAACATCAACCATTATTTTCTCATTTAGAATGAGTTTTATTTTTATGCTCTTATTATCTAATTACTATTCTGAGTACAAACTTTCATCACAGCATATGTATGAAAAAAGCAATTAAGATGTATCTGAAAAAAAATCCAATACTGTTTGGATTACTCAAACTTATTAGAAATTTAATTGTAATTTATCCAAAATGGGTTTTATTCAAGATCGCCAAGAATTGGGTTATTTTAAATAGAATCGATTCTAGAATTATACCTTTTATTTGGAGAATTACAGGTGTTCGAATTAGAGGTAAGATATATATATCTCATGATGTATTTTACGATGTGAATAACGCCCGATTCATTACAATAGAAGAGGGTGCTCTTATTTCTCCAAGAGTAACATTCTTTTGTCATAAAAGAGATATCTCTAATTATTACTCTGGTGATACAAATAACAAACTGCCGTATATTTTTGGATATATATATTTAAAAAAAAATTGTTCTATTGGAATAGGCAGTATCATTCTTCCAGGTGTGACAATTGGTGAGGGAGCAATAATAGGAGCCGGATCGGTTGTCACAAAAGACATCCCAGATTGGACAATAGCGGTTGGTAATCCGGCAAAGGTGATAAAAAAAATATCAAAACGGGATGAAAATATACAATAAAAGCAGGGCATTTCTTAGGAGTATGTATCTGGATATTCTGGGTTTTACCGCAAATCCTTCCTCTGGAATTCATCTTCTCAATAGTCATCTATTATCTGTAGATAAAGATTTAGATGCCAATTTTTTTGACCATCAGCTAAAGGTTTTGTCTAAAAAATCAAATATTATACCTTTTGAAGAAGCTGTAGATTTAATTAAAAGGAGAAAAGTCATGAACCATTCTCTTATAGCTTTTAGCTACGATGATGGTTTTGTAGAATGTTACACACATATTGCTCCTGTTATTGAAAAATATAATGGATACGCATGTTTTTTTATCAATCCTAACTTTATCAATGGTGATAAAGAATATATAAGTAATTTTTTAAAGAAAAAAGTTCATTTGCCTGCTTACAAAAAACCAATGAATTGGAATCAGATTTCTGATTTACACAGGAGAGGACACTTAATTGGTGCACATACTATGGATCATGTAAGAGTCTCCGAAATATCAGATATTAAATTAATGCATTACCAAATTGGCGAATGCAAAAAAGAAATAAAGTCAGCGATTAATGTTGATTGCGATTATTTCGCTTTCACCTACGGTCATCCTGAAAGAGACTTTAATCTTAATTCGGTTTTAATTGCAGAAAACTATTACGACAATATTTTTAGTGCTTCAAATTGGAGAAACTATTTCAGTTATGATGAAAAGGTTTTAAACAGAAGACATTGTGAACCATATTGGCCTGCAAATCATATAAACTATTTTTTATCTAAACATATTTCTTATTAGTTTATAATGTTTTTTAATGGTTTAAGAATGAAAATCTTAATCGCAGCAGGTTTGTTTTATCCATCAAAGTTAGGCGGTCCTGCAAATACACTTTATTGGTTTGCAAAAGCATTAATTTCTAAAAATACTGAGGTCTCTGTTGTCACATCAAAGAATCATATAGATGAGAATTCAATTGAATTTGACAAGTGGATAAAAGTTGATGGTATCAGAGTAAGGTATTGCAGCACTTATACAAAGTTACATCTCAGAATATTATTTAATTCAATCAGGGAATTGCTGAAATGTGATGTAGTCATATTAAGTTCCTTTTTTTATATACCAAATTTTCCCATTGCATTATGCTCTGTTCTTTTGAATAAGAAAGTTATTTGGTCTCCTAGGGGAGAGTTATTTGAAAGTGCCATTAATAGAAGCAAAGCAAAATTGTTTTATGTGAGGATAATTAAATTCTTTTTTGCAAAAAAAGCTATTTTTCATTCAACATCTACAGATGAGTTTTGTCGAATAAAAAAATATTTAGGTGCTGATTCGAAAATTGTTATCATTCCAAATTATATTGAATTGCCGTATAAACAAAATAGGGTTGAAGGAAAAGAATATTTGTTGTACTTAGGCAGGATTGCACCAATTAAAGCATTGGACAAATTATTGCTCGGTTTAGCAAAATCTGACTCCTTCATACAATCAAATTTTATATTGTTGATTGCCGGTGGTGTTGAAAATCAATTTGGCGATTACTATGAGAAAATTCAACTCATTATCCAAAATAAAGAGTTGTTAAAAAACAAAATCATTTTTTTGGGGAATGTTGAAGGTGCAGAAAAATATAAATTATACGCCAATGCTTTTTTTACTTTATTAGTTTCTGATTCAGAGAATTTCGGAAATGTAGTTGTTGAATCTTTATCTCAAGGAACCCCGGTAATTGCTTCAAAAGGAACTCCCTGGCAGAAATTAGAAGATAAAAAAGCTGGATTCTGGATCAATAATAATGTAGAAGATATCGCAAACTGTATAGATGAAGTATTGAAAATTGAGAATAAAGAATATCAACAAATTAGAAATAATGCATA
>Ga0116152_10002955_pt1 | contig 13755 bp, 14 predicted proteins | sample AD_UKC119_MetaG_FD_89894 | JGI IMG/M metagenome (GOLD analysis project Ga0116152, IMG submission 89894) | Active sludge microbial communities of municipal wastewater-treating anaerobic digesters from Hong Kong - AD_UKC119_MetaG | ecosystem: Engineered > Bioreactor > Anaerobic > Digestate...
AGGCCGCCCGGCAGGAGCTTGTCACGCTGGCCCGCACGCTGGTGCATCGGGGCGATATCCGCTCCGGCGACCAGACGGACGAGGATGAACTGGTCGACTGATGCAGCGCGCCGTCAAAACCCTCCAGCCTTTCGAGTTCCGCAGCGACTTCACCGTCGCGGACGCGCCGGAACCGGTCATCGAGCCGGTTGAGGAAAAGGTCTCGATGTCTTCGTCCGACCTTGCCCTGCTGCTGTCCGAGGCCCGTTCGGAAGGTTATGCCGCAGCGTTGGCGCAGGCGGGCGAGGCGCAGAGCCTGCGCCTGCAGCAAGTGACATCGAACCTGTCGCAGGCACTCGCCAATCTCGTGGCGCTGGCTGCACATCTCGAAGCCAGTGCCCAGGAACAGGGCCTGCACGAAACGGCGCTGCGCCTGATCACGGCGACCGCGCAGAGAATTGCAGACGGACAGGGAGACCTGTTTGCAGAGCAGGCGGAATTCAGCCAGAACAGCGCCGGTGAGGTGTCCGCAGAGGCGCCCCGGGCAATCAAGGACGGACCATGACCAAGCCAGCCAATCCAGCCCTGCAGAAATCCCTGATGGATGTGCCCGTGCGCGTCGACGTTGTGCTGGGCGAACTGCGGATTCCCATGGAGGAACTGGCGCAGATGTCGGCCGGCGACATCATGGCGCTGGAACGGCGCACCGACGAGCCGGTAGAGATCTATGTGTCCGACCGGCTGATGGCGCGGGGCAAGCTGGTCGTCGCCGATGGCCAGCTGGGCGTGACCCTCTCCGAAATCGTGGACTCCCGCGAAGCGGCCTGATCTGTGCTGTGCCCGTTGGCGCGGGAATTGCTCAAAACGGGCGACTCCCGAACATCCGGAACAGGGGCAGCCGTTTGATATGCAAGGCATTTCCGAGCATTTGCTGAAGGCCCGTGCCGGCTATGGTTACATACCCGGCCTCGACGGCGTGCGGTGTCTCGCCGTTGCGTTGGTCATGGTGGCGCATGCCGGCTACGAACACTTTGTGCCGGGTGGCCTCGGGGTCACCATCTTCTTCTTCATCTCGGGCTTCCTGATCACGCGCCTCCTATTGGCCGAGTCAGTCGCGAAGGGCCGGATTGGACTTGGGAATTTCTACATCCGCCGGTTCCTGCGCCTTCTGCCGGCGCTCTATGTGATGCTGGCGGTGACATCGGTAGTGCTGATCCTTGTCCTCGGTACACCGCCGCGCTTTGCCGAAGTCGCCACGGCGCTGACCTATACGGCGAACTATCTGTTTGCGTCACTGCAGTTTCAGGACGCCGCCGCAGCCGCGGGGCAGGGCCTGCCCGGCGTGCGGGTCGCGCCCTGGTCGCATCTCTGGTCGCTGGCGATTGAGGAGCACTTCTACCTGCTCTTCCCCCTGGTCCTTATGCTGAACCTGCAGCGGTTGAAGCGGATGGTGTGGATCTGCCTTGCCTTATGTGCGGCGGCACTCGCCTGGCGCCTGACCACGCTGCACGTGCTGCACTGGCCGTCCCAGTACAATTATGTCGCCACAGACACGCGCATCGACAGCCTCGTTTGGGGCTGTCTTCTGTCGATCCTGCTTCACATCGCGCCGGATGGCGCGTGGCGGCGCTGGTTGGTCGGGCTGGGTCCGGTTTTGCTGGCCGCCGGGCTCATGCTGGGCAGCCTCGTCTATCGGGATGACGCATTCCGGGAGTCGTTCCGCTATTCGATTCAAGGTATTGCGCTGTTTATCGGGATACTGAACCTGTATTTCTGGCGGCCGATGGAGCTTGTGGTCCGGTTGCTGGAACTGCCCTGGATGTCCTGGCTCGGACGGGTCAGCTACGGCCTCTACCTCTGGCACCTGCCGGTCTACATATTGACGCGCCGGATTGCCGGCGATCAGCTCAGCCAGCCAGCGTTCATCCTTGTTGCCGTCAGCATCACCTTCCTCGCCACCAGTCTTTCCTACTATCTGGTCGAGCAGCCGGTTGTGGCCCTGCGGCGCAGGTTCGGGGCGCATATCGCACGTCCGGGCGCTGCGCAGGAATCTGCCAAATCCTAACCAAACTTCGCGATTCGTTAACCATTGTCCCCCCATCTTCGGCGGGAACCCGGTGCCGCGACCCTCAGGAGCCTCGCGTTGCGGGCTGGAATGACTGACGAGAGGACGCCGCTTCATGCGCATGAAAATGTTCGCCGCTGAGACGTTCGAGGCTGCGAAGGCGATGATATTTGCGGAGATGGGCGCCGATGCGGTGATCCTGTCCGAGCGCGAAACAGAACGCGGCGTCGAGGTGCGCGCGGCGGTCGACAAGCTGGGCGCGTCAGGACTTGTCGCGAATGAACCCCTGTTTCTGCGCGATGCGCGCGGCGGGGCGGGCCATGGCCGCGGCGTCGAGAATCCGCTCTACAGCCGCGTGCGCGATGCGCTGCTCTGGCATGGTGCGCCGCAGCGCTTTGCCGAACGGGTCGCTGCCGAAGGCGCCGGACGCAATCAGGGCCAGCTGAGCGAGCCGGAGGAGGCGATTGCCGATGGCATCGCGCGGATCGTGACCTGTGACCCGCTGCCGGCTCGTCCGGACCGCGATGTGATCCTTGTCGGCCCGCCGGGGCATGGCCGCACCGCCACCGCCGCCAAGCTGACGCGCCGCGCCGCTGTGGCGCGCGCCGAACTGATGCCCGTCGCCGCTGATCTCGACGGCACGGCGGGCGGCGACCAGCTTGCCGCCTATCTCGAGCTGGAACAGAACCAGATCCGCGTCTGTCTGACGACGGATGACCTGTTCGACACGCTGAGAACCCTGAAGAGTGAGAACCGCCGCTTCGTTGTCGACCTGCCGGCGATCAACCCCTTCGACGATGGCGACCTCGACAGCCTGCAGGATCTGATCTCCGTTATCCGGGCAGAGCCGGTGCTGGTGATGTCGGCCGAAGGCCATCCGGACGACCAGCTGGAAGCCGCCAAATCCTTCGCACGCGCCGGCGTCAAGCGCGCCGTGCTGACCAAACTCGATGTTGTCCGAAGGCGGGGAGGCGCGATTTCCGCGCTCTCGTCTGCAGGGATCGCCTTCTCGCATCTGGCCGTGACGCCGTTCATTGGCGGCGGCCTCGTGCCGGCGGCGCCGGCGCGCCTCGCGGCGCTGCTGATGGAAGATTCCCCGGGCGATGTGATCGCCCTGAAAGGAGCTGCGTAATGAGCTTCATGATGCGAAAATCGCAGGAGCGTCCGGCCCCCCGGATAACGCACCGCCGCGTGGAACCTGCGTCCATCATCGCTGTTGCCTCGGGCAAGGGCGGCGTCGGCAAGACCTTCATGGCCATCACGCTGGCCTCCGCATTCGCCCAGGCCGGCAAGCGCACGCTGCTGGTCGATGGCGATCTTGGCCTCGCCAATGTCGACGTCCAGCTCGGGATCGCACCAGAGACGGACCTTGCCGCGGTGATCGCGGGCTGGGTCGAGCTCGACGATGCGGTGACGCCTGTGGATGGCGGCGCAGCAGATGGCGGGTTCGATGTGCTGCCGGGCCGCTCAGGCTCAGGCGCACTTGCCGAACTGCCGCCGGAAGAGGTGGCGCGTCTTGCCGCCGGTCTCTCGGCGCTGGCCCTGCAATACGACCAGGTCGTCGTGGACCTCGGCGCCGGCATCGAAGCGAACTGCATGCGTCTCGCCCGGGCGGCTGACAAGGCGCTCATGGTGATCACCGACGAGCCGACGTCGATGACGGACGCCTACGCCTTCATCAAGGTGCTGCGCGGCTATGCGCCGAATGTCGAACCGGTGGTCTGCATCAATCAGGCAGAAAGCCGTGCGGCAGGACAGCGCACTTATGAAGCCATCGCGCGCGCCTGCCAGACCTTCCTTGGCTTCCGGCCGCACTTGGCCGGCATCGTCATCCGCGACCCGAAAGTGCGCGATGCGATCCGGTGCCAGAAGACCCTGATTTCTACAGATCCGCAGGCTCAGCCGATCCAGGATGCGATCGCGATCAGCCAGATGCTGATTGGCAACGCTCCGGCTGCGGAACTGGGGAACTGATAATTAATCTGTGTGAAGAGCGTGGGGATTTCGACGGGAATCGGAAGAAGCTGTTAACTTTGGTTAAAGAAACAGCCGTTAGGATTCTCAGAGTTAATAAAAACGACTAGCTTGTCGTAAGGCTGATTCGGGAGACGGCACATGCGCGTCCTGCTCATTGAAGACGATAGCGCCGTTGCGCGTTCAATTGAGCTGATGCTGAAGTCTGCGGGCTTCAACATCTACACAACTGACCTCGGCGAAGAAGGCGTCGATCTGGGCAAGGTCTATGAGTATGACATGATCATTCTCGACCTGTCGCTGCCGGATATTTCCGGATACGAAGTGCTCAAGCAGCTCCGTATGGGCCGCGTGAACACGCCGGTGATGATCCTCTCCGGCAATCCGGACATCGAGGCGAAGGTCAAGACGCTGGGCTACGGCGCCGACGACTACCTCACCAAGCCGTTCAACAAGGACGAGCTGATTGCCCGTATCACCGCCATCGTGCGCCGTTCCAAGGGCCATGCCGAGAGCGTGATCCGCACCGGCGAGATCGTCGTGAACCTCGATGCCAAGACCGTGGAAGTGGAAGGCGAACGCGTCCACCTCACCGGCAAGGAATACCAGATGTTCGAGCTGCTTTCCCTGCGGAAGGGTACGACGCTGACCAAGGAAATGTTCCTCAACCACCTCTATGGCGGTATGGACGAGCCGGAACTGAAGATCATCGACGTCTTCATCTGTAAGCTCCGCAAGAAGCTGCAGCAGGCCACCGGTGGCAACCACTACATCGAAACGGTCTGGGGCCGCGGCTATGTGCTGCGTGATCCGCGTCCGGGCGCCAATCGCGGCGATGTGGAAGCCGCTGCATAAGGCGAAATTCACAGAATAATCCAGACCGCCCCGGCCCGCGCGCCGGGGCGGTTTGGTTTTGCGCCGCATTTCCGGCAGGGGCAGGCTTGCATGCGCCGCCGAATGCCCGACATTGGGGCGCATGTCACAACGCTCTGCCGGCCCTGAAATCCTGCGTCTCATCGAGCTGATGTCCCGCCTGCCGGGCTTCGGGCCGCGGTCTGCACGCCGGGCGGCGCTGTTCCTCCTGAAGCGGCGCGACACGCTCCTGCTGCCGCTGGCAGAGGCGATGTCGGACGCTGGCCACCGGATCGAAAAGTGTGAGATCTGCGGGAATTTCGACACGCTGCAGCCCTGCGCCGTGTGTCAGTCCGGTGGCCGTGACGAAGGCCTGATCTGCGTGGTGGAGGATGTGCCAGACCTCTGGGCGCTGGAGCGCGGCGGGGTCTATCGCGGCCGCTACCATGTGCTGGGAGGGGTCATGTCCGCCGTCGATGGCGTGACGCCGGAGGATCTGAACATTCCATCCCTCGTGACCCGTGTTGAAGCGGGCGGCATCCGCGAGGTGATCCTGGCGCTGAATGCGACTTTCGAAGGACAGAACACCGCGCACTATGTGGCCGAGCAGCTGCAGGGCAGGGGTGCGGAGATCACCTATCTCGCCCACGGCGTGCCGGTTGGCGGCGAGCTCGACCATCTGGACGACGGCACGCTGGCCGCCGCGCTGCGCGCACGGCGTACCAGCGAGTAAGACCAGTCCTACTCCTTCAGGTCGACCCGGAAAATACCGTCGAAATCCTTGGTCGCGACATAGAGGTGGCCGTCAGGGCCCTGCGTGACGTCGCGGATCGGATACTCGCCCTTGAACAGGTCCTCCCGCTCCGTCACCTTGCCATCCTCGACGCGAATGCGGACAAGTTCGAGGCCGGCCGGGCCGTTCATGCCGCCGGCGAAGAAGTCGCCCTTCCAGCCTGGATAGACATCGCTGGTCAGCCGCGTCAGTCCCGACGGGGCGATTGACGGCACCCAATAGGTGAGCGGCTGTTCCATGCCGTCCATCGCCGTTTTCTCGGTGATGACCGTGCCGTCATAGTTGATCCCGTAGGTGATTTTCGGCCAGCCATAATTGGCGCCGGGCCGGATGATGTTGAACTCGTCGCCGCCCTTTGGCCCGTGCTCGGTTTCGTAGAGGACGCCGGACTCCTTGTCATAGTAGAGCCCCTGCACGTTGCGGTGACCGTACGACCAGATCTCGGGCTTGCCATCAGTGCCGTCTGCAAACGGATTGTCGGCAGGGATGGTGCCGTCGGAGTTTATATGGATGATCTTGCCGTGCGTGATCTTCAGGTTCTGCGCGTCCTGCATGTACTTGAAGCCTTCGCCCAGCGTGATGAACAGCGTGCCGTCATTGGCAAACTGCATCCGTCCGCCGAAATGGGCGGTCGTATCGCGCGAGTCCGCGCGGAAGATCTGGGTTATGTCTTCAAGCGCTGTGTGGTCGTCGCTGAGGCGGGCCCGGATCACGGCCGTGCCATTGTCCTTCTCGGTGCCCTGCGCATAGGCGATGTAGACGGTGCGGTTGGTCTCGAAATCCGGGTCGAGCGTGATGCCGAAATAGCCCGCCTGGCCTTCGGTCAGCGCCTCCGGAAGGCCGGATACGGGCACCGCCTTGGTCTCGCCAGCGGCGAGGTATTTCAGTCCGGAGACACGCTCCGTGAACAGGAGATCGCCATTTGGCAGGAAGGCGAGACCCCAGGGATATTCCGCCTCGGCGACGGGCGTGAGTGTGACGCTGATATCGCTCGGCGTGTTGGCGGGCTGTGGTGTGGCTGCTGGTCCGGCGCCACAGGCGGCAAGCAGAAGGGCGGCGGCAAGGCCAGCGGGGACGAAACGCATGGAATGCTCCTGAACGGTCGGGATGCGCGAAATCGCGCAACCATAGGACAGGGCCGTGCGGGCGCCAAATGGAAAAGGGGCGGCCCAGCGGGCCGCCCCTTCGAAGTTCAGGTTGCAACCTGCTGTCTTACCAAGACTTCTTGATCGTCACGCCGTACAGGGCCGGCTCGGTCAGGAAGACGTTGGTGTAGAGACCCGAGGAGTCGTCGGTGAGGTAGGCACCAGTGATGACTTCCTCGTCCGTCAGGTTCTTGGCGAAGATTTCGACGCCCCAGCCGCTCTCATCATTGTTGAACAGCAGCGACAGGTTGACGTTCGACCAGGCGTCGAGGCTGTCACGCGGCGTGTTCCACACGCGGGTGACGCTTTCCGCCTGCCAGTAGTAGTCGCCGCGGATCGTGAAGTCCCAGTTGGAACCGCCGAGCGACGGGAAGGTGTACTCGGCTGCAAGGTTCACGGTCGCATCCGGCGCGCCGGGGAGCGTGTTGCCGTCGAGGCTCTTCGCGTCGCCTTCAATCGGTTGCAGCAGGCTTGCGGTTTGAACCTTTCCGTTTGCGTCGGTGTAGGTGATCGTCGATCCGGTCAGCCCGAGGAAACCCTCAGCAACAGCGCGATCGATTGTCGCGTCGCCGCTGCCCCCGGTTGTGCCGTTGACGGCGTCGTAAATACCCGCTGCAAACTGGCCGTTGCACAGTCCCCGCGTTCCACCTGCTAGGCTCGGATTCAACTGGATGGCCCCAAGAAGAGTCGCATAACCCTGAGCCGACACCACGCAGTTCGAGTAGGTGGATGCGTTCTTCAGCACGACCAGGTCAGACCGGCCATTGGTCCGATCCAGAAGGTCGATGCCGTAGGTATTCTTCACCTGTGCGTCCAGAAGGCCGATATTGGCCGTCAGCAGCCAGTTCTCGGCCGGGGTCCAGAGGCCTTCGATTTCAAGACCCTGGATCTTGGCGTCCACGTTGATGTTCACCGACGAGCGGTTGATGATCTGCGTGATCTGGTAGCCCTGATAGTCATAGTAGAACCCGGTGAGGTTCAGCTGGGCCGTTCCGTCGAGGATCGTGTTCTTCGTACCGAGTTCGTACGAATTGACGAATTCCGGATCGAAGGTCTGCGGGAACAAATTGGCCCCTGCCGGCTGCGGCGGGTTGATACCACCGCCCTTATAGCCCTTCGAATAGAAGCCGTAGATCAGCGTGTCGTCGGTGAACGAGAGGTTCGGCGTCCAGTCGAGACCGGCCCGGCCCGTCGTTTCGTTGAAGTCGGCCTTCAGCACGCCCGCCGGGTTCCGCGCATCACCGTTCTGGGCAGCCGGATATTCGTCCGACGGCGTGAACAGGAAGGTCGGGATGACGTCCTGCTTCTTCTTGTCGTTCGTGTTGCGCAGGCCAACCGTCAGCTTCAGGTTGTCATTGATCTGGTAATAGACCTCACCGAAGACAGCCGTGGAATCCAGCTTGTAGGGACCGAGCGAGCGGAAGTACTCGCCGCCATCGCCCGCAAGCGAGAGATTGAACAGGCCGTTGCCACCGGTGCTGCCGGAGTCGAGCGGCACATTGCCACCGAAGATGGCGCCACCCAGAATGTTGTTCAGCTGGGTGAGGGCCGTCAGCGAGTTCGACAGCACATAGTAGCCCGCATTGTTGTCATACGGGTCGATGGCCTCGTAGTTGATCTTGATGGCGCCGAGATTGAAGTTGAACGGCCCATCATAGTCCGACTCGATACGAAGTTCATGCGATGTCTGCGTGCTGGCGCCGCCGGACAGGTCAAACGTCCGGAACAGGTTCGATGCGCCGAGTTCAGGGTCGCTCACCACGCCGCCCGGGAAGAGAAGGCTGTAGATGCTTTCAAGGCCGGGGGCCAGGAAGAACGGGCCAGCCGTCTCGTTGAAGGCAATCGTCGGTGCGATCTTGTTATAGTCTTCGATCGAGGTCTGGTCGGTGTCGTTGTAGCTGCCGAGATAGGTCAGCAGCAGGTTGTCCGTCACGTTCCACTCGCCCTTCCAGGAGATCAGCTTCTGGTCGGCTTTGTAGATTGGATCGAAGGCGGACTCGATTTCACGCAGATCCGGATTGACCGGATCGGTGAAGGCATCGCCGTTGAGCAGGCCGGCGATGATGCCGAGACCGCCGCCGAGCGTTGCCTGAGAGTTCACACGGTCGTTCGACTGGTCGAGCGGCGCGTCCTGACAGCCGATCGAGGTAACCAGCTGATCCAGCGGAGAGACCGGAATACCGGCAAACGAGGAGAAGCCCGGGTCTTTCTTACACAGCTGCTTGCCGGACCGGAGACGGTGGTCGTCTTCCTCGAACTGCTCGTAGGAAACCCAGCCACGGAACACGTCTGACGGTTCGAAACCGAGGGTGGCGCGGAAGCTGTGCAGGTCGCGGTCGTCGACATCATTGCCGGTGACGGTGTTCTTCACGTAGCCGTCGCGCTGGACCATGGAGCCCGCCACGCGCAGGGCCATCACATCGCCGAACGGGATGTTGATCATGCCCTTGGTCTTGAACGTGTTGTGATTGCCGTAGGTGCCTTCGAGGTTCGCCTGGAACTCACCCATCACCGGCTTGTTGGTGATCAGGTTGAACACGCCGCCGGTTGCGTTACGGCCATACAGCGTGCCTTGAGGGCCCCGCAGCACCTCGACGCGCTCGATGTCGTAGAACTCGGCTTCGAACAGGCGGTTGGATGTCAGCGGCACGTCGTTCTGGTGCACACCCACACCCGCGTCGCCGGACTGGGCGACCACGTCGGCACCGATACCCCGGATCTTGAAGTTGTAGCCGGTGAAGTTGCCCTTGGTGAAGTTGACGTTCGGAATGGCTTTCACCAGGTCCGGACCGCCGGTCAGCTGCAGGCGGTTGAGGGCGTCCTCGTCGAATGCCGAAACGGCGATCGGAACGTCCTGAATCGATTCCTCGGTCTTCTGGGTCGTCACCGTGACGGTCGACAGCGTACGCTGGCTATCGTCTGTTTCCTCCTGTGCGTTGGCGATGGTCGGCACAAACAGGCCAATGGCCAGCACCGACGCTCCTGCGAGCCAAACGCACTTCGAGTCTCTTTTTTGGGTCATTAAGCTGTTCCTCCCCTCGGGCCGGCGGGATTGCCAGCGGCGAGCAAATTTTGAGCTGGCTATATTTTTGTTCCAGCTTCCCCGTTATCTCAGGGATTTGATGGACAAATGTCAATATTTGCAGGCGGTTCGAATGGCTCAGCGGACGCTACGTCAACGCAAAAAAATCGCGGCGCGACTTCATGGTCACACTTCATGCGCAAACTTTTGCCCTGGTGGCGGGGGTTCCGTTAGGTCAGTTGAGCGGCGCGCGCGGGCAGGGATTCGGCGGCTGGCCGCTTGGCCGGGAAGCCGGGGGCTGATAGAGGCGCGCCATGGCATCAGAACCGCAATCCATGCCGGGCGAAACGGCCCTGGTCCTGCTTTCCGGTGGGCAGGATTCGGCGACCTGCCTTGCCTGGGCGCTGGACCGTTTCCGGCACGTCGAAACGATCGGGTTCGACTATGGCCAGCGCCACGTGGTTGAGCTCTCCTGCCGCGGGAATGTGCGCAATGGGCTGGCCTCCCTGCACACGGACTGGGCACGCCGTCTGGGCGAGGATCACCTCATCGATGCGGGCGTGCTGAAAAGCCTCGGCGAAACCGCGATGACGCACGAAGTTGCCATCGAAACCACGGAGTCTGGTCTGCCGTCGACTTTCGTGCCGGGGCGGAACCTGTTGTTCCTGACCCTGGCGGGGGCGCTGGCCGTGCGCCGGGGGATCACCGTTCTGGTCGGCGGCATGTGCGAGACGGATTATTCCGGCTATCCCGACTGCCGCAATGACACGATCCTGGCCCAGGCGGAGACGCTGCGCCTCGGCCTCGACCGGCCTATGCAGATCGAGACGCCGCTGATGTATGTCGACAAGGCCGGCACCTGGGCGATGGCGCACGATCTGGGCGGCGAGGCGCTGGTCAGCCTGATCGTCGAGGAGACGCACACCTGCTATCTGGGTGACCGTGCGCACCGGCATGACTGGGGCTATGGCTGCGGCGCCTGCCCGGCCTGCGAGCTGCGGTCGGCGGGCTGGGAACGCTGGCAGGCCGGGCGATGACCTACACCGTCAAGGAAGCCTTCTACACATTGCAGGGAGAAGGCGCCCAGACGGGCCGGGCGGCGGTGTTCCTGCGCTTTGCCGGCTGTAACCTCTGGAGCGGGCTGGAGCGCGACCGGGACGAGGCCGTCTGCCGCTTCTGCGACACCGATTTCGTCGGCACCGACGGGGAGAATGGCGGCAAGTTCAGGACGGCCGCGGAACTGGCGGAACTGGTCACCTCGATCTGGTGCGCCAATGCGGAGCCGGGCGAGCAGCCGGGCGGGCGTCGTTATGTCGTCTGCACGGGCGGCGAGCCGCTGCTGCAGCTCGACCCGCCGCTGATCGGGGCCCTCCATGCGCAGGGCTTCGAAGTGGCGGTCGAGACGAACGGCACGGTCGAGGCGCCGGCGGGGCTGGACTGGATCTGCGTCAGCCCCAAGGCGAATTCGGAGCTGGTGCTGACAAGGGGAAACGAGCTGAAACTGGTGTACCCGCAGGACGAGGCCGAAGCGCAGCCGGAACGGTTCATTGATCTGGACTTTCAGCACTTTTTCCTGCAACCGAAGGACGACCCCCATGCGGCCCGCAATGTGCAGGCTGCGGCGCAATATTGTCTGAAGAATCCGCAATGGCGACTGAGCTTGCAAACGCACAAACTGACCGGGCTGCCCTGAGTCCCGAAGGCCGCGTGTTCGAGATCACCAAGGCGGTGTATTTCGAGGCGGCGCACTTCATGGGCGGCAAGCCGGAAGGCCATCCTTACCGGCACATGCACGGCCATTCTTTCCGCCTTGAGGCGACGGTTGCCGGCGTGGTGAAGGCCGGGGAGCAGTGGGTCGAGGACTTCGCCCACCTGACGGCCAGCCTGAACGCCACGGCGGAGAAACTCGACCACCGCCTGCTCAACGAGATCGAGGGGCTTGAGGTGCCGACGCTGGAACGGATCTGCGTCTGGGTCGCGGCCGACCTTTCAGAAAGCCTGCCGGGGCTGAAGCGCGTCGCGGTGGCGCGCCCCAGCCTCAACGAGCGGTGCGAACTGGTCCTCTAGGTCCTAGTTCTGCAGGTCCGGGCCTCTCAGGTCCTCGGCAAAGTTCCGGGCGAACCAGCGGGCCGCCTTGTTGGCATCGTACCAGGTCGTGATCCCGGTCTGGCGGATGTCGTTTTCATACCAGGAATATTCGTACTGACCGGCCTCTGTGCCGTCGGCGTCATAGGCGACGGCCGTCAGCTTCATGCCGCCGAGGCTGACCGAGGCGCCATAGTCGAGACCCGGCTTGTCGCCGAGCTGCTTGAAGGTCGGCTTTGACGGCTTGGCGTCGACGATGGTGACGTCGATCCGGGCGACATCCACGCCCTGTTTGGTGAGTTCGCGCTGGAGATCCTCGCGGACCTCCTTGGACAGGTAATCGCCTTCGCGCGTGCCGAGGTCATCCTGCAGCTTCGTGTTGAAGTCGTCGGAATAGGCGACGTTGATTTCTGCCGCAAAGGCCGAGGGGGCCAGCATCAGGGCGAGGGCGGCAATCGGTGCGAGTTTCATGACAAACCTCCATTCGGTTCTTTAGTTCAATCTAGCACGCGCCCGAGAGTTCCCGAAGTCACGGCGCTGTGAAGCATTAAACCGTGTCCACAAAGACGATCTCAGCGTCTTCGAGGCCGTGGAGTTCGAGGTTTTCCGCGCCGGTGATGGCGGCGCCGTCGCGGGCTGTCAGCGTGCGGCCGTTAAGGTCCACCGAGCCGGCGGCGAGCACGAGATAGCCGTGCCGGCCGGGCTTCATGTCATAGGTGAGGGGCTCGCCGGCTTTCAGCGTCGCGCCCATAACGCGGGCGTCCTGCCTGATCGGCAGGCTGCCTTCGGCCCCGTCGCCGGAGGCGAAAACGGCCCATTTGCCCGAGCGGTCGCCTTTCGGGAATTTCATCGCGCCCCAGCCGGGCGCGCCGCCCGCCTCGCGCGGCAGGATCCAGATCTGGAACAGGGTGCAGGTTTCGTCGTCGGCATTCCATTCCGAATGCTGAACACCGGCCCCTGCGCTCATCACCTGCACGTCGCCCGCTTCCGTGCGGCCGGTATTGCCCATCGAGTCCTTGTGGGTGATCGCGCCCTTGCGGACATAGGTGATGATTTCCATCGAGCGGTGGCCGTGCGGCGGGAAGCCGGCGTGCGGCTGGATCGTATCATCGTTCCAGACGCGGAGGGCGCCTTCGCCCATGCGGGCGGGGTCGTGATAGCCGGAGAAGGAGAAATGATAATTCGTGTTCAGCCATTCATTGCGGAAGCGGCCAAGCTTGTCGAAGGGGCGCAGCTCGATCATCGGGCTCTCCTGGTGTTCGGGTTGGCCGCGGAGATGGGGCGTGGGGACGGGGCGTCAATGCCTCGCAATTGCAGGGCAGGGTCACGAAAACGTGACGGCCAGCACGTGCGGCCGGCGCGGCGGGTGCCGTCCGGTGACATAGGATGGATTGGGGGTTTCATCCTCCCCCGCTTCGCAGGGGAGGATGATCGCTACGGTGGGGCGCGGGGCCGGCCAGTGAGCGTCAATCCCCTCTCCCCCGGGAGAGGGGTAGGGGTGAGGGGAAACGGGCGTGCAGCACGTGAAGTGCTTGCCGCAATGACGCGACCCCTCATCCCCAACCCCTTCTCCCGAGGGAGAAGGGGCTCGCAGTCCGTAGAGAGCCGGTCCCAGCTTGCCACCTTCGGCACCTCGTAGACGTAGAGATCATCCGCTTGCGGTGCATCACAGAGGCGGGTGATCCTTATGTTGCCGAAGCAATCGACGGCCAGCAGCGCGTCCTGCCCCGTCCGCAGGTGCCAGCGGGCGAAGCGGATCAGGTTCCATACCAGCCACGGCCAGAACACTGGCCAGACATGGTCGAAATAGGGTTTGAGGCTCGGTTCCATCGTGCGGGCA
>Ga0116152_10002956_pt1 | contig 13752 bp, 11 predicted proteins | sample AD_UKC119_MetaG_FD_89894 | JGI IMG/M metagenome (GOLD analysis project Ga0116152, IMG submission 89894) | Active sludge microbial communities of municipal wastewater-treating anaerobic digesters from Hong Kong - AD_UKC119_MetaG | ecosystem: Engineered > Bioreactor > Anaerobic > Digestate...
ACGCCCGAGACGATGACGCTGGCGGCCCCGCCGACGGTTCCCGGAACGGCGGTGTTCGCGCGTTTCTGGCAGACCGCCTTTGTCACCGCCGACGGGCTGCGCCTGTTTTTGGGCAGCGTCGGCAGCGATGCCGTCCCCGAACCGGGCACACCCCAGGCCGGCGCTGCGCCCGGCGGGACCGACCCGGCCGTTGCCGCCCTGACCCGGGCCCTGGTCGCAGCCGGTGCGACCGACAGCGGGCGCGTGCCGATGGGCGCGCAGACGGTGCAGGCTCTGGTGCTGCGCGCGCCCTGACGGCCGCAAGGGGTTGTCTCGGGCCGCCACTATGTGAAACTGGGTCCCATGCCAATCGCCCAGGGAAACGCGCCGATGTCCGCCAAAAGCTACACCTACCAGTCCATCGCCCGCGCGGTGCTGGACCACGGCATCCAGACGATGTTCGGCCTGATGGGCGACGCGAACCTGTTCATGGTGGACCATTACGTCCGCCAGGGAGGCGGCACCTTTGTCCCCGTCGCCTATGAGGGCAGCGCGGTGCTGATGGCGCTGGCCTGGAGCCATGTCTCGGGTCAGGTCGGGGTTGCCACGGTCACCCATGGCCCGGCGCTGACGAATTGCGTCACCGCGTTGACCGAGGGCGCGCGCGGCCATATTCCCATGGTGCTGCTGGCCGGAGACACGCCGGTGATGGCGCCGCAGAACCTGCAAAACATCGACCAGCGCGAGGTGGTCAAGGTCACCGGCGCGGGGTTCGAGCAGATGCGGTCCCCCCAGACCGCAGCGCATGACGTCGCGCACGCCTTTTACCGCGCGCGGGTGGAAAAGCGCCCCATCGTGCTGAACATGCCCGCCGATTTCATGTGGCAGGAGCAGGCGCATACCCCCGTCACCTTTCCGGCCTTTGCCGCGCCGGCCTATGTCCCCGAGGGCGACGATCTGGACGCCGCCGTGGGCATGATTGCCTCGGCGCGCCGGCCGATCATCCTGGCCGGGGGCGGGGCGGCGGGCGCGCGCGCGGCGTTGATACGGCTGGCCGACCGGCTCGAGGCGCCGCTGGCGACCACGCTGAAGGCCAAGGGGCTGTTCAACGGCTACCCCTACAATCTGGACATCTTCGGCACGCTCAGCACGCCGGCCACCTATGACGCCATCGCGCAGGCCGATTGCGTGGTCTGCTTTGGCACATCGCTGCATCATTTCACCACCGACCGGGGCAAGCTGATGACCGGCAAGCGCGTGGTGCAGATCAACGACACCGCGACCGAGGTCAGCAAGAATTTCCACGCCGATGCCGCGCTGGTGGCGGATGCCGCGCTGACCGCCGACAACATCGTCTGGTGGCTGAACGAGGCCGAAATCCCGCCCTCGGGCTTCACGCGCGACCTGGACATGGCCGTGCTGACCCGCCACCCGCCGGGCCGCGCGGGCAAGGCAAAGCCGGGCTGCGTGGATTTCGTGCCCGCGCTGGAAAAGCTGGAGGCGGCGCTGCCCAGGACCCGCGTTCTGACCACCGACGGCGGGCGCTTCATGACCGAGGTCTGGTGCCGGATCTCGGCCCCCGACCCGCGCAATTTCATCGTCTCGGCGAATTTCGGCTCGATCGGATTGGGGCTGCAAGAGGCGATCGGCGCAGCGCTGGCAGCGCCCGACCGGCCGGTGGTTCTGTTCACCGGCGACGGCGGCTTCATGATGGGCGGCGTGAACGAATTCAACACGGCCGTGCGGCTGGGGCTGGACCTGATCGTCATCGTTTGCAACGACAGCGCCTATGGCGCCGAACACATCCAGTTCCTGGACCGCGCCATGGACCCGGGCCTGTCGCAATTCGACTGGCCCTCGTTCGCCGAGGTGGCGACGGCGCTTGGTGGCCAGGGGCTGCGCGTGGACAGCGACGCCACGCTCGACGCCGCGCTGGTGGCCATCGCCAGCCGCACCCGCCCGCTGTTGATCGAGCTGAAGCTCGACCCCGAAGACGTGCCCCGGATGCGGATCTGACGCGCGCTCACAACCGCGACACGGCCGCCGCCAGCACCAGTCCCAGCCGCCGGGCCTCGGGGCTGTCCGAGCGCGAGTTCAGCAAGACCGGCACGCTGGCGCCCAACACGATGCTGGCGGTGCGTGCGTTTGCGTGCAGCTTCCACGCCTTGACCGTGGCGTTTCCGGCCTCGATCGACGGGAACAGGATCAGGTCGGCGCGCCCCGCGACCGGGCACGCGGCGAACCCCTTGGCCCGGGCCGCGGACGGCGACAGCGCGACATCGTAGCCAAAGGGCCCGGCGACCAGCGCGCCGGGGGGCGGGTCGCGCGACAACGCCTGCGCATCGACCGTCGCCGGCTGCCCCGCGCTGACCTTTTCCGACGCGGCGATGGCCGCGACCCTGGCGGGCGACAGCCCCAGCGCGCGCAGCAGCGGCACCGCATTCGCGATCATCGCCCGTTTCTGCCCCAGGTCCGGCAGGGGCACGATGCCGTTGTCGGTGGCGCCGATCAGCCGACCCAGGCCCGGGATCTCGGCCAGCGTCAGGTTCGACAGCGTGGCCGAGGCCCGCAGCCCGGTCTCGCGGGCGACCACGGCGCGCAGATAGGCGGCGCTGTCCACCTGCCCCTTGACCAGCACATCCGCGCGCCCGGCGCGCACCTCGGCCACGGCGCGCGCGGCGGCCTCGGCGGCGGTGTCGGCCGGAATCAGGCGCAGGCGGTGGCGCCAGGCCTCGGGGATCGGGGTGTCGGCGGGACCCGTCAGAACGGCATCGGACACCAGGCCCGTGTCCAGCGCCGCGACCAGCGCCTGCAACACCCCGGCATCCCCGGCCCCGGCCACGGCGGGCCTGAGACCGGGCACGCCCGCCAGCGCCTGCTCGATCTCGGCAAAGGTGCGAATCACCATGGCAGGGCCTCGACATCGGGGGGCACGGGCCAGGTCAGCGCGGGCTCGTGCCCCGCCAGCACCCGCGCCGCGCCCTCGGCCAGGGCGCGGCTTTCGTGGCTGCCGGGAAACAGCGTGACGGGCGCCAGCGCCTGAACGCGGCGGGTCAGCGTGGCCGTCAGACGGGGCGATTGCGCCATGCCGCCCGTCAGCACGATCCCGTCGGGACGCCCGTCGAGCACCGCCACCATCGCGCCGATCGCCTTGGCGATCTGATAGGCCATGGCCTCCCACACCAGGCGGGCGGACGGGTCGCCTGCGTCGATCATCGATTCGACCCGGCGCATGTCCTTGGTGCCGAGATAGGCGTAAACCCCGCCCTGACCATACAGCCGCGCCGTCAGTTCGGCCTGCGAATAGGCGCCCGAATAACACAGGTCGATCAGCGCGAGGGGGGGCAGACCGCCCGCGCGCTCGGGCGAAAAGGGCGACGATTCCATGCGGTTCGTGCTGTCCACGATTCGCCCGTCCCGCAGCGCGGCGACCGAAATCCCCGCACCCAGATGCGCGACCACGGCATTCAGCGCCGCGAACGGCTTGCCCAGCCGATCCGCCAGCCGCCGCCCGCAGGCGCGGATATTGAGCGCGTGCACAAAGGAAAAGCGCGGGATCTCGGGGCAGCCCGACACCCGCGCGACGGGCGGCAGTTCATCGACCGACACGGGATCGACGATGAAGGCCGGGCAGCCCGCTTTGGCGGCGATCCGCTGCGCCAGCGGTGCCCCCAGGTTCGAGGCATGGTGATGCACCGGGCGGTGCAGCGCCATGTCCACCAGCGCGTCATCGACGGCAATGACCCCCGCCGGCACCGGCGTCAGCATCCCGCCGCGCCCCGCCACCGCCGCCAGCCGCGCGCCGCCGGGCACTGCCGCCACAAACCCCTCCAGTGCCGCCGCGCGGAACGGCAGTTGCGCGGCGATGGTGCGAAAACCCGCCATGACCGCTTCGTCATGGTCCAGCGTCTGTTCCAGCACCGGCACCACCGCCCCGCCCTGCGGCTGGAACAGGCCGATGCGGGTGGTGGTGGTGCCCGGGTTGATCGTCAGGATCAGGTGCTTGCCCATCGCCCTATCCCGCATAGCTATAGGCGGTTTTCACGGTCGTGTAGAATTCGACCGCGTGACGGCCTTGTTCGCGCGCGCCGTAAGAGCTGCCCTTGGTGCCGCCGAAGGGGACGTGGTAATCCACCCCCGCGGTGGGCAGGTTGACCATGACCATCCCCGCCCGCGCCCCGCGGCGAAAGGCGGTGGCGTGTTTCAGCGACCCCGTGCAGATCCCGGCGGACAGGCCGAACGCGGTGTCATTGGCAACGGCCAGAGCCTCGTCAAAGTCGCGCACGCGGATCACGGCGGCGCAGGGGCCAAAGATCTCGTCGCGCGAAACGCGCATCGCGTTGGTGGCGTTCACGAACAGCGCGGGGGCCTGAAAGAACCCCTCGGTCGCGCCGTTCAGGCGCCCGCCGCCGATGACGTCGCAGCCCTCGTCCGCGGCCAGCGCGACGTAATCGAGGTTCGACGCCAGTTGCGGGCCCGAGGCGACAGGACCGATCTGGCTGTCGGGCTCCAGCGCCGGCCCTACGCGCAGGGCCTGCATCTGCCGGCCCAGCGCCGCGACAAAAGCGTCGTGGATGCCGCCCTGCACGATCAGCCGCGACGAGGCCGTGCAGCGTTGCCCGGTGGACAGGAACGCCCCGTTCAGACAGGCGGCGACGGCCAGATCCAGGTCGGCGTCGTCAAGAACCACCATCGGGTTCTTGCCGCCCATCTCCAGTTGCACCTTGAGCAGCCGCGCGCCGGCCACGCGCGCGATGCGCCGCCCCGTCGCGACCGAGCCGGTGAACGAAATCCCGTCGATCCCCGGTTCCTCGATCAGCGCCTGGCCGACGATGGAGCCCGGCCCCATCACCAGATTGACCAGACCGGGCGGGCAGCCCGCGTCCTGGATCACCTGCACCAGCAAATGCACGGTGCCGGGCACCAGATCGGCCGGTTTCAACACCACCGCGTTGCCATAGGCCAGCGCGGGGGCCAGTTTCCAGGCCGGGATGGCAATGGGAAAGTTCCAGGGCGTGATCAGGCCGATGACGCCCAGAGGTTCGCGCGTCACCGTGACCTCGACCCCGGGGCGGACCGAGTCCACGGCATCGCCCGTCACGCGCAGCGCCTCGCCTGCGAAAAAGCGGAAGATCTGCGCGGCGCGGCGGGTTTCGGCCAGCGCCTCGGGCAGAATTTTTCCCTCTTCGCGGGCCAGCAGGGTCGCGAAAGCGGTTTCCCGAGCCTCGATGCCGCGCGCGATCCGCTCCAGCAGATCGGCGCGCGCCTGCGGCCCTGCGGCGGCCCACAGGGGTTGCGCGGCGCGCGCGGCGGCGACGGCGCGGGCCACATCCTGGGCCGAGCCCGCGGCATAAAGCCCGATCAGGTCCGCCAGGTCCGAGGGGTTGCGGTTCTCGACCGCGTGATCCCCCGCGACCCAGGCCCCGCCGATCAGGTTGAGACAGGTCTCCGGCATCGCTCAGGCCACCCGTTTCATCGTCGCCGCCTCGATCGCGGCTTCCAGGATGTCCAGCGCCTCATGCAGGTGCTCCATCGGGATCGTCAGCGGCGGCAGCAGGCGCAGCACGTTGTAGCGCGTGCCGCACGACAACAGGATCAGGCCGCGCGTCTCGGCTTCGGCGACAATGGCCTGGGTCAGGGCGGCGTCGGGCGCATTGGTGGTGCGGTCGGTGACCAGTTCCAGCGCGTTCATCGCGCCCAGCCCGCGCACATCGCCGATGCATTCCATCCCCTGCCGCGCCGCAATCTGGCTCAATCGCGCGCGGATCACCGCGCCGATCGTTTCGGCACGGGCGCACAGCCCCTCGTCTGCGATCACGTCCAGCACCGCATGCGAGGCCGCGACCGCCAGCGGGTTGCCCGCGTAGGTGCCACCCAACCCGCCCGCGCCGGGGGCATCGACCACCTCGGCGCGCCCGGTCACCGCCGACAGCGGAAAGCCGCCCGCCAGCCCCTTGGCCATGGTCACCAGATCGGGGGCGACGCCGGAATGGTCAAACCCGAACATGCGGCCGGTGCGCGCCATGCCGGCCTGCACCTCGTCCGCGATCAGCACGATGCCGTGACGGTCGCAGATCGCCCTGAGCGCGCGCAGGAAGCCCGCCGGGGCGATGTTGAACCCGCCCTCGCCCTGCACGGGTTCGATGATGATCGCGGCGATCCGCTCGGGATCCACCGAGGACGCGAACAGCCGGTCGAGATGCGCCAGCGCATCGGCTTCGGTCACGCCATGCAGGGCGTTCGGAAAGGGCGCGTGCAGAACCTCGGCCGGCATCGCGCCGAAGCCCTTCTTGTAGGGCGCGACCTTGCCGGTCAGGGCCATGCCCAGCAGCGTGCGGCCATGAAAGGCACCCGAAAAGGCGATGACGCCCGACCGCCCGGTATGGGCGCGTGCCATCTTGATCGCGTTTTCCACGGCCTCGGCGCCGGTGGTGACCAGCATCGTCTTCTTGGCGAAATCGCCGGGCGTGGCGGCGTTCAGACGTTCGGCCAGTCGGATATAACCCTCGTAGGGGGCGACGTGAAAACAGGTGTGGGTAAAGGCCTCGGCCTGCCTGGCGACGGCGGCCATCACGCGCGGATGACGGTGGCCGGTGTTGTTCACCGCGATGCCCGAGGCAAAGTCGAGATACCGCCGGCCCTGGTCGTCCCAGAGTTCGGCGTTCTCGGCGCGGGTGGCGTAGATGCGGCGCGTGGCGACCCCGCGCGCGACGGCGGCGGTCTGACGATGGGCGAGGGTCTCGGTCATGGGGGTCGGATCCTGGGAAAAAGGGAGGGGAAAGGGCGCACCCGGGAACGCAGGCCGGGCGCGCCGCAGGGCTTATTGCGCCAGCAGCACCGACAGCGGAACCGGCTGCGAGATCGTCCATTCATCGACGCGCGCGGGCGTGCCGTCAGAGATCTCGATGATCTGCATCAGCGCGGTGTTCTGGTGGTGCAGGTCGGGGGCAAAGCCGCGCGGGCCAAAGGCCGTGGGTTCGTCCCGCATCGCCTCGAGCTGGGCGGTGACGGCTGCGGCATCGACGGTGCCGGCGCGTTCGACGGCGCGCGCCCACAAGTCGATCAACACATAGCCCGGATAGGCATACTGGCTGGCCGGGCGGGCACCGGTGCGGGCCTCGTAGGCCTGGTTGAAGGCCTCGACCGCGGGGCGCGGGTCATCGCCATAGATCGAACCCTGCACCGGCAGCGCAAAGCCCGACAGGCCGGGCGTCGCATCGAGCCAGTAGGACCCATCGACGGCCGAGCCGTTCAGGATCAGCGAATGGATCCCGGCCGCGCGGATCTGGCGCACCGCCGCCGCCGCGCCCGGCATGACCGAACACAGCATGATGACATCGGGTTCCTGCGGCAGTTCGCGGATGCGGGTGATCTGGCTGGCGATCGAGGCATCCGAATTGACGAAGGTGTCGCGGCCCAACGTCTGCGCACCGTCGAGGCGCGACCACATCCAGTCAAAGCCGGTGCAAATGCCCTTGTTGTATTCGATGAACGTGTCTTCCAGCACATAGGCGGTGCGCGCGTTGCGGCGGGCGTGGGACCATTCGGCCATCGTCGCGCCCTGCACCGCGGCCAGCACCGAACTGGAAAAGCTGTTCGGACCCACGCCCTGGACGCCGGCCTTGATGTCCTCGGCGCACAGGAAGAAGCTGTTCAGCCCCTCGCCCTCGGCGACCAGTGCGGCGGGCGCGCCATAGTCATAGTCGCACGACACGACCATCATCTGCGCGCCGTCATCGAGCAGCGTCAGCCCGGCGCGCGCCGCCTCGGCGCGGTCGGTGCGGGTGTCCGCCGTGACGGTGCGGATCTGCTGGCCCAGCAAGCCGCCAGCGGCGTTGATCTCGTCGATGCGGATCTGGGCGGCGGTGGCCGCGGGGGTGTCGTAGGCCTCCATCCAGCCGGATTGGGCAATGGCAAAACCGATGGTGATATCGGCCTGTGCGGGGGCGGCCAGCGCGGTCAGCGCAAGGCCCAGGGCAAGGCGGTTCATGGGGTCTCCTCCCGGTTCTTGATGTTGGGTCTAGGTCTGCTTGCGCTCCCGCCCGGCGACCCGGCGGGCGGAAAGGGTGATTTCGCGCCCGGCCAGCAAGCCATCGGGGCGAAAGACCAGAACGAGGATCATCGCAGCGGCGATCAGGATCTCTTGCGAGCCCGGCGGCAGGGCAAACGACACCCCGGCGACGCTGACCCCGCCTTCGAGCCTGAGCAGCACTTCGCCCGCCAGCGTCACCGCCAGCACCCCGACCACCGCGCCCGACAGGCTGCCGATGCCGCCGACGACCAGCATCGCCAGCATCAGGAACGTCAGGCTCAGGTAGAACGCATCGGGGTTGATGACGCCGATCGCGTGCCCCGCCAGCGCGCCGCCCGCGCCGCAGAAGAATGCCGACAACGCATAGGCCAGCAGGCGGTGGCGATAGCGGTCGATACCGGACGCGGCGGCGGCCACCTCGTCCTCGCGGCTGGCCCTGAGCGCAAGGCCCGACGCCGATTGCGCATAGAGCGCCGCCACCAGGATCGCCGCCCCGGCCCAGCCCAGCGCGACCCAGGGCGTGACGTAGCGCGTCAGCCCGACCACGGACGAGGTGCCGCCGGTGACCGTGGTCCAGTTCGACCAGATCGCGTTCACCATCGCCAGAAAGGCAAAGGTGGCGATCGAGGCGGCGATACCCGACAGCCTGAGGATCGCCGCCCCGGTGAGCAGGGCCAGAACCGAGGCCGCCAGCCCGCCCGCGACGGCGGCCGGCAGCACCGGCCAATGGGCTTGGGCCAGCCATTCGGGCAGGCCCGGCAGCAGCAACCCCTTCATCGCCGGCCTGAGCGTCAACCAGGCCGAGGTATAGGCCCCGACGCAGGCGAAAGCCGCATGACCGAAGCTGATGACGCCCGAATTCCCGGCAAAGATCCAGAACCCCGCGACCAGCGCGACGCGGATCAGGGCCTCGGTCGCCATCCGTTGCGTCGCGCGGTCGCCCAGGACCATCACCGCGACCACCAGCAGCGCCAGCGCGGCGATCAGGATCAGGGGCGTCGTCGCGGCAGACAGGCGGCGCAGGCGGTGCATCGTGGTCATGGTCAGACCCTCGGTTTGGCGCCGGCGGGGGCAAACAGCCCCTGCGGACGGATCAGCAGGACAAGGATGACGAGCGCGTAGAGAAAGGCGTCGCGGAACGGCCGGGCCTCGGGCGGAAGGAAGGCTTGCAGCGCGGCCGAGACCGCGCCCAGCATGAGCCCCGCCGCGACGGCGCCCGTCAGGCTGCCCATGCCGCCCACCACCGTCGCGATGAAGGCGATCAGCATGATCGCGCCGCCCATGCGCACATCGGCGACGCCGGTCTGCGCGACCAGCACCAGCGCCACCACGGCCGCCAACGCCCCCGACAGCGCAAAGGCGCCGGCGATGACGCGGTTCGCGCGCACGCCCAGCAGGCGGGCCATGCCGAAATCCTCGGCGGCGGCGCGCATTTCCAGCCCCAGTCGGCTGCGTTTCAGCATCAGCGCCAGCGCGACCAGGATCACGGCCACAGCGCCGATGACGATGAGTTGCAGCAAGGGCACCTGCGCGTTGAGCACCGGCACCGGCGCGCCCAGCCCCGCCCAGAGGCTCAGCGCCTTGGGCCGCCCGCCATAGGTGACCAGCAGCAGGTTTTGCAGCAGCACACCCAGCGCGAAACTGGCCACCATCAGCGACACGGGCGAGGCATGGCGCAAGGGGCGGAACACAAGGGCCTCGGCGGCGACGGCCAGCCCCGCGCCCAGCGCCAGCACCACCGGGATCAGCAGGGGCGCGGGCAAGGCGCCGATGCCCAGCGTGGCGATGGCATCGGCAGAGGGCACGATCAGCGCAAAGACGGCGCAGGCGATGAACTGGCCATGGGCAAAGTTCACCAGCTTCATCACGCCGAAGATCAGCGCGATGCCCAGCGCGGCGATGGCATAGATCCCGCCCAGCGACAGGGCGTCGAACAGCAGTTGCAGGGTCATGCGGGGTCTCCGAAATAGGCCTCGGCCAGCAGGTCGTCGGCGGCAAAGGCTGCGGCATCGCCATCGGCCACGATCCGCCCGCCGCGCATCAGCAGCATCCGCCCACCCACGCGCGCGGCGCGGGTTGCGCTCTGTTCGACGATCAGCAGCGTCAGGCGGCGCAGGTCCTGCAACGCGCAGAGGCGCTCGTAGACCTCGTCCACCACCTTGGGCGCCAGCCCCAGCGAGGGTTCATCGACCAGCATCAGCGACGGGTTGGTCATCAGCGCGCGGCTGATCGCCAGCATCTGTTGCTGCCCCCCCGACAGCGCACCGGCCGGCGCATGGCGCCGCTCGGCCAGGATCGGAAAGGCGGCGTAGACGGTCTCGAGATCCTCGGCCACGGCCTCGCGGTCGGGGCGGATGCCGGTGCCCACCAGCAGGTTCTCGCGCACGCTGAGCCCTGCGAAAATGCGCCGCCCCTCGGGCACCATCGACAGGCCGTGGCGCGCGATGTCCTCGGCGCCACGGCCCGAGACGATCTCGCCGTCGATCTCGACGCGGCCATGCGCTGTGCGCACCGCTCCCGCGATCGCCCCCAGCAGCGAGGATTTGCCGGCCCCGTTCGGCCCGGTCAGAAAGACGCGGGCGCCCTCGGACAGGGTGAAGCTGGCGCCGGTGACGGCGGTCAGCTTGCCATAGCGCACGGCCATGTCGAACACGCCGAGCTTGCTCATGCCGCCACCTCGGCCGTGCCCAGATAGGCGGCGCGCACCGCGCGGCTGGCCAGGATCGCCGCACGGTCGCCGTGTTCGATCACCTGGCCGCCATCCAGCACCACGACATCCGCGCAGACCGACAGCACCAATCCCACGTTGTGTTCGATGAGCAGGCAGCCGATGCCGCGCTCTGTCGCGATGCGGCGGATCAGCGCGGCCAGATCGGCGGCCTCGGGGTCCGACATGCCGGCGGCGGGTTCATCGAGCAGCAGGAACCGCGGGGCACCCATCAGCGCGCGGGCAATCGCCACGCGGCGTTCGTCGGTATAGGGCAGGCCCGCCGCGCCCCGGCTTTGCAGCGCGCGGATGCCCATCCAGTCCATCAGCGCCTCGGCCTCGTGTTCGGCGCGGGCGCGGCGCAATCCCAGCCCGACGCCGGTGCAGGCCAGATTGTCCAGGACATCCAGCCCCGCGAACAGCCGCCCGGCCTGAAAGGTGCGCGCCACGCCCGCGCGCCGCATCGCCGGCGCGGCCAGGCGCGAGACGTCGCGCCCGCCCAGCAGAACCCGGCCCGTCGAGGGGCGCTGGAACCCGGTCAGGGTGTTGACGCAGGTCGTCTTGCCCGCTCCGTTGGGGCCGATCAGACCCACCACCTGCCCCGGCGCGACGGTCAGGGACACGTCGTTCAGGGCCTGGAAGCCGCCAAAGGCGACCCCCACCCGGTCCAGCGCCAGCGCCATCTCAGGCGTCCTCGGTCAGCGCGGCGGCGGCCGCGAGGTCGGCTTCGGCACCCAGCGTCAGGACATAGACGCCGCTCGCGTCCAGATCCGCCGACCAGCCCGGTTCCAGAACGATGGTTGTCGTTACTTCCTGGATGACGGCGGGGCCCTCGATGCGGTCCCCCGCGCCCAGCGCCGCGCCATCGTAAACCGGCGTGTCCAGCGCCGCGCCCGAGGCGTCGAAGATCATCGGGCGATGACCCTTGAGCGCGCGCTCTGCCCCCTGCCCCGCCGGCAGATGCAGGCGCCCGGGCCGGTCCACGCGGCCGGTGATGGCGCTTTCGACATTGACCACCTCGACCGCCGAGTTCGGCTCGCAATAGGTGTAGAGGTCCTCGTGCCGGGCATGGAACGCGGCCTTGAGCTGGTCCAGCGAGGCCTCGGTGATGGCGAAGGGATCGACATCGACGGTGCATTCATGCACCTGCCCGACATAGCGCATGTCCAGACTGCGGCGGATGGCGATCCGGTCCTCGGCGAACCCGTCGCCCTTGAGATCCTCGCGACCGCGCGCCTCAAGGCGGTTGAACACCGCGTCCAGCCGCGCCGCCGTATCCGCGCCCTCGAGTCGCGCGGCGACCGGGGCCATGTGGTTGTATTTCACGTCCGAAATGATCTGCCCAAAGGCGCACAACCCCGAGGCCAGCTTGGAAATCAGCACCTTCCGGATGCCCATTTCCCGCGCCAGCGCCGTGATATGCGCCGCCGTCGCGCCGCCCGCGCAGTTCAGCACGAAGTCCCGCGGGTCATAGCCACGCTCGACCGAGACGCGGCGAATGGCGTTGACCATGTTGTTGTTGACGATGGTGAACATGCCATAGGCGGCCTGTTCGACGCTGATGCCCAAGGGCTCGGCCAGATGCCGGCGGATCGCGGTGCGGGCCTTGTCCACGCTCAGCGGCAACCGCCCGCCGACCAGCCCGTCGGGGTTCAGAAAGCCCAGAACCAGGTTCGCGTCGGTCGTTGTCGGCCGGTCGCCCCCCTGGTCGTAACAGGCCGGCCCCGGTTCGGACCCGGCCGACTGGGGGCCCATCTGCAACAGCCCCATCTCGTCGATCCAGCCGATCGAACCGCCCCCCGCGCCCAGCGTTTCGACCTGGATCATCGGGATGCCGATGCGGTAGCGCAGGAAGTCGATGTTCTTGGACACGTTCGCGCGCCCGTCGCGGGTCAGCGTGATGTCAAAAGACGTGCCGCCCATGTCAACGGTGATGATGTCGCGCAGGCCCCAGGGCTCGCCCAGATACAGCGCGGCCTGCGGCGCCGAGGCAGGACCCGAGTTGATCGCATAGACCGACTGGTCGGTCACGACCGACCCCAGCGCCAGCCCGCCGTTCGACTGGAAGTAACGCACCGGCTGGCGCGCCCCCAGACCCCGGAAATAGCCGTCCACGGCCTCGACATAGCGTTGCAGGATCGGCGCCAGATAGGCGTTGACGATCGCGGTCGAGGTGCGGGTGTATTCGCGCACCTGAGGGTATAGCTGGCTGCCGACGGTCAGGCGGACACCGGGCATCATCGCGCGCACGATCTCTGCGGCGCGCAGCTCGTGGTCGGGGTGCAGCACCGACCAGACAAAGCTGATGGCGACCGAATCCACACCCTCGCGCAGGAAATGGCGGCAGGCCTCGCGCACGTCGTCCTCGTTCAGGGGCGTGTGCACCCCCCCGGTCGAGATCACCCGCTCCCGCACGCCGCGCCGCAGATAGCGCGGCACCAGCATGGTCGCGGGCGGATAGTCGGGGTCGTAGCGATACCCGTCTTCCTTGTGCCCCAGGCGGATCTCGATGGAATCCTCGTGCCCGGCGGTGGCGATCAGGCCGGTTTTCGCGCCATTGTGCGTAATCAGCGCGTTCAGGCCGACCGTGGTGCCGTTGATGCACAAATCCGCGTTCGAGACGATCTCGGCAGCGGTGATGCCGGTCTCGTCCTCGATCAGCGCCAGGCCGTTGCGGATCGCCTGCGTCGGGTCCTGGGGCGTCGAGAGGACCTTGAAGATCCTCAGCGTGCCGTCGCGATCGGCGAGGATGAAATCGGTGAAGGTTCCGCCCGCGTCGATGCCGAGACGATACTGGTTCTGCATGGGATGCGTCCTTTCGGGTTGACCGGGGCCATCCCCGGGGGCGCACCCCCGGGCCGGGCCGGTCCGTTTGACTGGATTGGATCAGGCGCGCAGGGCGGCCGTTGCCTGGAGATCGACGTGCAGGCTGTCGCGGTCCGTGATGACCACGCCGTAATCCAGCCGCGCCCCGTCGAGACTGACCAGGCCGTTGCGCACGTCCTCGACCACGCGCTGCACGTCGCGCTCGAAC
>Ga0116152_10002967_pt1 | contig 13719 bp, 24 predicted proteins | sample AD_UKC119_MetaG_FD_89894 | JGI IMG/M metagenome (GOLD analysis project Ga0116152, IMG submission 89894) | Active sludge microbial communities of municipal wastewater-treating anaerobic digesters from Hong Kong - AD_UKC119_MetaG | ecosystem: Engineered > Bioreactor > Anaerobic > Digestate...
CATGCGCATGACCTGCCGAAGAAGATCCGCAAGATGGCGCTGGCTCACGCCCTGTCGTCCAAGGTCAAGGCTGACTCGATCCTCGTCCTCGACGAAGCGGTCCTGAAGTCGGCCAAGACGAAGGAACTGGCAGGCCAGTTCGCCGGCCTCGGCATCGAGAACGCGCTGATCATCTCGGGCGTTTCGGTCGACGAGAACTTCGCCAAGGCCGCGCGCAACATTCCGAACATCGACGTGCTGCCGGTTGCCGGCCTCAACGTCTACGACATCCTGCGCCGCAAGACGCTGGTCATCACCAAGGAAGCAGCCGAGGGCATCAAGGCGCGCTTCGACGGATCGAAGGAGGCCTGATCGTCATGGCTGAGGTGAAACCCCATCACTACGACGTCATCCGCCGTCCTCTCATCACCGAGAAGTCGACGCTGGTGGCTGAACACAACAAGATTGTCTTCGAAGTCGCCATCGATGCCGACAAGAAGGCGATCAAGGAAGCCGTCGAAGCCCTGTTCAAGGTCGACGTCACCAAGGTCAACACGCTGCTCCAGAAGGGCAAAACGAAGCGTTTCCGTGGCTACATGGGCCGTCGCAACGACGTCAAGAAAGCCATCGTGACGCTCGCCGAGGGCCAGTCTGTCGACATCACGACGGGCCTGTAAGCGGGAAGGACGAGAGAAATGGCACTTAAGACTTTCAATCCCACGTCTCCCGGCCGCCGCCAGCTCGTGCTGGTCGACAAGTCGGACCTGCACAAGGGCAAGCCGGTCAAGGCCCTCACCGAGGGTCTCACCAAGAACGGCGGCCGCAACAATTACGGCCGTATCACTGCCCGCCGCATCGGTGGCGGCGCGAAGCGCACCTATCGCAAGGTGGACTTCAAGCGGAACCGCTGGGACATCCCGGCGACCGTCGAGCGCCTCGAATATGATCCGAACCGCACGGCCTTCATCGCGCTGATCAAGTACGAGGACGGCCAGCTGTCCTACATCATCGCGCCGCAGCGCCTGGAAGTCGGCGACACCGTCGTCACCTCCGCCACGGCCGACATCAAGCCCGGCAACACGCTGCCGCTGAAGAACATCCCGGTCGGTACGATCATCCACAATATCGAGCTGAAGCCGCAGAAGGGCGCCCAGATGGTCCGCTCCGCCGGCACCTACGCCCAACTCGTCGGCCGCGACGGCGGCTATGCGCAGATCAAGCTGGCTTCGGGCGAACTGCGCATGGTGATGGACAGCTGCCTGGCCACGGTCGGCGCCGTTTCCAACCCGGACAACATGAACCAGGTCCTCTCGAAGGCCGGCCGCAAGCGCCACATGGGCAAGCGCCCGTCTGTGCGCGGCGTGGTCATGAACCCGGTCGACCACCCGCACGGCGGTGGTGAAGGCAAGTCGTCCGGCGGCCGTCACCCGGTGACGCCGTGGGGCAAGAAAACCCGCGGTCCGAAGACCCGCAAGAACAAGGCAACGGATCGTCTGATCATCCGTCGCCGTAACGCGAAACGCTAACAGGAGCCCCGAGACATGCCCCGTTCTGTCTGGAAAGGCCCGTTCGTCGACGGCTACCTGCTGAAGAAGGCAGAGGAAGCCCGTTCCTCCGAGAAGCGCACGGTGATCAAGACCTGGTCGCGCCGCTCGACGATCATGCCGCAATTCGTTGGCCTGAATTTCCAGGTCCACAATGGCAACAAGTTCATCCCCGTCACCGTGTCGGAAGAGATGGTGGGTCACAAGTTCGGCGAGTTCGCTCCGACCCGTACCTATTACGGCCACGGCGCGGACAAGAAAGCGAAGAGGAAGTAGTCATGGCAAAGGCCAAGAATCCTCCGAAGCAGGCCGCGAACGAAGCACGTGCCGTGCTGCGCATGTACCGTTCCAGCCCGCAGAAACTGAACCTGCTCGCCCAGCAGATCCGCGGCCTGAAGGTCGAACGCGCCCTGGCTGAGCTTCAGTTCTCGCCGAAGCGCCCGGCCAAGGACGTCCGCAAGCTGCTGCAGAGCGCCATCGCGAACGCAGAGAACAACCACAACCTCGATATCGACAGCCTGGTCGTCGCCGAGGCGCACGTTGGCAAGAACCTGGTGATGAAGCGCATCCGGGCCCGCGCCCGCGGTCGCGCCGCACCGATCCAGAAACCCTTCTCGCAGCTCACCATCGTGCTGCGCGACACGAGCATGGAACCGGAGGCCGCCTGATGGGTCAGAAAGTCAATCCGATCGGCCTGCGTCTCGGTATCAACCGCACCGCTGACAGCCGCTGGTACGCAGACAGCGCCGATTTCGGCCGCCTGCTGCACGAGGACCTTGCGATCCGCAAGGCGATCCGCGCGCGCCTGAAGCAAGCCGGTATCTCGAAGATCATCATCGAGCGTCCGCACAAGAAGTGCCTCATCACCATCCACACGGCCCGTCCGGGCCTGGTGATCGGCAAGAAGGGTGGCGACATCGAAACGCTTCGCAAGGACCTTGCGAAGATGACGGACGACGAAGTCCGCGTGAACCTCGTCGAGATCCGCAAGCCGGAAATCGACGCGACGCTGATCGCCGACGACATTGCCCGCCAGCTTGAGCGCCGGGCTTCGTTCCGCCGCACGATGAAGCGCGCCATCCAGTCGGCGATGCGTCTTGGTGCCGAAGGTGTGAAGGTCATGGTGTCCGGCCGCCTCGGTGGCGCCGAAATCGCCCGCACCGAAAAGTACGCCGAAGGCTCTGTCCCGCTGCACACGCTGCGCGCCGACATCGACTACGGCACCGCCGAAGCATCGACCACCTACGGCATCATCGGGATCAAGGTCTGGGTCTACAAAGGCGAGATCATGGAACACGACCCGATGGCGCAGGACAAGCGGATGGAATCGTCCGGCCAGTCCCGCGCGCGTGCCAGTGCCAACCAGCGCGGCCCGGCGACGGGCGCACAGACCGCCGGAGCATAAGAGATGCGTCAACCGAAACGAACCAAGTTCCGCAAGGCCTTCAAGGGTCGGATCAGCGGCAATTCGAAGGGCGGCTTCTCGCTGGCATTCGGTGAGTTCGGCCTCAAGGCCCTCGAACCGGAGCGCGTCACCGCGCGCCAGATCGAAGCCACCCGCCGGGCCATCACCCGCGAGATGAAGCGTCAGGGCAAGGTCTGGATCCGCGTATTCCCGGACGTGCCGGTTTCGGCGAAGCCGATCGAAGTGCGGATGGGTAAGGGCAAGGGCTCGGTCGACCGCTGGGTCTCCCGCGTCGCGCCCGGCCGCATCCTGTTCGAGATCGACGGTGTTCCGGAAGAGACCGCCCGCGAAGCCCTGCGCCTCGGCGCGGCCAAGCTTCCGGTGAAGACGAAAATCGTCAAGCGCATCGAGGGGATCTGATCATGGCACGCAAGACCAGAGCACGCCTTGAAGACATCCAGGCGAAGAATGCTGACCAGCTCAAGGACGAGCTGGTGAAGCTGAAGAAAGAACAGTTCAACCTGCGTTTCCAGGCGGCCACCGGCCAGCTGGAAAAGACGGCCCGCGTTTCCGAAGTCCGCCGCGACATTGCTCGCGTCAAGACCGTGATGCGCGAGAAGGCCCAGGCAGGCAAGGCGTAAGGAGAGAGATCATGCCCAAGCGTATTATGGAAGGCGTTGTGGTCTCGACCAAGCAGGACAAGACCGCCATCGTTCGCGTCGAGCGTACCTTCACCCATCCTGTGATGAAGAAGATCGTTCGCCGTTCGAAAAAATATCACGCCCACGACGAAGGCAACACCGCCGTCGAGGGCCAGACCGTAACGATCCGCGAGTGCCCGCCGAAGTCGAAGCTGAAGCGCTGGGAACTCGTCACCGATGATGGGAGTGACGCATGATCCAGATGCAAAGCAACCTGCGGGTGGCTGACAACTCCGGCGCACGCCGCGTCCAGTGCATCAAGGTGCTGGGTGGCGCCGGTCGCCGCTACGCCTCGGTGGGCGACGTGATCGTCGTCTCCGTGAAGGAAGCGATCCCGACCGGCCGCGTGAAGAAGGGTGACGTCCGCAAGGCCGTCGTCGTGCGCGTGTCGAAGGACATCAACCGCGCGGACGGCTCCACCATCCGCTTCGACACCAATGCCGCCGTGCTGATCAACAACAATGGCGAGCCGATCGGTACCCGCGTGTTCGGCCCGGTTCCGCGCGAACTGCGCGCCAAGAACCAGGTCAAGATCGCCAACATGGCCCCGGAGGTCCTGTAACATGGCTGCGAAGATCAAGAAGGGCGACACGGTTGTCGTGATCGCCGGAAGCAACAAGGGCGCCAAGGGCGAAGTCCTGAAGGTGATCCCGGATGAGAACCGCGTCGTCGTGCGCGGCGTGAACGTCGTCCAGCGCCACCAGAAGCCGTCCCAGTTCGATGCTGGCGGCATCAAGCGCTTCGAGGCTCCGATTCACGTCTCGAACGTGGCGCTCGCCGATCCGCGCGATGGCAAGGCCGTCCGCGTGGGTTTCAAAACCGATGAGCATGGCCGCAAGACCCGCTATGCAAAACGCTCTGGGGAATCCATCGATGTCTAAGGCATACGAACCCCGTCTGAAGACGAAGTACCGCGAGCAGATCCGCGCCAAGCTGCAGGAGCAGTTCAACTACTCCAACCCGATGCTTGTGCCGAAGGTCGAGAAGGTCGTGATCAACATGGGCGTCGGCGAAGCGGTTGCCGACTCCAAGAAGATCAAGTCGGCCCTGGCCGAGCTCGAGCGTATTGCTGGCCAGAAGCCGGTGGCCACCAAGGCCCGCAAGTCGATCGCCGGCTTCAAGGTCCGCGAAGGCATGCTGATCGGCTGCAAGGTTACCCTGCGCCGCGACCGTATGTGGGAGTTTCTGGACCGTCTGACGAACATCGCGCTTCCGCGCGTGAAGGACTTCCGGGGCCTCAACGGCAAGAGCTTCGACGGCCGTGGCAACTTCGCCATGGGCCTGAAGGAACACATCGTGTTTCCGGAGATCAACTACGACGAAGTCGACGATATCCGCGGTATGGACATCATCGTCTGCACCACCGCAGCCACGAACGAAGAAGCCAAGGCACTCCTCGCCGAGTGTGGCTTCCCGTTCCGGAACTAGCGCGCGAGGAGACTGCTGAAATGGCAAAGAAGAGCGCAATCGAGAAGAACAAGAAGCGCGAGATGCTCGTGGCTCGTTACGCTGCACGGCGTGAGAAGCTGAAAGCGGCTGCGATGGATGAGAACCTGTCGCTGGAAGAGCGCTACAAGGCCCGCCTCAAGCTGGCCGAGCTGCCGCGCAACTCGGCTCCGGGCCGCGTGCGCAACCGCTGCGAAGTGTCGGGCCGTCCGCGTGCCTACTATCGCAAACTGAAAATGTCGCGGATCGCGCTGCGCGAGCTTGGCTCGCAGGGCCAGATCCCCGGCCTCGTGAAGTCCAGCTGGTAAGAGAGGAGGACCGTATATGAACATTTCTGATCCCCTCGGCGATATGCTGACCCGCATCCGCAACGCCCAGATGCGCGGCATGTCGAAAGTTGTCACCCCGTCTTCGAAGCTGCGTGCCCGCGTGCTCGACGTCCTCCAGTCCGAGGGCTACATCCGCGGCTACGCCGAAATTGAGAAAGACGGCCACAAGAACCTGGAAATCGAGCTGAAGTATTACGAAGGCCAGCCGGTCATCTCGGAGATCAAGCGTGTCTCCAAGCCCGGCCGCCGCGTGTACTCTTCGGTTACCGACATCCCGCTCGTGCGCAACGGCCTCGGCATCTCGATCCTTTCGACCTCGAAAGGCGTGATGTCCGACAATGTTGCCCGCAACGAGAATGTCGGTGGCGAAGTGCTCTGCCGGGTCTTCTAGGAGAGCGCCCCATGTCACGTATTGGTAAACTCCCGATCGCAGTCCCCAACGGCACCACGGTGTCCGTCGACGGACAGACGATCAAGGCGAAGGGTCCGAAGGGCGAGCTGTCCTTTACCGTCGTCGATGTCATTACGCCGAAGCTCGAAGGCAGTGAGCTGACGCTGACCCCGCGCGCCGACATCATGAAGTCCGCGGAAAGCGCCATCGAGGCCGCCAAGGCTCGCGGCAAGCGTCCGCCGACGCTGGCCCAGGCGCTCGATCCGGTCGCCCGCACCCAGTGGGGCACGATGCGCGCCCGCGCGGCGAACCTGGTTGAAGGCGTGGCCAACGGCTACTCCAGAACCCTCGAACTGGTCGGCGTCGGTTATCGTGCGCAGATGCAGGGCAAGGACGTGAAGCTCGCGCTCGGCCTGTCGCACGATGTGGTTTACGCCGCGCCCGAAGGCATCACGCTGGCCTCGTCGAAGCCGACCGAAATCATCATTTCGGGCGCCGACAAGCAGGTCGTCGGCCAGGTCGCCGCTGAAATCCGCAAGTACCGTTCGCCGGAGCCTTACAAGGGCAAGGGCATCCGTTACGCGGGCGAATATGTCCGCCGTAAGGAAGGCAAGAAGAAGTAACGCCATGAAAAGCTCACGCGAAAAGATGCAGCGCCGCGCCCACCGGGTCCGTGCCAAGCTCCGCAAGGTCGCCGAAGGGCGTCCGCGCCTGTCGGTTGCGCGCAGCCATAAGAACATCTCGGCGCAGATCATCGACGATGAGAAGGGCATCACGCTCGCCTCGGCTTCGACGCTGGAGAAGGATGTGCTGGGCAGCGCCAAGACCGGTGCCGATACGGCGGCAGCCGCCCTTGTCGGCAAGGCCCTCGCCGAGCGCGCGAAGAAAGCCGGCGTCGAAGACGTCGTCTTCGACCGTGGCGGTTACATGTTCCACGGCCGGGTCAAAGCCCTGGCAGACGCCGCCCGTGAGGGCGGTCTCAAATTCTAAGGAGAGGCCCTATGGCTGAAGAAAGAGGAAGAGGCCGCCGCCGCGAACGCGATCGTGATCGCGAGGAAGAGCAGCAGTCCGAACTGGTCGACAAGCTGGTTGGCATCAACCGCGTCGCCAAGACCGTGAAAGGCGGCAAGAACTTCGGTTTCGCCGCCCTCGTCGTGGTCGGAGACCAGAAGGGCCGCGCCGGCTTCGGCAAGGGCAAGGCCCGCGAGGTTCCGGAAGCCATCCGCAAGGCGACCGAAGAAGCCAAGCGCAACATGGTCCGCATCCCGCTGCGCGAAGGCCGCACGCTGCACCATGACGGCCGTGGCCGCTGGGGCGCCGGCAAGGTCGTGCTGCGCGCAGCGCCTCCCGGTACCGGCGTGATCGCCGGCGGCCCGATGCGCGCCGTGATGGAAGTGCTGGGCGTGCATGATGTTGTCGGCAAGTCGCTCGGCTCCTCGAACCCGTACAACATGGTTCGCGCCACGTTCGACGCGCTCAAAGGACAGGCCAGCCCGCGGTCCGTCGCTTCCAAGCGCGGCCTGAAGGTGCAGGACGTCGTTGGCCGCCGCACGGACGGTGCGTCCGAAGCCGGCGTCGTCGACGCCTAAGCCGAGGGAAGGATACCTGCGATGGCACAATCCAAGCTCACCGTCCGCCAGACCGGCAGCCCGATCGGCCGCAAGCCTGACCAGCGCAAGACGCTGATCGGCCTGGGCCTGAACAAGGTCGGCCGGACCAAGGAACTCGAAGATACGCCGGCCGTGCGGGGCATGATCCGCAAGGTGGCTCACCTGGTCGAGGTGGTCGGCGAATAATCGCCGGATCCCGCGACCGACTGAATATCGAAAGATAGACCGATGAAACTCAACGAACTGTCCCCCGCCGCAGGCTCCACCAAGAACCGCACGCGTATCGGCCGTGGTGTCGGCTCGGGCAAGGGCAAGACCGGTGGTCGCGGCGTGAAAGGCCAGAAGGCGCGCTCGGGCGTTGCCGTGAACGGCTTCGAAGGCGGCCAGATGCCGATCTACATGCGTCTGCCGAAGCGCGGTTTCACCCCGCGCGGCCAGAAGACGATGGCCTGGATCAACCTCGGCCGCCTGGCCAAGGCAGTCGAGGCAGGCAAGCTGGACGCCTCCAATGTGACCGAGGAAAGCCTGGTCGCTGCTGGCGTTGTCAGCCATGCACGCGATGGCGTGCGCCTGCTGGCCAAGGGCGAAGCCCCGAAGAATCTGAACATCACGGTGACCGGCGCATCGAAAGCCGCGATCGAGGCCGTGGCGAAGGCCGGTGGCAAGGTCACCGTTACGGGTGCCGCAAAAGACACGGCTGCAGAATAAGCAGCAGAATTTACCCGGCACCCCTTCACAAACTCCGTGTCGCCGCCGATTTTGGCGGCGAACGCATTTCAGGGAGAGAAGCGCCCCATGGCCAATGCAGCCGAACAAATGGCCCGCAACGTCAATCTTTCGACGTTTGCCAAAGCCAAGGACCTGCAGAACCGGATCCTGTTCACCCTGGTAATGCTGATTCTCTACCGGCTGGGCACGTTCATCCCGATCCCTGGCCTCGACCCGGTCCAGTATGCCAGCATCTTCGACAGCCAGGCCGGTGGTCTGCTCGGCAACATGAACATGTTCGCCGGCGGCGCAGTGAAGCGGATGGGCATCTTTGCCCTCAACGTGATGCCCTATATTACCGCCTCGATCATCATCCAGATGATGACGACGGCCTCTCCGACGCTTGAAAAGCTGAAGAAGGAAGGCGAGGCCGGCCGCAAGCAGATCAACCAGTATACGCGCTATCTGACGCTGGCTTTTGCGCTGGTTCAGTCCTTCGCCATCTCGTCGGGCCTGTCGCATGTCCGGATCGAGGGAATTTCGCAGCCCTTCTTCATCCTGACCGGCGTCGTCACGCTGACCGGCGGCACAATGCTGCTGATGTGGATGGGTGAGCAGATTACGGCCCGCGGAATCGGCAACGGCGTCTCATTGATCATCTTCGCAGGTATCGTGGCGGAAATGCCGAGGGCAATCGTCAACCTGATCAGCCAGGCTCGGGCGACCTCGGTGAACATCGTGTTCGTGGTCGGCATCGCGGCCATGGTGGTCGCACTCGTGGTCTTCATCGTGTTCATGGAGCGCTCGCAGCGGCGGCTCCTGATCCAGTATCCGAAGCGCCAGCAGGCGCATGGCTTCGCGCAGGGGCAGAAGAGCTTCCTGCCGCTGAAGATCAACACGTCCGGCGTGATTCCGCCGATTTTCGCCTCGGCCCTGCTGATGCTGCCGCTTACCATTGTCGGTTTCATGGGCGGCAACACGGCGGCGGGCGCAACCGGTGGCGGGGAAGTGAATGGCGTGCTGACCTGGCTCGCGGCGAACTTCTCGTCCGGCACCTGGATGCACATCTTCTTCTACTGCGTCCTCGTGATCTTCTTCTCGTTCTTCTACACCTCGATCATGTTCAACCCCGAGGAAACGGCCGACAACCTCCGCAAATACGGCGGTTTCATCCCGGGCATCCGCCCCGGATCGAACACGGCGGCCTACTTCGACTATGTGCTGACTCGCCTTACGATGATCGGTGCGCTTTATCTGACCTTTGTCTGTGTCCTGCCCGAACTGCTGCGGCGCTATTTCCCCGAGATCCCGTTCTACATCGGGGGAACATCGCTTCTGATCGTGGTTTCGGTCACCATGGACACCGTGACGCAGGTACAGTCGCATTTGATTGCGCATCAATATGAAGGCATGATCCGCAAGTCGAAGCTCGGGGGCCGCAAGAAATGAACCTAATTCTGTTCGGGCCGCCTGCGGCCGGAAAGGGAACGCAGGCCAAGCGCCTGGTCGAGGAGAAGGGCTTTATCCAGCTCTCAACCGGCGACATGTTGCGCGCGGCGCGCGCTTCGGGCTCCGAACTTGGCCAGCGCGTGGCGAAGATCATGGATGAAGGCGGTCTTGTCTCCGACGAGATCGTGATCGCCCTGATCGACGAGCAGCTGACGGTGCATGCGGGCGCGGCAGGCTTCATATTCGATGGGTTCCCGCGCACGGTCGGCCAGGCCGACGCGCTGGATGGCCTGCTGGATTCGCGCGGTGAGCAAGTGAACCGCGTCATCCGACTGGTCGTGGACGATGCCCAGTTGCTCGCCCGCGTCACCAAGCGGTTCGAAGAGCAGGGCCGCAAGGACGACAACCCCGAAACCTTCTCGAAACGGCTTGAGAAATACTATGAGGACACTGCGCCTCTGGTGCCGATTTATGCGGAGCGGGGCGTCCTGACAGAGGTCGACGGAATGGCCTCGATCGAGGAAGTTGCCGGCCTGATCGACGCAGCGCTGAAAGAGACAGCCTGAAGCTGGATTCGGCTGTTGACGCGTTAATTTCCGCGGCTATAAGCCTCGTTTCTTAGCTTAAGGCTTAATCGCCGGCGCGCGGGCGGAGGGTTTCCGGCTCGGCGCGCTTTTAATGTTTGAACAGTCCGCTTGAGGAGAGACGGCCTTGGCCCGTATTGCAGGCGTAAACATTCCTACCAACAAGCGCGTCGTGATCGCGCTTCGGTACATTCATGGCATCGGCCCCGCTTTCGCGAAGGAAATCTGCGAAAAGGTCGGCGTCGATGAATCGCGCCGCGTCAACGACCTGACGGACGCCGAAGTTATCAAGATCCGCGAAACCATCGATTCCGACTACCTGGTTGAGGGTGACCTCCGCCGCGAGACGGCGATGAACATCAAGCGCCTGATGGACCTTGGCAGCTATCGTGGCCTTCGCCACCGCCGCAAGCTGCCGGTTCGCGGCCAGCGCACCCACACCAATGCCCGTACGCGCAAGGGCCCGGCCAAGCCGATCGCCGGCAAGAAGAAATAAGAGGTAGTTCGTCATGGCTCGTGAAGCGACCCGCGTCCGCCGCAAGGAACGCAAGAACATCACCTCGGGTGTGGTTCATGTGAACTCCAGCTTCAACAACACGATGGTGACTATCACCGATGCGCAGGGGAACACGATCTCCTGGTCGTCGTCGGGCACGATGGGCTTCAAGGGCTCGCGCAAGTCGACGCCTTACGCTGCCCAGATGGCTGCCGAAGACGCTGCGAAAAAGGCAATGGAGCACGGTCTGCAGACCGTCGAAGTGCTTGTGCGCGGCCCCGGCTCCGGCCGTGAGAGCGCCCTGCGCGCGCTGCAGGCTGCCGGCCTCACCGTCACGGCGATCACCGACACCACGCCGATCCCGCACAATGGGTGCCGCCCGCCGAAGCGCCGCCGCGTCTGATCGGACCGAATTTTCCCGGCGGCGCGAAACCCCCGCGCCGCCCTCCGCTTTCTGAGGAAAGTCATAAATGACCGACATTACGTCCCCTTCCGTCAACGATCGTAACTGGAAAGAGCTGATCCGGCCGAACCGCCCGGTCGTGCAGCCTGGATACGACCCGAAGCGCAAGGCGAAGCTCGTCATCGAGCCGCTCGAGCGCGGCTACGGCACGACGCTTGGCAACGCGCTGCGCCGCGTGCTGCTTTCCTCGCTGCAGGGCGCTGCCATCATCGGCGTCCAGATCGATAACGTCGTCCACGAATTCTCCGCCATTCCGGGCGTGCGTGAGGACGTCACCACGATCGTGCTGAACCTCAAGCAGGTCGCCATCTTCATGGAGAGCGACACGCCGAAGCGCATGGTGCTGAAGGCGAAAGGCCCCGGCGAAGTGAAAGCCGGCCAGATCGAGACCTCGGGCGACACGAAGATCCTGAACCCCGATCACGTCATCTGCACGCTGGATGACGGCGCCGAAGTGCGCATGGAATTCACCATTGCCACCGGCAAGGGCTATGTCCCGGCCGAGGCCCACCGTCCGGAAGATGCCCCGATCGGCTATATCCCGATCGACGCGATCTACTCGCCGGTCCGCCGCGTCGGCTACCAGGTGGAAGACACGCGCGAAGGCACCGTGCTCGACTATGACAAGCTGACCCTCGAAATCGAGACCGACGGATCTGTTTCGCCGGAAGATTCGGTCGCCTATGCGGCCCGTATCCTGCAGGACCAGCTGCAGCTCTTCATCAATTTCGAAGAGCCGACGCTGGAAGCCGGCACCGCGACGGAAGAAACCGACCTCGGCTTCAACCCGGTCCTCCTCAAGAAGGTGGACGAGCTGGAACTGTCGGTGCGTTCGGCAAACTGCCTGAAGAACGACAACATCGTTTACATCGGCGACCTGATCCAGAAGTCGGAAGCGGAAATGCTGCGCACCCCGAACTTCGGCCGCAAGTCGCTGAACGAAATCAAGGAAGTCCTCGCCGGACTCGGCCTTCACCTCGGCATGGAAGTGCCGGACTGGCCGCCGGAAGACATCGAGGGCCTTGCCAAGAAATACGACGACCACCTATAGGACCCGGCAGACGGGGGCCTGACCACCTCCTGAAGGATACTCAAGATGCGCCATAAACTCGGACACCGCATTCTGAACAAGTCGACTTCCCACCGGAAGGCGATGTTCGCCAACATGGCCGCAAGCCTGATCGAGCACGAGCAGATCGTCACGACCCTGCCGAAGGCCAAGGAAATGGCCCCGCTGATGGACAAGCTGGTGACCCTCGCCAAGAAGGGTGACCTGGCTGCCCGCCGTCAGGCGCTGTCGAAAGTCCGCAATGAGGACGCCGTCCGCAAGCTGTTCGACGTGATGGGCGAGCGCTACAAGGACCGCAATGGCGGCTACACGCGCGTCCTGAAGGCCGGCTTCCGTCATGGCGACAATGCGCCGATGGCTGTTCTTGAACTGGTCGACCGTGACGAAGACGCCCGCGGCGCCGCGGACAAGGCCCGCCACGAGGCCGAACTCGAAGCCGGCGAATAATCCGCGCAAAGATTTTTCCGCAAGGAAAACAGAGAGCCCCGGGGATTTTCTCCGGGGCTTTTCGTTTTTGCGGTTGACGGGTGATTCCGTTTCCATCATACGGCGCCTCCATTCAGCAACGGAGAGACCCGATGTCGTGTCGGTTCGATAATCAGCCAAGGAAGGACGCAGCCCTGTACGAGGGACGTGTGCGAGTCCGCATGGAGGTTGCTGGATAGGGCTGATGGTCAGCCCGTGGGCCGAAAGGCCTTATGCCGCCCTCCGCGCGTTTCGCCCGGAGGGTTTTTCTTGTCTGAAATCCGAAGGGGCCGCGCGGAGGGCTGGACGAGGAGGAGTCTGGGAAACAGACTGAAAGAGATGAGCGAGTTTGAAGTTTTCGAAACCTTCGCCGGCGGCCGCATCAAGGCCTGGGTGAAAGGCGTGCCGGTGGAAGATGCCGCGCGTGAGCAGCTGGAGAATGTCGCCGGCCTGCCGTTCGTGCATTCGCACCTGGCCGTGATGCCGGACGTGCATTTCGGCCGCGGGGCGACCGTTGGTTCGGTGATCCCGACCAAGGGTGCGATCATTCCGGCCGCTGTCGGTGTCGACATCGGTTGCGGCATGATGGCGGTGCGCACGAGCCTTACGGCGAGCCAGCTGCCGGACAGCCTGTCGGCCGTCCGTAGCGAGATCGAACGGAAAGTGCCGGTCGGCAACGGGCCGGGCGGCAACCACAAGGATGCCCCGGCCCGCGCAACGTCCGCGCTGCGCCGATCGGGCCTCGACGAGCGGCTGGAGCTGATCACGGGAAAGCACAAGCGCATCCAGCGCACGGCTTTCGCGAAACAGCTCGGCACGCTGGGCGGCGGCAACCACTTCATAGAGCTCTGTCTCGACGAAGAGGACCGCGTCTGGGTGATGCTGCACTCCGGCTCGCGCGGCACGGGCAACATCCTCGGCACCTACTTCATCCAGGAGGCCCGTGAGGCCCTGGAAAAGCGGGTGCTCGGCTATCATGTCCCGGACCGGGATCTCGCCTTTTTCATGGAAGGCGAGGAGCTGTTCGACGACTATGTGATGGCCGTCGGCTGGGCGCAGGACTATGCGCGCCTCAACCGC
>Ga0116152_10002968_pt1 | contig 13716 bp, 13 predicted proteins | sample AD_UKC119_MetaG_FD_89894 | JGI IMG/M metagenome (GOLD analysis project Ga0116152, IMG submission 89894) | Active sludge microbial communities of municipal wastewater-treating anaerobic digesters from Hong Kong - AD_UKC119_MetaG | ecosystem: Engineered > Bioreactor > Anaerobic > Digestate...
GTGGCCGACAGGACGGCCACGCGGCCGTCGCGCGCGAGGAACTCACCAGTTCCCGCACCGCCGATGAGACAGCTGACGAGCCCCTCAGGCGCCTCTCCGAACCGGGCCAGTGCGCGCCTGAAAATGGCAAGTGTCGCGAGTGCCGTGAGCGGTGTCTTTTCGGAAGGTTTCCAGACGACGGGGTCGCCGCAGACGAGCGCAAGGGCGGCATTCCACGACCAGACGGCGACGGGGAAGTTGAACGATGAAATGACGCCGACGATGCCGGCCGGATGCCAGGTCTCCATCATCCGATGACCCGGCCGCTCCGATGCGATTGTCAGCCCGTGCAGCTGGCGGGACAGGCCGACCGCGAAGTCGCAGATGTCGATCATCTCCTGGACTTCGCCCTCCCCTTCACTGGGGATCTTGCCGGCTTCGATCGTGACCAGACGGCCGAGCGCCGGCTTGCTGGCGCGAAGCTCCTCGCCGAACAGGCGCACCAGTTCGCCCCGACGCGGCGGCGGCACACTTCGCCAGAAGTGGAAGGCCTCGCCCGCGCGCTGCAAAGCCTGATCGGCATCGCCGGCCTGCGCCGGATGGACGGCCGCGATCGTTTCGCCCGTCAGCGGGCTGCGGACGGCCAGGTCGCCGCCTTCGGACGCGCCGGCCGGAACGCCGAGGTCGGCCAGCAACGACCTGGTCAATGTGCTCAGGGAGTCTGTCATGGACGCCGGTCTAGCCCGGCGCCGCGCGGCGCGGAACCCTTTGCCGCGAAGGTCAGACGATAATGCGCACCGGGATCAGCGGCTCGATGTCGGCGCGCTTGCTGTCTTCCTGTCCCTTTTTCAGGTCCGGCGCCGATTCATTCTGCTTCGACATGCGCTGGTACTTGATATAGGCCGGTCCAAGCACGACGAGGAACAGGACCGGCAGGAAGAACAGGATCATCGGCACGGTCAGCTTGGCCGGCAGGGCGGCAGCCTTCTTCTCGGCTTCCGACATGCGCATGTCGCGGTTTTCCTTGGCCATCACACGCAGCGCATCGCCCAGCGGCGTGCCGTAGCGCTCGGCCTGGCCGAGGGCCATACAGACCGCCTTCACGCCCTCATGGCCCGTCCTCTTGGCAAGGTTCTCATAGGCCTGCCGGCGATCCGGAAGGTAGGCCAGTTCCGCAACCGTCAGGCCGAACTCTTCTGCCAGTTCCGGCGAGGCGGAGCCCACTTCCTGGCTCACCTTGTGGAAGCCAAGCTCGATCGACATGCCCGCCTCGACACAGATCAGCAGCATGTCCAGCGCGTCCGGGAAGGCGCGCATGATCGACTTCTGCCGCTTGGCAGCGAGGTTCGAGACATAGATGTTTGGCGCATAGAAGCCGGCAGCGGCCCCGAACAGGAGCGAGCCGTACTTCATCATCGTGTTCATGCCGAGATCGTTGATGAAGAACACATAGATGAAGGTGAGGAAGATGCCGGCAAAGGGCATCGTCATGCGTGCAAAGTAGAACGCCGAGACCGGGCCCGGACCGCGCAGGCCGGCTTTCGCCATGTTCGCCGCCACGTTCGGGTCTTCCAGCATCTTCTGCAGGTTCAGCTTGGAGCTGATCTCGCCGATCGTGGACTCGTCCTTGCGGCGAAGGCCCTGGGCCTTGTTGTCGAGGGCGGCACGGCTCTGCTTGCGCAGCTTTTCGCGCTGGGTCGACACGGCCTTGAGGCGAGTCTCCAGCTTGTCGCCCTGCAGGTAGGGCATGAACACGGTCATCGCGGTGCCGAACACTGCCAGCGCCACCAGCACCGATGCCAGCGTCGCGGGGTTCGTCAGGGCAAGGAGTAGCTCGTACATCTGTCCCTGCCTACATGTCGAAGTTGATCATCTTGCGCATCGTGAGGATGCCGGTCGTCATCAGCAGCGCGCCTGCTGCCAGACAGACATGGCCGGTCTCGGTGATGAACAGTTCCATGATGTAGCCGGGCGTCGACAGGAAGACGAGGAAGCCCACCACGAAGGGCAGCGATCCGATGATGCCCGCCGAAGCCTTGGCTTCCGACGACATCGCCTTGATCTTCTCACGCATCATCTTGCGCGAACGGATCACGCTGGAGAGGTTGTTCAGCGCCTCCGACAGGTTGCCGCCGGCCTTGGACTGGATCAGCAGCACAATGACGAAGAAGTTCACTTCCTGCAGCGGGATACGCTTGTACAGATTGTTGAGCGCGCGTTCAGGCCCCGCCCCCATGGCTAGGTTGTCGGCCAGCGTCGCGAACTCGCTGCGAAGCGGTTCCGGGCTCTCCTTCGCGATGATGCGGATACATTCGTTCAGCGGCAGGCCGGACTTCACGCCCCGCACGATAATATCGAGGCCATCGGCGAACTGGTTCAGCATCTTCTTGTGGCGGCCCTTGATGCGCGCACCCAGCAGGAAGCGCGGCAGGCCAAAGGCCCCGGCTGCGAACGCGCCGAGCACAAGCAATGGGCGGCTCTTCAGCGAGACGCCGGCGAGCACGAGGCCGTCCGCACCCGACAGGAAGACCACTCCGGCGACAAATGCACCGAGCACAAGCGAGAAGACCCAGAATGTGGAAACCGGAATTTCCAGGCCGGCCTGGGTGAGTTTGGCCTTGATCGTCTGGGCCGAACTGATCTTGCGGCGCTCCTTGCCCTGCTGCCGCAGGGAATCCAGCATTTCCTGAGTTTTCGCCCGGCGCTTGGCGGCCTCGTCCATGACTTTGGCGTTGCGACCCTTGCCGGTCACACTGGCGCCGGACCCGATGGCGCGGGCGCGCTTCTTGGCGCTGTCCCCTTCCCCGCCCGACAGCGCGAAGCCGACGCCGACGATCGCCACGAAGGCGAGGCCTGCAATCAGGAATGTGGTCATGTCGCCGCCCATGCGTCAGGCTCCGAGTGCGTCGAGCGCGGCGGCCAGCTCGCGCTCCATGCTGTAGTAGGAAGCGCGATCCCAGAAGCGCGGGCGGCCGACGCCCGTACCGCGGTGCGTCCCGACGACCTTGCCGTTGGCGTCTTCACCCTCGATCTCGTACTTCAGGACGTCCTGCAGCACGATCGTATCGCCTTCAAGGCCAAGCACCTCGGTGACATTCATGATGCGGCGCGAGCCATCGCGCAGGCGCGAGGCCTGGACGACGACGTCGATCGATCCGACGATCATTTCCCGGATGGTCTTCGCCGGAAGGGCAAAGCCGCCCATGGTGATCATGGATTCCACACGGGAGAGCGCTTCGCGAGGGCTGTTGGCGTGCAGCGTGCCCATCGAGCCGTCGTGACCGGTGTTCATGGCCTGCAGAAGGTCGAACGCCTCCGGTCCGCGAACCTCGCCGACGATGATCCGTTCCGGACGCATACGCAGACAGTTCTTGACCAGTTCGCGCATCGTCACCTCGCCCGAACCTTCGATGTTCGGCGGGCGGGTTTCAAGACGCACGACGTGCGGCTGTTGCAGCTGGAGTTCGGCGGAGTCTTCGCAGGTGATGACGCGCTCGCCCGGATCGATAAAGCCGGTAAGACAGTTGAGCAGCGTCGTCTTGCCCGAACCCGTACCGCCGGAAATCAGGACATTGCAGCGCGAGCGGCCGATGATGCGCAGGAGCTCGGCACCCGGCTCGCTGATCGAGCCGAAGTTCACGAGGTCCTGAAGCTTCAGCTTGTCCTTCTTGAACTTACGAATGGTGAGCGTCGGGCCGTCGATCGCCAGCGGCGGCGCAATGACGTTCACGCGGGAGCCATCGAGCAGACGCGCGTCACAGATCGGTGAGCTCTCGTCGACCCGTCGGCCGACCTGGCTCACAATGCGCTGACAGATGTTCATCAGCTGTGCATTGTCGCGGAAGCGGATGTTCGTACGCTCGATCTTGCCGTTGACTTCGATATAGGTCGTGTCGGCACCATTGACCATGATATCGGCGATGTCGTCACGCGCGAGCAGCGGCTCGAGCGGGCCATAGCCCAGAACATCGTTACAGATGTCGTCGAGCAGCTGTTCCTGCTCGGAAATCGACATCACGACATTCTTGATACTGATGATTTCGACCACGATGTCACGGATTTCGTCACGTGCGCTTTCGGCATCCAGCTGCGCGAGCTGCGACAGGTCGATCGTATCGATCAGCGCATTAAAGATCGTGGTCTTCGTCTGGTAGTATTGTTCCGACTGCTGCGTGATCTGACGCACCGGTTCCGGCTTCTTTTCCGGCTTCGGCTTGGGTGGCGGCTCCATCGGCTTCGGGGCACCTTTGACCGCGACCGGTTCGGGCGTGGGCGGGCGCTTGGCCTCAGAACGCGGTTGCACCTGTGCCGCGACCGGCGCGGCTGCCGGGGCCGGTGCTGCGGGGACTGCCGAAGGGGAGCGTTTGCCGAAAGCCATCTATTCTCTCGTCGATAGGTCCTATTTGCCGAGCAGCTTCTTGATGAAGGATTTCTGCTGCGCGACGACCGCCCGCCCCGTCAGCAGAGAAGCGAGGTGATCCACGGCCTGGGACGATTTTGCTGCCGGGTCTGTTTCTGAAATCATCTGGCCGTTATTGGCCGCCGTTCCGAACAGTTCCGGTTCGAACGGCAGAATGACTTCCGGCTCAAGACCGATGGCCGCGCCGAAATCCTTGACCGGAATTTCCGGCCGTTTCGGAACGCCCGTCATGTTGATGATCAGGCGCGGCGGATGATCGTTCGGACGCGCGCTCTTCAATTGGTCGATGAAGTTCTTGCCGTTGCGCAGCGACGCAAGGTCAGGCTGGCAAACGATGATGACTTCGTCCGACGCAACCAGCGTGCGCTGGACCCAGCGGCTCCAGGTGTGCGGCAGGTCGAGCACGAGATACGGCACATTGCGGCGCACGCCCTCGATCACGGTTGCGTACGACTCGTCCGGAATGTCCATGATCTGGTTGATCGTCGCCGGCGCGGTGAACAGCGACAGCCGGTCCGTGGCCTTGGCCAGCAGGCGCTCGATCACCGCATCGTCCGCACGCTCCGGCTGAAGCAGGGCATCGGCGACTGTCTGGGAGGGCTCCTGGTTGAAGTCGAGCGCGGTCGTTCCGAAGGACAGGTCGAGGTCGACCAGCGTCGTGCTGACCTTGACGTTCTCGGCGAGTGCCCAGGCCAGGTTGTGCGCAATGGTCGAGGCCCCTACCCCGCCCTTTGCACCGACCACGGAAATCTGCTTGCCGACAAATGGCGCATCCGGATCGACGAACAGTGCCGAGATGGAGCGCATCACCTGGACCGGTTGGAAAGGCGGCACGATGTACTCGCTCACGCCGCGGGCCACGAGCTGGCGGTAGAGCGTGATATCGTTGATCGCGCCGACCACCATGACCTTGACGTTCTCGTCGCAGTGCTCGGCGAGCATGTCGATTTCGTTCAGCACTTGCGCCGAACGCGCCGTCGACTCGATCAGCAGCAGGTTCGGGGTGGGGTTGGTGCGCATGAATTCGATCGCAGCGGGAATGCCGCCCGGCTGCATGTCGATGGTTGCGCGGCCCATGCGGCGGTCTCGCGCGCACACTTCCAGCATCAGGCGCGTTTCCTCGCGCTCATAGAAGAGCTGGATGGAAATTGCCGGCAGGCTGGCATCCCCGCCGCCCGGTTCCGGCATGGAGAAGACCGGCTGCTCGAACTCCACTTCGCGCTGCGGGACGTCCAGGTCGACCGTCACGCTGTCCGGCTTGGCGAGCCCTGTCGCGGGCGCGTCGAACACGGAGGAAGGCATGTCCGAGCTTTCCAGCAGAGGGTCGTCTGCGAAGACGTCTTCGAAGTCGGACTCAAGATCGTCGTCGAAAAGGGCGTTTTCTTTAGACATGGTACGCTTTTCCCTGTTCCCTCACGCCTATTCCTTGACCGCGTCGGAAATCGTGCCCGACTCTTCCTGCGACCGCGACGAGCCGGTGGATTCACCCTGGCGGAACTTCTGCATGATCACGCCACGGCGCACGGCGTCGCCCTGGTCGAGTGGCCGTGTGCCCAGCAGGTCGGCCGGATCGGCGATCATTGCGGCCTGGTTCGCGCGCACCGCGCAGCCCAGCGTCGGCAGTTCGTTGTTGGAGCTGACATTCGAGAAGTCGACCGTGGCCATCGACGGACAGTCCGGCGCAATGGCATCATAGGTCTGGAACGCCAGGATCATCGGCTCGGCACGGCCCGAACGGGCGCCGTGATTGCCGCCTGCAATTTCGTCGTACTGGACACCGTTCTCATAGGCGATGGCGCGCGCCTCGGCGACAGCGGCGACAGCCATCTGCGGGTTGGTCGAGGACGCCGGCAGCGACATGATCAGCGGCCCGTGACCGTGATCGCGATAGGCAGTGACGAAGTCCGCGATCTTCGCCTTGTCGGCGCCGCTGAGCTCGCTCGCTTCCGGATGGATTGCGACTTCAAGGAATTCCGTGCGCTTCTCGACCCGGATCTCATTGCGGTCCAGAATCGTTCCTTCGAGATACGACTTCGGAACCGCTGTGGGGGCGACGCTCGCGCAGCCGGCCAGCGCGGACAGGCCGAAGCCGGCGGCGAGAATGGATGCGGCGGGTTTCAGGATACTGGTCACCTTCTGGTCCCCTATTCCTCGATGAAGCCCACGGGGGCACGATAATCAGCCGCTTTGACGGGCGCGCCGTCGCGGCCATACTGTTCGTTCAGCTTGCCGAAGAAGACCGTCTTCGCGTCGGACGCATTCGCATAGCCATCCGCAGGCGTACGAAGCTGGTTCTTCTGCGTCGGATCGACGAGATACGGCGTCACGATCACGACCAGTTCGGTCTCTTCCTGGATAAAGTCGCGCGACTGGAACAGCGCGCCCAGAACCGGCAGCTTCTTCAGCCCCGGGATCTGGTCGAGGTTCTGGCGTGACTTGGACTGGATCAGGCCGGCCATCATCATCGATCCGCCGGAGGGCAGCTCGATTACCGACTCAGCCCGGCGCACGGACAGCGCCGGCAGCGTCACGCCTTCGACATTGATCACGTTCCCGTTGGCATCGACGGCGGTGCGGCTCTCCCCCTGGAAAGCGCCCTGCGAGGTCAGTTCGGACACCTCGGTCGAGACTTTCAGCGAGATGCGGCCTTCCGACAGGACCACGGGCGTGAAGCCGAGGCCCACGCCGTAAGGCTTGAATTCGATCGTAATCCGGCCGTTCTGGTCCTGCCCGACCGGCACGGGGAATTCACCGCCGGCGAGGAACTTCGCACTTTCGCCCGACATCGCAACGATGTTCGGCTCCGCAAGTGTCTTGACGATGCCGATACGCTCGAGTGCGTTCAGCGTGACGCCCACGGACGACTGGAGATTTCCGCCGACATAGTTGGTATAGGCAACGCTGCCGTCGAGGCCGCCGAGCGAACGTCCCTGGATCGGGAAGCCTGCATTGGACCCGATATCGCCGGTCACGTCGAACGGCAGTCCGGGCGCAAGCGTCGTGGTATCGGCATTGACCAGCGGTGAACCTGTATAGAGCTGCTGCTCCACAAGGTTCGAGAGGTCACCGAATGTCGGCGTGCCGGACAGGTTGATGCCCAGCTGCTTGATCGCGTTGCGCTGCATCTCGACGATGCGCACTTCCAGCAGAACCTGGTCCTTCGCCGCCACATTGATCATGTTGACGATCTGCGTGGAGTCGTCTGCCCGGATATAGGCCGAGACGAGGCGCTGCACGGCATCGGATTCGGCCTGGCTGTCGACCGTGCCGGTGATCACGACGTTGCCGTTCAGGCCCTCGATCTTCACCCGCGCTTTCGGCACATGCCGCGCAATCAGCTGCTGCAGGCTGGCCATGTCCATTTCGACGCCAATCTCGAGATTGAGCAGCTGGTTGCCGTCCTTGTCGAAGATGAAGGCGTTGGTCTGGCCGTAATTCACGCCGCGGAAAATGATCCGCTTCGATGTCTGCACCACGGCGTCGGCGATATCCGGATTGGTGATGACAACGTCTGCCGCCGGATTATCCAGTTCCACAATCATGGATTTGTTGATCCCCAGCGTGACCTGCCGGGAATAATCGGAGTCGCCGGGCTGCGTGATGCGCGTGCCCATGTCGTTAGGTCCGGCAATCGCTGCCGGACCCAGAAGCGATGACAGGACAAGTGCTGCAGCCGTTCTGGCGGACAGGAAGGCTCTCATAACTCAGCTACCCCCAATGCCAGTTGACGGCTGGCCATTGCGAAACACCGTGACCCCGTTGCCGGTCGCGCCGCCGCCGTTCAGCAGGTCCGTACGGGCCCCGCGCGAACCGGTGTCGAGCGCATCGGACCAGGGCCGCAGCGACAGCGAAATCGTGCCGAGGCGCTGCGCATGCGCGATCAGCTCGGCTTCCGACGGCTTCACCTCCAGCGTGGCGGTGTTGCCGATCTGCGTCGGCGAGCCATTCTCGTCCTGCGAAAAGACCTGGTCGATGGCGAGCACGCGGACGTTCTGCAGGATCGTTTCGGTGACCGGGCGCTCGACCATGGCTTCGGAGGTCTGCACCTGCATGTCATAGGTGAGGATCACATCCACCCGGTCGTCCGGCAGGATGAAGCCGCCCGAAGCGGACTCGGTGGAGATCTCGACCGAAATCGCGCGCATGCCCGGCGTCAGCAGCGCCGCCATGAAGCCGGTCTCGCCCTTCATGACCAGTTTTTGCGGCAGGATCGGCTCGTCTTCGTACATCGCAATTTTCACGACGCTGCCGGAGAGCTCGTCGATCGCCTTCGGATCGTCTTCCTCGGTGCGATAGCCCGAAACGAGGTTCTTTTCCGGCCAGGGCGACCATTTGAAGTCATCCGGCGAAAGCAGGTCGCCTACGACGAGATCACGCTTGGCGACGAGGACGTGCGTTTCCGACACTTCTTGGGTCTCGACCACGGTCTGCGGCTGAACGACCGTCTCGGTAATGGTCTGCGGCTTGGCGAGCCCGCGCACCAGGAACGCCGCCGCAATCGCGGCGGCGGCGGCGCCGACCAGAATGATGAGTCGCATGGGTGACATGGAGGGCTGCTCCCTTCAGAGACGATACGCGGACAAACGGAAATGCCGGCGGCTGTTCCAATCCATTGTTGAGATTCCCACAGCTCGCCTAAAGCAACGTTAACTGAATATCCCGAACTGGCTTAACACTTGGGAAAGAATTGGAGACTGCGGTGCCGCCAGGAAAACGCCTGCTGCGATGGCGACGCCATAAGGCACGCCTGCTTCATCCTCGAACGGCGCACGGATTGCGCCCGGCAGCAGCACGGCCGGAACCGTCTTGCGCACAAGCAGGACAATGAGCGCGAGGACGCCGCCTGCCAGCGCCATGCCCATGACGAATTCGAGCCAGGCCGCGGGGCCGACCCACAGCATCACGGCGGGAATCATCTTGGCATCCCCTCCCCCGAAGATGTTGAAGGCAAACAGGCCGAATGCGACGAGGAAGGCCGCAGCGCCCACCAGGAGGTGTGCGCCGACCAGTTCCAGCGGGAGCCCCGACAGGGCGGCGGCCGGAATGAACAGGCCCGCCAGAGTCAGATTCAGCCAGTTGGGAATCTTGAGGCTGTGGATGTCATGCAACGCCGCGAATACGCAGAGCGCAAGGAATACGCAGCCGAGCAATGCCAGGATCATGTCTGCAGTCCCCGATCGGAAAATCTCCGCCGACACTGGCGGCAATCCCTTAAGGAAAGCTGAGTGCGCCAGCGAATGCAGACCTGCGGAATCAAAAAGGCCGCCGGGACATCCCGGCGGCCTTCCGAAGCCTTCGTGGCTGGTCTCGCTTAGGCGAGCTTACCAGCGACGTAGTTGAACTTCGCGTTCGTGGCGTTACCAACAGCGGTCACAGCGCCGATGATAGCGACAGCGATCAGAGCTGCGATCAGGCCGTATTCGATAGCCGTAGCGCCCGACTCGTCTTTCAGGAAACGTGCAAACATTGGAAACTCCCATCATGCATTTGTTCGCGCCCCGGTTTGCTTTTTCTTGCCGGAACAGGAGGCACACTACACGAACACCCTTCACGCCCAGTTTATCGAATCAGAAAATCCATGAAGCGCGATGAGGATTTTGTTTACCGGCTACGGACGGTTATTTTCGCGGTGATCCGGCCCGATCCGGGAGGCCCGCACGCCACGCGTATATATAACGACTCGTGCGCAGAGGCCGATTAGGACTCGCTCAACCTTCTTCGGCGACAGTGCGGAAAATCCGAACCGGAGTCTTCGGCCATGAATCTTTCTGTCCGCGCATGCGCGCTCGGTCTGGTGAGCCTGTCCACCGTGCTGTCCGCCACAGCCGGCCCCCTGTCTGTCGAAGCGAACAAGACGGTTCCGGTGAAGCTGAAAGGCGCTGCTGCCAGCGTGGTGCTGGGCAATCGCAACATTGCGGATGTCGCTGTCCACAACGATCACCTGATCTTCGTCACCGGCAAGACGTTCGGCACCACCAACCTGATGGTGTTCGACCGCGCCGGTAACCAGATCTATTCGAGCGACGTCGTGGTTACCGTGAATGCGAGCAACCTGGTTACGGTAAACCGCTCGGGCTCCAATTTTACATATGATTGCGCGCCGACCTGCCGCTCGGTCCTCAGCACGGGTGACCAGTCGGAGTATTTCGACTCGCTGATGAAGCAGCAGAAGGACACCCAGTCCCTCACTGAAGGCGAATAGCCGCCGGCCGAGCCGTTTGCTCGCCCGCGGCGTCCGGGCCGCTCTCGACGCTTGCAGCAACCATTCCGCGCGTTCTGTGAAATTTCACCGATCGGCTAAACGGCGGGCCAACCCAAGCCTGCTAAAGAAGGGGCTGAAACCTGTCTCTGAGGAGAACAGCATGACATCCTTCGCACCGGGCGTTATTGCACCGCGCCTGCACCGGAAACTGCAGGACTGGGCGAGTGAGCGCCGTGGCGCGGTCGCCGTCGAATTCGCGCTGATCGCCATTCCCTTCTTCTTCATCGTCTTCGGATTGCTCGAGGTCTGCCTCCTGTTCATCATGTCGACGGTGCTCGAGCACTCCATTTCCGAGGCGTCCCGCGAAATCCGCACCGGCCAGGCACAGGAAGCCGGCTTCAGCGAGCAGGATTTCCGCGATGCGATCTGTTCGGAACTTTTCGGCCTGCTCGACTGCGGATCCAACCTGCACATCGACGTGCGGAAGCTGTCCGGGTTCGGCTCTGCCTCGACTGACATGCCGCTCGATTCGGATGGCAATTTCGACGAGACCGGCTTCGGCTTCGATCCGGGCGGCGCCAATGACGTGGTCGCCGTTCGCGTGTTCTACGAATGGACGCTGCTGACCCCGATCCTGTCGGCCCCGCTGGTCAACATGAACGGCTCCAAGCACCTGATCCAGGCCAATGCCGTGTTCCGCAACGAACCTTTCGGAGACTGATGGAATGGCTCGCCGCTCGCTCCTCTCCCGCCTCAACCCCCGCCTCAAATGGCGTGGCGTGCGCGGTATCCGGTACAACCAGGATGGCGTCTCGGCGCTCGAATTCGCGCTGATCGCGCCGGTGCTGATCCTGATCTATCTCGGCGCCGTTGAGCTCAGCCTGCTGATGCGCATCGACCGCCGCGTGACCTCCACCTCCGCCAGCCTCGGCGACCTCACGGCACGTCTCGCCACGGTCACCGATGACGACATGTCAGAGATGTTCCAGGCTGCCGAAGTGATGATGCAGCCCTATGACGCCGCCGATGCACGCATGCGGATCACCAGCATCGTCGACAGCGGCGACGGCAACCCCAAAGTGGCCTGGTCCGACGCCTACAACATGGCGGCCTATGCGCCAGGCGATACGGTGACGGTGCCCACCGGAATCATCCCCTCCCCCGGTTCGGTGATCATGTCGGAAGTCCAGTACGACTATACCAGCGACTTCGGATACGTGATCTCCACCTCGAAGACGATCAGCGACAAGTTCTATCTTCGCCCGCGCCGCGTGTCGGAAATTGCCCGCGTTTCTTCGGGCGGCGACCCGTTCGGGCCGACCAGCTAAGCTCCGCTTCTCCCTCCCAGGAGCATTTCGGAAAGGCCGGTGTCCTCAGGACGCCGGCCTTTTTTCCGACTTCACGGTCAGCAGCACGGCAAGGCCCGCAAAGAACAGGAGCGCGATGGCGGAAATTCCGATGCGCTGGCTTTTCGAGACGTCCGTGAAAACTTCAATCAGAAGCGGCCCCATCCAGACGGTGACCGTCCCGGCGATGGCGAACAGGCCGAAGAACTCCCCGCGCATATTGGGCGGCGCGATGTGCACCAGCATGGACCGGCTGGAGGCAATATTGGCCGTCACAAACACCGCTATCAGCGTGCCCTGGAACATGTACACCCAGTCCGACAGCGTGGTCAGGAATGGCGCATTCCACATGTCTCGGTTCTCTATCAGACCGAAGAACAGGGATTTCTGTGTGATCGACAGGCCGAACACCAGGATCAGCACGATGGCAACGAGTTCCACGATCAGCGCGTTCTTCGGGCCCAGCTTGCCGTCAAGCCAGCCACCGAACACGCCGCCAACCACCGCCCAGGCCGACGCCCAGATCGCGTAAAACGTCAGCTCGATCACATTCCAGCCAAGGAACAGGCTCACATACACGGCCCCGATCGTCAGCAGCGCTGTCATGCCGTCGGCATACAGCGTCCGGGCGATCAGGAACTTGAAGGCCTCCCGGTGCTCGGTGGCACGCCGGATCGTCGCCAGCACGCCTTTCACGCCGTCGCGGATCGCCGGGATGACCGGCGTTCCTTTCACGCCCGTATCGCGAGAATACAGAAAGAAGGGGGCTATGGTTGCCAGCAACCAAACCGCGGCGACCGGCCCGGCAAGGCGAAGGTGTTCGAACTTGCTGGTATCGATGCCGAACAGCGGTTCCCGGAATGGCCAGTGGATCGCGGCCGGCAGGGCGAACATGAAGACAAGTCCGGCAAACAGGATCACCGCCGCTGCATTGCCGAGGGCAAGACCAAGCCCCGAAATAGCCGGCAGGGCTTCCGGCCGGGCGGCATCCGCCAGCATCGAGTTGTGGCCGACTTCAGAATAAGTGAACGCCACGTACGCGATGACGAGCAAGCCCATCACGGCGCCGACGGACAGTCCGGCATTGCCCGGAACGGCCCACCAAAGGGAGAAACTGGCGACGCTGATCACGCCGATCATGGCCAGCAGGAAAGGCTTGCGCCGCAACCCCCGGTCAAAGGCCGCGCCGAGAAATGGCGCCGTCAGCGCGGCTGCGAGGCCCGCCCACTTGGTTACTGCGGCAACCGTTGCCTGGCCCTTCGCACCGGCGATAGCCCGAGCCTGTTCCGGGTCCAGCCCGTCAAGCGCGCCACTGGCGATCAGGTTTCCGCCGACGATCTCGCGCGCGAAATACGGCGCGAAAATGTAGATGACGACGAGGATATAATACGGATTGCGGGCAAATTCGAACCAGGCCCAGGACCAGCCAGGCCGGTCCATAGCGCCGCCTGTTGCCGGCGCCCGGGCGCCGAGCCGGGCGGCCGCGATCATGGCTTCTTCATCCTGCCCGGGGGTCAGAGGCGTCTCGGTCATGCAGGTCTCCCGTGGCACGCCTCTGCCGGGCGCTGCCCACAGCCTGCGACAAGTTCGATGAAAGGGAAAGACGGCAGCTGCGGCACCTGCCGCGAGGTCAGCCCCCCGCGGCGAGCTTTCCGGCGAGGTCGGCCGCATAGCGCGTGATGTCCCCGGCGCCCAGACAGACCACCATGCCGCCCGGCTGTATCCGCTCCCTGATCGCCGCCGGCAGCTCCTCGAGCGAGCCAATCGCA
>Ga0116152_10002969_pt1 | contig 13716 bp, 10 predicted proteins | sample AD_UKC119_MetaG_FD_89894 | JGI IMG/M metagenome (GOLD analysis project Ga0116152, IMG submission 89894) | Active sludge microbial communities of municipal wastewater-treating anaerobic digesters from Hong Kong - AD_UKC119_MetaG | ecosystem: Engineered > Bioreactor > Anaerobic > Digestate...
CGTGGTCAGCAACCAGAAGGAAAAGTGGACGCACCTAATCGAGCCGATCGGAATTCCCACCCGTTATGTCGCCTGGAGCCAGTCGGGAACACAGGAACTCCTGTCGCGGGCACGCGCCTTCATCATGCCCACCGGCAGCGACAGTTTCTCGCTCAGCAAGTCCGCCAACCGTATCACCCTGGCCCTGCAGCAGAACACGCCCGTCATATCGGAGCGTCTGGAAAGCCTCGACTGGATGGAAGACGGTGTCTTCAAGCCGGAGGAACTCGCCGACGCGATCGTGCACTGCCTGGATGATCGTACCGAAGCCCTTGCTACGGCGCAAAACCTGCGCGCTACCGCCAATGAACTTTTCCATATCCAACAGATTGCCTCACAATGGGTCGGCACGCTTCAGGCCGCCCGCCCCTATGAGAAGCAGCGTGGCCATTACGGCAAAGCGATACTTCCGGAAAAACTCCTTGTTCTGATCAACAACGCGACAGACCGGCCGCTGGGCATGGCCATGGTCGATGCGGCTCAGGCCCGGGGCATCGAAACCGCCGTGATCGTTACGGCCGAAAGCTCTGCCCGTAATCCCCAGCTCATCGAGGATCTTATCGCGCGGCGGATCTCCCCCACTTTCCTGCAGCGGTCCGACGCGCGGCGACAGGATTTCCGCTGGCTGCGCAATTCATCAGCGCTGTTCTGTCCTTCCGAATCAAACCTGCCCGCCCATGCCATCCCTCACTGGCTGACCCGCATGGCAAATGCGGCAGGGCTGCGCACCTACACAGCCCAGCATGGGCTGGCCAATATCGGCCTGACCGATTCCAGCGCCAAGGAAGTGACATTCGCCTCGGAAACGATCTTCACCTGGAATGATCCTGCTCTCCTGCCCGATTGGGTCGATCCATCGGTCCGGGCGCGCTGCGTCATGACCGGCCGCATCGCGCCCGCTGCGGCCGGGCCAGCCCGCACGACAGACAATTGGCCCGCTGTGCCCCGGAAGATCGGCATCTACGAAAACCTGCACTGGAGTGCCTATTCGCCGGAATTCCGTGATGCATTCATTGGCCTTGTTCACAGCCTGGCAGAGGCGCATCCTGAGACAACTTTCTCGATCATCCCTCACCCTGCAGGCCTCTGGAGCATCAAGTTCATCAAGGCGGCATCGGTGCCGGAAAATGTCGAACTGCGCAGCCCCGCAAAGCGCGACACGTTCCAGCAGACCGGCGTCAGCGCCCTGACCGAATTCGACCGCATTCTCGCAACACCTTCAAGCATTGCCGTCGACGCCGCACTCGCCGGTGTGCCGACCGCCATCTATGCGCCGAAAGGATTCGACCTGTCGCACTATTCCGGCCTGCAGGTCGCCGGAACGCCGGCCGAGGTAGAAGATGCGCTGTTCAGCCAGTCCACGGAGAAATTGACCGAAGGCACCCGCGCCTTCCTCGACAGGGCAATGTCCCGCGAAGCGGATCCGGCCGGGCGGGCACTGGACATTATGTTCGGCACGCCGCTCAAGACCGGCGGAACGGTCCGCTCCATCGCCTTATAAATCAGGTCTGGGTCAGACCGTGTAACCAAGAGAAACCGCGACGTCCGCAAAGGCATCCCAAGCGCGAGCCGCCTGGTCCGTATCCAGCACGTCGCGATAGGTTCCCGACTGTCCCTTGTTGAAAAAGCGGACACCCTGTTGCTCTGCCACCGCGATCCGTGCCTCGCTGGAAAAGCGCCCCTGCGGCGTTTTCAGCTCGCGCGCCAGCGCCTGCTCTTCTTCCTCGAAGATTCGCAGCCGGTCGAACGATGTCGCCTCCACGCAGGCCGCGATCTCTTCCTCCGTAACCGGAACCTCCATGAAGGCTGCACAAGCCCTCACACCGGCGACAGGATTGAACAGCGATTCCTCATAGCGGATCACAAGAACATCCTCGGCGGCCTCATCCATCCAGCCCCGTACATTCTCATTCCACGAGCCTGCGTTGAATGGCTCGCCGGTCCAGGCAGGATTTCCGGCTGTCCGGATATAGGCATCGACCCACGCATCCTTCACCGCCTTTTCAGGCCGGAGATCGCCATTCAGGATGTCGTAGTTCAGTGAGGATTGCAGCACGTCCAGCGGATGGCGAACGATATAGATCACCTTATCGCCAGCATTGCGATGCTCCGCGAGCCCGGCAACAGTGGCATGGCTCTTCTTGAAGAGCTCTCCCGGCTTCACCGGTAGCTTGCTGTTGAACTGCTGATCCAGTTCACGCGAGGATTCCGGCATCCGCCCATGCTGCAGATGAAACAGCACGAACCGGAACCAGGTGTTGCCCGACTTCGGATAGGAGACGAGCCAAAGGACGGGATCGCGACTCAAAGGCGCCCCTCACGGGCAAAGGTTTCCTTGGCCCAGTCGGCGAGTGCCGTCAGGCCTTGCTCAAGGCTGACCTTGGGACTCCAGCCTAGCAGCTCCTTCGCACGGGTGATGTCAGCGACTGCGTAACGGATATCGCCGGGACGGAACTTGCCCGTCACCGTATAATTGGTGCGCGAAGAGCCGAGGCGCTCCAGCAGGGTCTCCGCCACTTCCCGAATCTTCGCCGGATAGGCACTCCCGATATTGACCGGGCCGACCGGCGGTACATCCGCGAGGCCGGCAGCCACGAGCGCCGAGACAACGTCATCCACAAAGATGAAGTCGCGCACGATGTCTCCGTCCTCGTAGATTTCCAGCGACTTGCCGGAAAGGACCTGCGAGGAAAAGATCGACAGCACGCCCGTATAGGGGTTCTTCAGGCTCTGCCCCGGCCCGTAGACGTTCTGGAAACGCAGCAGTGCCACTTCGAAATCGCCTTCGGCCGCGCATTGTTCGAACAGGTATTCCTGCATCAGCTTGGTCGAGGCATAGACCGACGCAGGCGCGGGCGGAAGGTTTTCCGGGGTCTCGCAGGGCTTGAGCGTGCCTTCGCCAGGCAATTCCGGCAGGTATTTCGCGGCAGCGAGATCTTCAGTCCGGCGCACGGGGCCGACGACCATCTGCCCGCCCGGTGTCAGATAGGCGCCCTCCCCGTACACGGCCCGCGACCCGGCCAGCACCATCCGCGTTTTCGGGCCGCCCGCTGCCTTCACCACCCGCACGGCTTCGATCAGGTATGCCGTGCCCATGACGTTCACGTCATTGTACCGCGCCGGTTCGTCATAGCTCTGACCCGTACCGGTCTCGGCGGCCAGGTGGAACACCAGGGCCGGCTTCGCCTCTATGACCGCCTGGCGCAGCGCAGGCGCATCCGTGACGTCACCGCGGATGAAACGGACACCCTCGGGAAACTGAGGCGGCTGTGCGTCAGGCCCGTGCACCTGAGGATGGAGATTATCGAAGACGACAATCTCATTCACGTGCGGACGCAAGGCCCTGACGAGGCGCGAACCGATGAACCCCGCACCCCCGGTAATCAGCGCCGTTTTAACTGCCATGGCGTGCTGCATCCTTCTTCAGATTGAATGATTGAGTCCCGGGCCCCTCAATAAACAAACCTGACGAGAGGGCAATGCGGTGAGCTGCGCACTCAGGCGCCGCTCACCAGGCGAGAGAGAAAACCGCGGGCACGGCTCACCAACGGACGCGGCCCGGAAGGCTGGGCAAGCGCGGCATGCGCCATGAACCCCGCCCTGCGGTCGGCCTCATGATGGCGAGCCCGCAACTCGGCCGGCAATTGGCCGTCAAGCGGCATCTCGAGTTCCAGCTCGATCGACGGGCGCGCATAGCCTTCTGCGATCTCGCGGCGAACGAAGTCGCGCGTCAATTCACCCCGCGCAATCATGTCCCGCAACTCGCGAACCCACAACCAGCCGTTCGGGTTGCCGGCATGCACCCATGGCTGGGTCATCATGTCCGTATAATGAATAAGGCAGGTGGACGCATCTGCATGTTCGAGGCTGTTCCAACGGGTCGGCACGCCATAACTGACTTCATCTTCATCAAGGATGCAAAGATCGCCCAACAGCTCTTCATACGTATAGCGGGGGCCAAGGCCGGAAATGATCTGCGGAGCATCCCAACCGAGACGCTCGCAGTCGAGCACCATGACGGAACATTGCTTGCGCCGGCGCACTCCCGGCACCGGAGCCGTCGAGGCAATATAGTCGGGCAGCTCTTCCTGGCAGGCGACCTTCGCCCCTGCCATGGGCAGGCTCCACAACTCCGCAATGTCCTGCAGAACCAGCATGTCTGCGTCGAGATAGATTGCCCGTCCCGTCCGCCCGGCGAGTTCCGGAATGGCGAAGCGCGCGAAAGAAAAGCCTGTCCGCGCCTTGTGCGCCGGATTGGGTGGCTGCGGCAGGTCCAAGCCAGCCAGAGAATGTATTTCCACGTCCATCTCCGTCCGATGGCGGATGGAGGCACTAAGCACCCGATAGGCAAGTTCCTGCGACCGGTCTGTTCCCACATAAACGCGGACGGGCCCGGGAAGCCGCTCTGAAGCGGGCATCTTGTCGGTCGAAATAGCGGCGGACTGCATCTGCTTTCCGTACCTCCCGGTTGTGACCTTCCAGCAGCTTTATCGGAGGAAACGGGAGGCGGCACAAGGCACCAGCCGCTTCGTGCGATGCGGTGGGGTGTCGCGACAGCGGTGAACAAGGAGCCGTATTCCCCGCCACGCGCAAGCAGGACGCACTGTATTTCCATGCTTTTTCCTTCCGCGTCCGACCACCAATCCGACCGATCCCCGCAAATGGCTTTCTGAGGCGGACAAAAGGAGTCCCGCATATGTCAGATCAGTCGCCGCGCCTCGGCTTGCCCTATCTCCTGCCCAATCAGACGCAAACGCATGTCACGGTGAACCAATCCCTCAGCCGCCTCGCCGCGCTCGCGCAGCCAACCGTTCTGTCACGCAGCCTTTTTGACGAACCGGTCACACCGGTGGCCAGCGACGCCTATATCCTGAATGCAGGGCGGACCGGCACGTACTGGGCCAGCCTGCCGGATGGCGCGATTGCCGTCTGGGACGACGGAGCCTGGCAGGTCTATGCTCCGCAAGCCGGATGGACCGCTTTCGTGCGGGATGAGACGGCGCATGTCTGGTTCGACGGCAGCGTCTGGCGCACAGCTTCCAGTATTGCGGCTGACAATCACCTGATCAACGATACTTGCCGCCTCTGGCAACGCGGAACGACGCATGACTTGCCCGCAACGGCCGGCACATATCTGTACACAGCCGACCGCTGGGCCATCATGCAAACCGCAACGGCTCAGGGGCTACAGGAGGGGTTTTCATCTGCACTGGTCCGGCATCGCCACATCCCGACCGAACGGCTGATGGCTCAGCACTATTTCAGGACGTGGGGTATACCGGAAGGCGACTCGCCCGCGGCCGGAACCAGCCCATCCCAGAGCGTGGCGATCGCCGTATCGGCTGCAGCGGACCGGCACTTTGTCGACCTTCCCTCCCCGATGCGCAGGGCGCCGGATATCGCTTTCCATCACGGTGCCTATGCCAGCGGCAGCGATTCATCCTGGAACATCCGGCTTTCCGACATCTGGGTGAATGCAGCTACGACAACCCTTGAAGTGCGCACCGAAAGCCAGCTGATCTTCGAAATCGCCTCGACAGTCTCGGAGGGCCTGTCATACCGCACCAACGGTGCCTGCACTGCGGAGGCGGAGCTATAAATCCATAGCTGCGGGAACCGCGCGGTTGCCCGGTGTGCTGTACCAATGCTAGGCAGGAACAGAGCAAGCTACTCGCCTCACTTTCGTCGTCAAAGGAGCCTTGGCTTGAATCTGCATTATCTGGTTGAATCCAAGCATTGGTCGATCGAAGGCCCGGATACTGTCGAGCCGTTCCGCACCACCTTGCAGGGGGAAATCGCACTGGGGATCACTTTCCCGGCCGGCTCGAAATCGACGCTCCGGATCCGGCGCGGCGCGCTGGCCCCGCATGTGCGGGCAGGCGCCGACGATATAGGCTGGTTCGCGTTCCTGCCCGAAGGCGCCGCAGCAGAGACGAAAGCCAAGCTCCGTATCTCGTTGACGGGCATCGAAAGCAGCACGACCCGCATCTGCGCGCTTACAGCCAGTCATCCTGCCCCGGTCTTTCTGCCTTCAGTCCTCGATCTCGATGATCCCTTCCAGGCTCAGGACCTCGTGATCGAGTGCATTTCCCCGGATGCGCCGGTAATGCTGGTCACCAGCCGCCGGGTGAAGCGTGAGGCATTGTACCGGCTGGCCCGGGGGACCGGCATCGAAATCGGCCCCGGCCCTCGCCCGCAGATTCACAATGGACCGGATGTGTCGGTCCAGTATGTGGAGGAGAAAGGCGCGGAAGACTGGCTGAAAACCTACAAACCCGACGTCTCCGACGCCGCATGGAGTGCTGAGAACTATATCCTCGGCAAGGCCAGTGACCTGCCGGTCGAGGACAGCTCGCTGGATTTCATCTTCTCAAGCCATGTCTTCGAGCATCTCTACAACCCGCTCGGCCATCTGGAGCATTGGCGGCGCAAGCTGAAATCCGGCGGTCTGGTCCTGGGCGTCGTGCCCTGTCTGGACGGAACCAAGGATTTCGTCCTGCCGGCGACGACGCTCCATCAGCTGATCGGAGAATACGAGAGCCGGCAGTACGATGTTCCCCCGGAAGCCTTCCGGAAATGGGCGGCCAGCCACCGGCCGCACGAAATGGAACTTGACCGGGCCGCCAGCGAGCTGATGGCGCAGGCTTTTTCGATCCATGTGCATGTCTATGATGACGTGCTTGCTACAACCATCCTGCGCCACGCCGTCGATACGTTGGGCTACAGCGACTACGCGATCTTCTACAAACGCAACTCCAAGGATTTCGCCTTCGCACTGAGGGCTTGACCGTTGCTGGGGGCCATCTTGAAGCCAAGCGATACCCGTAAGATGCCTCAATCGAACTTGTTGTGCAGCAGCTAGCGGATAGCCCCTGAGCCATCCAATTCGTAAACGCCAATCGTCGGGTCGCCTGAAAAGACTGATATCGGGTTTCCACGCATCGCTTCCAGGCTGGCCGGATCCTCTGGCTCGATGACTGCATTGTAACCGCAAAATACGCCTGGACCCGGCAGCGGTCCTGCCACATGGATAAGATCGACGCTGCGAACTGCAAATGGCAGCTGGAAATAGAGAGTCTGATCCTTGGACAGGTATCGGAATGGAGCCCATCCCTCCACGATGAGCCGGTTACCTTCGACGCGCGCGTCATAAGATCCTGTCTTGCCCAGGATCGGCTCCTCCGGAGTTCCGAGCACAGCGGCCCGCACGCGGGCAATTCCCAGAGACCGCGCCGGAACAAAGACTCCCAGTCCCGGAGCTCTCAGCGGCTCATCAGGAACGACGCGTAGCAAGGCCATCCGATTGAAGATCGCATGGCGCTCTTCAACTGGCATGTCGCTGAAATATTCGGCAAGTGCATCAGGGTGTGGCACCAGGAAAGCATGTGCTGCAGACCGGAAACCGAACCCATTCAACAAGGCACCATTGAATCGTTCACCTGGAACAACCAACAATTTCTGGGGATGATTTTCCTGAAGCTCGGTCAACACGTCGGAAACTTCGGAAGGCAGGGGTCTGAAGATCGGTTTTACCGACATGACACCCCACATACCGCCAAATGCGATGAGACTTACGAGACTTCCTGACAGCGCAATGGTCTGCCGTTCCCATTTTCCTGTCCAACGAAAGATCGCCCACGCGACCAATGCCGCCAGAACTGGCGAAAGATCCAGCATGGTCGAGAGCGTAAATACCGGCACTTTTGCCCCATACCAAGCTAAGCTTAGCCACGCCAAACCGGAAACCAACGATACCAATACCACCCGGCGCAATGTGAGTTGTAGCGGCGCCCAGGCCAGCAGAATGGCGAATACGATCATCATTAGCGCGCCGGCTCCGAACACCAGGCGGCGCGGTGAGATCATGTCCAGCAGGAATGGCCGGCCCAACCAGTTCGGCAGGGGAATCATAATCCAAACCCAGAAGATGAAGAGCAATGCTGTGAACGGCAGAAGCCTGCTGCGTAACCCCTTCATGTCCGGCGACAGGAATTTTTCCCAATCGATAAAGAACAAAATCAACAGGAAGGCGATATTGCCCGCACCTGCAGCTTCCGGCGCCTCAATCGGAATGATGGAACGCAGATTTTGAACGAAGTGAGTCGGGATGAACTGGCTCAACCACATGGCGATGTCAGTATCTGTGCCGCCTGAGAGCGAACGGGGCCCAGGGTAAGAGCTATCGCGCAGGGCTGCTATCGCATCATGAAGATAAAAATATACCAGACCGGCTGCTAGGACGGATCCGGGCAGGACAAAGAGTGCCCGACGCACACCTCGTTTCCAACCCATTAAATCGAAATACAGGAGCGCTCCAGTATAGACCAACGGAATCGTCACGGGAGGGTAAAGGTGCGACACCATCCACGCAGCCACTGCGTACGGGGTCGTGATCGCCGCCAGCCATGATCGCCGCTGCGTGGCCGCCAGCACGACCCAGGGCCAATACCCCATTAGCTGGATGAAGTTTGGCAGCCAGTATTGGAGAAATGACGAAAAATAGAAAGCAATCACAAGCCCGGCGGCCGCGACTTTCGATAGCCCCATGCGCCGACAAATCAAAAAATAGCCAGCGAAGAACGTATAGATCAGAAACAGTCGATGAAAGGAAAAAGCCTGGGCTGGCGGGAGGAACAAGTATCCCCAGTAGTCGGGCTTGAAAAGCAGCATATAATCGAAAATCGGCTGTGACACATGAGCCCGAAGGTCCTCATGGAACGGCGATGTTTCGTTGAAACGGGCAAAATGATTGTGCACCAATATCTGCTGGTATGGGGTAAAAATGTAATTGTCGTTGTCGCCTGCAAGCTCACTCGGCGGCAGTATGGACCAGTACTTCACCCCAAAATAATCGAGTACCAGTCCGAAGTTCGAAACCGCAATCGCGTTGAAGACAATGACGAACGTAACGATCAGGAATGCGACAAACATCCATGTCCTGAGCGTTATATGTTTGGACAAGGAGAGCTTGCCCGGCAATCCGCTCTGCATGATGTACATCCCGCATATCCGCCTTGGGTTTCGCGTCTACCAAGCACGGCCCCCTCTGCAAAGGCTTTTCTAGTAACACCCAGCTGTCGCCGGTTGAGCGAATTAGGCATCCAGGATTGCACACAAAAAGCTCAGTCGGTAGAAGGCAAGCTACCGCCTTGGACAACCTGGGCTAAATAGTAACTGTTGCTCCTATCCATAGGCAGTCTGATGCAAAAGATTCCTTTCAACCGGCCCGTGGTTGCAGGTCGTGAAATTGAACACATTCGTGAAGCGATAGAAGGCGGACAGCTTGCTGGCGATGGCCGCTTCACTCAACTTTGCGAGGACATGATTGCCTACTGGACAGGCGCCCAGTCGGCGCACCTTACTCATTCCTGCACAGCGGCACTGGAGATGGCGGCACTCCTTCTAGACCTGAAGCCGAATGATGAAGTCATCATGCCATCCTTCACGTTCGTATCGACGGCAAACGCAGTCGCCCTAAGAGGCGCAACACCCGTATTTGTCGACATTGATCCAAAGACTCTGAACATCGATCCCGAGCAGGTCGCCGCTGCGATGAACGAGAAGACTCGCAGTATATGGCCCGTACACTATGCTGGTGTGGTTGCCGACATGGAAGCGATCCTTGCGCTGGCGGCGCCGCGTGAGATCATGGTGGTTGAAGATGCTGCTCAGGCCTACGGCTCCTATCGCGACGGACGCCCAGCAGGCAGCTTTGGGCATATGGCTGCGTTCAGCTTTCACGAGACAAAGAATGTTATCTCCGGCGAGGGGGGCGTTCTGGTCGCAAACGATCAAAACCTCACGTTACGCGCTGAAATCATTCGGGAAAAAGGCACCAACAGACGTCAATTCTTTCGCGGTGCCGTCGACAAATATTCCTGGGTCGACATAGGCTCATCTTTTCTGCCGGGCGAGCTTGTCGCGGCTTTTCTTTACGGTCAGCTGGAAAAAGTGAACGAGATAAATCAGGACCGGACAGAGAGCTGGAACACCTATCACGCCGCGTTCCAGGCCGCGGAATCAAGAGGCATCGCCCGGCCCTATATCGACAACCGGTGCAGCCATAATGCCCACATGTATTATCTGCTGTTTCCGGATTTCGATTCCCGTACGGAATTTATAGCAAGCATGAGGACGGAAGATATCGTTACGCCCTTCCACTATGTCCCCCTGCACTCCTCACCTATGGGCCGGCGGATCGCTCGCACAAACGGAGAGCTGACCGTCACCGAAGATATTTCCAACCGGCTCGTAAGACTCCCCCTGTATCCGGGCATGAAGCCTCAAATTGAGCGGATAATCTCTACGGCCATGCGCAACATTGAACGCATTTTGAGGTGATACTCCCTTCACGGAGAATAGCATGAGCGACATTTTTCAGTCCCATATCGAGGGCAGGATCGAGGCTGACGAGGTTCACATCGGACTTGGCGTTCGCGTGGAGCCTGGCGTTGTTATCCGCGGCAAAGGCGGACCTGCGAAACGGGTCTATCTAGGTGATTTCAGTTACATTGGCCAAGGCACCAAGATATTCGCGCCAGAGTTCATTCTTGGAGATTACACAAAGCTCAATGAAAGGACGTTCGGACACGGCGTAAACCCTCTGCGCATTGGTCGCAATTGCTGGTTTGGCGGCAACGTCGTACTCGACAGCATGGGCGGCCTCGACATTGACGACAATGTCGGCATCGGTGCGGGCAGCCAGCTTTGGACGCATGTGCAGTTCGGAGACATTGTCGAAGGATCACGCTTCTTCAGCTCACGGTACATGCACATTGGGAAGGATGCCTGGTTCGTGGGGCATTGCTTGGTTTCCCCGGTTAAGGTGGAACCGCGGGCAATGGCCCTGTTGGGATCGGTCGTCACATCCGACATGCTTGAGAACAGAATCTATGGTGGGTCCCCTGCCAAGGACCTCTCGGAAAAGGTCGGGTACCAGTTCGAATCCCGCACAGTCGAGCAGAAAGCCGCCGTGCTGAATCGCCTCATATCCGAGTTCGGTGCCAGCCAGCCCGCACTGGCTGAGCAATTGCGTTGTGTAACCGCCTATCCCGAACAGCCGGAGACCGGCGTGACCTACTTCAACGTTTCAGACCGGACCTACCTCCGCCAGAATTCAGAAGCGGAAGTCGTCTTCCTGAAGACTTATGTTCCGCTGGTCAAATTTGCGCCGTCTGGAGCGCCTGCCCTCTATTCTCCGCTTCCGCCATCAGACTGACATCTGCGTCGGGCGAGCTGCGAGCGTCCACGATGGCATCGACGATGAAGACCGGCCGATGCTTGGTTTCGTTCAGTACCCTTCCGACATAGACACCGACAAAGCCGAGCAGGAATATCTGGAAGCCCGATGTAAACGCCAGGATTGCAACAATACTGGCGTAGCCCGGCACGTAGATGCCAAAGACCAACGCTCTTAAAATCGTATACAATCCGAACAACCCGGCCGCGAGACAGATCCACAAGCCGAAGAAGGCCACGTTCCGCAGAGGCTTGTCGGAATAGGCGGTGAACGCATCAAAAGCGAGCGAGACCAACTTGCCAAAAGAGTAAGAGGACCCTCCACCCTCCCGCTTTGCGCGCGCGAGGAGCAGATGGCGCGTTTCAAATCCCACCTGGCTCATGATGGCGGGAAACAGCCGCATCTGTTCCGGATAGGCGCGGTACGCGTTTGCCACCTTGTACGAAAACACGCGGAAGTTCCCCTGCTTGGTGGACAGATCGAGGCCCGACATCCATTTGAGCAGGGTGTTGAAAACAGCTGAGCCGAGGTTTCTGCCCAAACCGAGTCCACTCGATTTCCGCACGGCAATCACCGTCTGGGCCCCGGTTGCCTGCGCTTCATGGTACAGCGCGACAATGTCCTCCGGCGCGTCCTGAAGATCGCAATCCATGACGCAATTCCAGCGCCCGCGCGCCCGCTCCAGACCCGCCGTGATCGCGGCATGCTGGCCGAAGTTCCGGCTGAGACGTATTGCGATGACGCGCGGATCGGCGCGGGCCTCCTCCACCATCAACGGCCAGCCATCATCAGGGCTCCGGTCGTCGACCATGATGATTTCATAGTCGCTGGAAATCCGGTCGAGGCTCTCGTGAAGACGCCGGACAAGCTCCTTCACGAAGCGCTGCCCCTTGTAGACGGGAATCACAACGCTCATCTCGGGAGCCGAAGGTGTTGCAGCAGCCCCCACCGCAGGAACAATATGATTTGATCTACTCATAAAGACGTCTCCATTCCCACCTCACCGAACTCTGGGTCTGCCCACACCACAAACTTCGACAACGTCCAAGTACGCTCAAGCATGATGGCCAGTCAGCCCGGCTTCTCTGGCATTTCCTTTGAAGCGGGACGGAACACCCAGACATTCAGCAGAATAAATAGGACCACAGCATTCAGCCCGGTCATGAGAAACAGCGCAACTGCCGAACTCGCGCCCCCCAGCTCCAGGATGTACACGCCCCCTGGTGATAGTATGAACACCAAGCCGTATATCAAAGCATATCTCGCAAAGAAGCTTTTTTTCTGGCCCGCCATCTGGAACGTCCAGTTCCGGTTGAACAGGAACGAGATCAAAACACCGACGGGGAAAACCATCGCCATAGCCCCCGGTGCACTTATGCCTAAGAAAACCAGAACAAGGCTTGCGGCATAAAGCAGACCGTTGGTCCCGAGCCCGACGAGAATGTATTTCAACAGCCGTTTAATGTGCATTTGTGTGTCATGAGACATTAATACTCTCATTCACGCTTCCGACTGCTCAGGGCAGATCTCACCGCCCCGAAGGTTTTGGGGCGACACTCAACCTTTCGCCTATTCTGTAACTGCATGGCTTGCAAGCGAACAAGGACATTGCATTGCAAGACCAAATGCGGCCACCATTTGGCTAGGGATCAAGCAACTTCCACGCCCCCTGTTGCAGAGCGCTTGAGCCTGCCCTTTGAAACAACACGGGCAATGATGCAGTAAGCCCCCTGAGTATTTAAGTGGTCCTATGATGCTTCACCCGCGCAACCCCGAACAGCTGATTTCTGCCACCGGCATCTCCAAATCCTACGACGCCTCGATTTCCCCCGGCCGTATTTTCGTTGAGGCACTCACCGGCATTTCCGGCAAGCGCGACAAGATTGAGGCGCTGAAACCGATGGACCTGTCAGTGGTGCGCGGTGCATCTGTCGGGATTCTGGGCCGCAACGGGGCCGGCAAGAGCACATTGCTCGGCCTGTTAGCCGGCCATATTGCACCAACCACAGGCAGGATTGAGCGCCATGGCCGCGTCGCCGCCCTTGTCGGCATCGGCCAGCAGTTCAATCTCAACGAAACCGGGCGGTACAACGCCGCACAGTTCTGCTCGATTCAAGGCTCCAGCCGGGCCGAAGCGAAGGAAATGATCGCGAAGATCGCGGAGTTCTCGGAACTCGGCACCTATTTCGACCGCCCGGTAAAGACCTATTCATCCGGCATGCGGGCACGGCTCAGCTTCTCCTGCGCCACATTCGTCAATGCTGATCTGATCATCATCGATGAGGTCCTGGCCGTAGGCGATGCTGAATTCCGCTCCAAGTGCTACGGTCACATCGAAGCCAGCATCGATTCCGGGCAGACCTACATCATGGTCAGCCACTCACCGGCCGTGATCGGCAATTACTGCTCCCGTGCCCTCGTTCTGCACGAGGGTCGAC
>Ga0116152_10002971_pt1 | contig 13711 bp, 10 predicted proteins | sample AD_UKC119_MetaG_FD_89894 | JGI IMG/M metagenome (GOLD analysis project Ga0116152, IMG submission 89894) | Active sludge microbial communities of municipal wastewater-treating anaerobic digesters from Hong Kong - AD_UKC119_MetaG | ecosystem: Engineered > Bioreactor > Anaerobic > Digestate...
AGAGGAATTGGCGGCAACTTTCATTACTATACTTAAAAACAACGGGTAATACCTGTTGCTGATCTCTGAAAAAGATCATATTACCATCAAAACCACATTGCCGGGCAGTATCTTTCTTTCCATCTATATATTGCTTTAATTTCTGGATCGCTTTTGTATCAGTTGTACTGATTGAATTGATGACTGAATCCGTATCCGGGTAGTTGAAAGTAATAACAAGACTATCGCAGCCGGCAAGATGCTTATCTAATGCAGAACGATTACAGGAGGCTGTAACAAATAATAAAATAAAAACAAATAAGGAAAAACGCATTTTTTTGCTGCAAGGTAGAAACAATATTATTGTAATGAAATTTCTGCAGCTATTGTTCTTTGCTTTCCAAAATCTTCCCCAACAGTTTTTGCAATAGTTTGTGCGATCTGAGCCTGGTATTGCTGTTCATTGATCTTTATTTCACCTGCCGGTAAAATTCCGGGCCCTGCCATAGCAATCCATGTTTGTGATGACCCGCCAATAAATGATCCGTGTGATGTCCATTTATTACTTTTAGAACCACGGCCATGATCTGTAGTTATAATAAAAGTGGTATTATCCTTATAACCTGGGGTGGTTTGTACCCAATACCACAGATCTGCAATCATTTTATCCGCCTGGTTGGCATGCTGCAGGTATAGGTCATACCTGCCATCATGCGCTGCTTCATCTGTCTCCCCTAACCCGACAAATAAAATTCTTGGTTTGTATTGCTGCAGGTATTCTTTTGCTGCAAGAAATGTAAGCTCGTCAAAACGGGTGGCTTGCTTTTCAATGATAATATCTTTTTGCACTTCATTGATCAATGTAAATGCCTGATTTGGTTTATCTATCGTAACCGAAGTATAACCACTATTAATAAAGAAAGAACTTTCCGATTCCTGCAATATATACGGAAATATATCCCAGGATGTGAATGCTGCTATTTTTCCGTCAAAACCGGGTTGCCTATGTAAGTAATCAAGCACATTCTGATTATGGTTCATTTTTTTCCTGTTAGAAGAAATTTCAGGGTCGGGCATCCCTGTAAATATTTCATTGTACCCGGGATAAGAAAGCACATAGTCGTTGGCCACATTTACTTTATTACCATAAGTTCTGTTACCAAACAGTTGTCCTTTTTTACTAAGTACATTCCATAAAAACGGCATTAGTTTTTCTCTTCTTTCGAATGGTGATGCTGCCCAATACATCAGTTTCATCAATGAAGTGTCCGGAGTAAACTTATTGTTGCTGATCAATGCTGAATCAGCACCGGAGAATATTTCCTGCCATCGAAAACCATCGATAGTAATGATAACCACATTTTTCGCCGGAATATAGTCCCTTCCGGGAGGCGGGGTTACCGGTAGTGCCTGGGGTAATTGAAAAAAAGCCAGCAGCATTACCGGGCTGATCAGTTTTTTCATTGTGTAACGGTTTTGCAAAAAAAGAAAACAGATATAACCGGATCGTTAAGCAGCCATTAGTTTTTTGTTATCTATAATAATTTCAAAATGACATAATAAGATAATAATGCGGTAACGATATGGTTAAATAGTAATGTTTTCTTTGTAAAACTATCTTATGCAAAAACGGCATGTTGATGTGGTGGTGCTCTCTGATTTGCACCTTGGAACATACGGTTGTCATGCTCTTGAAATTGTGCAATACCTCCGCAGTATTTCTCCCCGTTTATTAATTCTTAATGGCGATATCATTGATGGCTGGCAATTCAGCAAACGCTACTTCCCCGCTACACACCTGCAGGTTATAAAAGAATTATTGCAAATGATCAGTAATGGGGTAAGAGTTATTTATATAACAGGGAACCATGATGAAATGATGCGCAGGTATAGTGATATACAGTTACACAATTTTCAGTTATGCGACAAGCTTGTAATGGAAATTAATGGCAAAATGGCCTGGATCTTTCATGGCGATGTATTCGATAATACCACAAAAGGAAGTGCCCGGATCATTGCTAAACTCGGTGGATATGGTTATGACTGGCTGATCCTGATGAATCGTTTTGTAAACTGGTGGCTTGTTAGGTTCGGGAAATCTCGGATGAGCTTCAGCAAACGGATCAAGAATAGTGTAAAAAAGGCAGTTGCCTGGATCTCAGATTTTGAGCAAACTGCTGCTGAGTTAGCCATTCAAAAAAAATATGACTTTGTGATCTGTGGTCATATTCATCAGCCTTGTATAAGGGAAGTGGAAACTCAAAAAGGCAAAGTTACCTACCTCAATAGCGGCGACTGGGTTGAAAACCTTACATCTTTAGAATATAATAACGATCAATGGAGGATCTATCATTATGATGAAAAAGAATTTGCAGGAGCTCCTATTATTCCCATTGATAAAAACTTACCAGATCTGAGTGTGGTAACTGATGAAGTAGGGCTATTTATTAATTCATTATATCCCAGGTGACTCATGAAAATATTTTACGCTGTTCAGGCAACCGGAAACGGACATATAAGCAGGGCCATGGAGCTGCTACCATATCTTGAACAATATGGAGAGGTAGATATTTTTTTAAGTGGTGATAATAGTAATTTGGATCTGGACGGACCTGTTAAGTATAGAAGCAAGGGCATCAGCCTATATTATAATTGTAATGGCGGTTTGAGTTACTGGAATATGTTTAAAAGATTTCAACCTCTCAGGGTCAGGCAGGAAATAAGGGACCTTCCTGTAGAAAAATATGATCTTGTTCTTAATGATTTTGACTATATCACATCGGCAGCATGCGCAAAGAAAGGAATCCCTTCCATTCACCTTGGGCACCAGGCAAGTTTTTTATCAGTAAATACCCCCAGGCCGGATAATAAGAACAGTACCGGGGAATGGTTATTAAAGAATTTTGTAAAAGCCACCCACTATGCCGGTCTGCATTTTAAACCTTATGATGATTTTATTTTTACTGCTGTAGTAAAAAAAGAAATATTACAGGCTGAACCAACCGATAAAGGGTTTATCACTGTATATCTACCTTCTTATTGTGAACCCCAATTAAAAACTATGTTTTCTGCTTACCCGGAATTACCATTTCATATTTTTTCAAAAGAAACATCTGCTATTCGTAATGAGGGTAACATAACTTTCTATCCAATCAGCAGGCATTTATTTACTGACAGCCTGATTCATTGTCACGGCATTATTTCCGGTGCAGGGTTTGAAACTCCGGCTGAGGCATTACATCTTGGTAAAAAAATAATGGCTATCCCGATAAAAGGGCAGTACGAACAACAATGTAATGCTGCGGCATTGACCCAAATGGGAATCCCTTGTTTTTCAACTATAGACCAGGGTTTTCCGGATCATTTTGAAAAATGGGTCAACTCCCCTTTTCCTGAAGCGATCGATTATTCTGATAGTATCCCATCCAGCCTTGAATATGTTTTTTCCCTCGTTGACCAGGAGCATCAAATCGATGCAGCTTGATTTACAAAAGTCTCCTGCAAAAAAAACCACCCCGCTGTAATCCTTAATAATAAGGATACCAAAGGGATGGCTAACTGCATGAGAAAACTGCTTCCGGCGGGGACTTACTAACGCCAGATTAACTGCAACCAGAACGAGTGGTGAAAGAACTGCTGTAAAGATGATGCCCCAGTGTTACGCTGTTGTTACCCAATAGTTAAGGAACGATTATGAATTTGACATACAGAGTTTGCTTCAATTCCTTAAAAATTTAATATTACCTAATTGTTAATTTTGTGTAACTTTAATGTTACTTATTTGCTGTCGCTTTGAAAACACTGAACTCCATATTGTTCCTGTTACTGCTTTCAGTAAGTATCCCGGTAAAAAATTTCGGCCAAACTAATTCATTATCAATTAGTTTTGATTTTTTTGGAACCCCTGTTTCTATATCAGTGGACCCAGCTTTTAAGGTCAGTTCGGGTTATAGTCCAGATGCTGTAGAAATAGCTGATTTTTTTGAAAAGATATCCAAAACAGACTATCAACCTGTTATATATCAGCTACTTGCAATAAAATCAAGATTGCAATTGGAAGATTGGCCTTATTATCAGCTGATCAGGAATGTAGCTGAAAAAATTAGCCCCAAAGCCGGGAACTATTATCGCTATACCCTTTACAAATGGTTTTTAATGGATCAGTCAGGGTATGAAACTGCTTTAAAAACCAGTAACGATAAGCTACTATTTTACATTCGCTGTGACGAGAATATTTATAATATTCCGGGATATTATAAAAACGATAAGCAATTTATTTGCCTGAACTACCACGACTATGGCAATCATGTGGATTTTCAGAAAGAGAGGTTTACTGAAATAAGCCCTGTAGAAAATGCTTCCCTTAGATCATTCTCTTATAAAATAACCCGCCTTCCGGATTTTAATACCAGTTCTTATAAAGAAAGAGATATCAGTTTTCAGATAAATGATAATGAATACAGGTTTAAGATAAAATTGAATAATGAAATAAAAACCCTGTTTGCTAATTATCCTGTTGTTGATTATGAATCCTATTTCAACATACCGCTCAGTAAAGAAACTTATGAATCGCTAATACCTGTTTTAAAAAACCAGGTAAGTGGAATGAATAAAAAAGCTGGTGTTGATTTCCTGATGCGCTTTACCCGTTATGCATTCATGTTTGCACCAGATAGCAAGCAATTTGGTGGTGAAAAAAGATTAAGTCCCGAGGAAACACTGTTATATGATAAAAGTGATTGTGATGACCGTGCAGCTCTTTTCTTTTACCTTGTTAAAGAGATATATAATCTCCCTATGATCGTACTGGCTTACCCTGAACATGTAACTATTGCAGTAAAATTTGCAAAACCTGTTGGCACACCGGTTGTGTATAAAGGAGAAAAATACTCCGTATGCGAGCCAACTCCCCAAAAAACCGACCTTAGGATAGGCCAATCTATTCCCGGTTTAAATCATTCTTCTTTTGAAGTAGTATACGCTTATCATCCCGGCAATTAGTTTGCATCAGCACTTACCGGTTCCTTAGCTGTAGTTTCCCATTTATCCAGGCTGTCTCTTATACCTTTCGTCATTTTGGTAAAGTATTTCTCTCCAGTTTCCATAAAAGAAAGTGTCATACAAGCATCCAATCTTGAAAAATAGGTTACATATATAGCGCCTTTGTCTGCATAAAAATAGATCTTACCCTGGGTAGTACAGGTATCTTTTGGTTTGATCACTTTACCGTTTATGGCTTTACTGAGAACCTCAATAGAGCCCTTATCATACACTTTTGTCATATTAAAGAAACGGGGATTACCGGGAGTATGATAATACATGACTGTGGCGCTATCACAACCTGCAATCGCTGGTTGTAGATTTCTTTGAGCATTGTCCCTGCATCCAAAAAAGAGTACTGTGGGAGTCAGCAAACAAATTAAAAGTATCTGCTTCATTACTAAAATTATTTAAACAAAAGCGTCCTGAAAATTCAGGACGCTTCTCAAAACTATATAAAAGATATTAATAGGTAGTATTAAATGGATCCCAGTTGGTCCATCCTGTTATCCAGTTTGTGGTTCCAAAAGCACCACGATAAGTACCGCTTGTAAAGAATGAGTTCATCCCGGTATAACTAGCTCCAGTAAGAGCCGGCGAACCTGCTTTTGGCAAAAAGTTAGGATTAGTAGAATAGAAAGGATTTTCCAGCATGATGTTATCAATGTTGGTATAAGTGATACATCCTTCGCTTTCTGCTTTAGCCTGTATCTGTGCAGGAGTACAAATGGCTGAATTGCTTGATTTATACAGATTGGTCTCAGCATGTACCAGGTTATTTTTGAATTCAGATATATCATTCACATAATAGTCAGTCAAAGTAGCATCGCTTTCCATAGAGAAACCACCATCAGGATGACCCATAAGAATAGAATTTCTTAGCATGAAGCGGGTAGCTCTTCTCCAACGATTAGATAAGTTATGGTTAGCTGCAGCAGTAGCGCTGTTTGGACCTATGATGGTGAAGTTGCTCAATTGTGGCATAGTACGAGGAGTAGCTAATGTTCCGGATCCGTCGTTATCACACTCAATGCCATTACCTGCATCACCTGCATCCACAAAGTCTGGCTTACGGCAAGAAACTGCGTACTGGATCTTTCCATTAAAACCAAAGTCAAAGTCAAAATCATCATCAGCAGTCGCAAAAGCAATAAGGTTCTTGGCATTTACAGTTCCGCCGAACCACTCATATGCATCATCATTACCAAATGATACCTGTACATTCTCAACGATTGTACCGGAACCTACACCACCGAAGGTAAGTCCGTTGATCTCAGAACCTGGCTCAGCAGCAATACCGGCAAATTCTATTCGTACATAACGAATAATTCCGCTTTCATCCAAAGGATCAGTACCACCATACTGGCGACCAATACCACCTTCAATGGTTGGAGCAGGGTCCAAAGGACGATTAGTTGGCGCCTTTCCTAATAATACAATACCACCCCAGTCGCCGGGAGCTCCTGATCCAACAGGCTGGCCACTGGTAAATACAATCGGTTCAGTGGAAGTACCCTGTGCAATTAATTTTGCACCTCTTTCAATGATCAAAGCACCTTTTTCGGCAATATCACTTTTAATTACACAGCCTTTTTCAAAAGTTACAGTAGCACCTTCTGTTACATATACATAACCTTTCAATATCCAGGTTCCTTTTGCATAGAACTTGCTGGACGAAATAATGCCGGTGATCACATTACTCTCTGTAGGAGTAGGCGTTGTTGTAGTGGTCTCATCAAAATTCACCTTAATACATGAAGTAACACTGAAAAGGCTTCCCAGGATCAGCGTACCAAAAAGAATCTTCTTCATATAGTTTTGTTTTGAGTTTTTGTTTTTTATTTAATTATTTATTTCCAATATTAAAATCATAAGTAAATCCTAATGTAATCGTTGAGCCGGGTTTATAAGAATTGAATAACCTGTCGGTTCCTGAGTTAAATGCTTTTTTACTATCTACATTCTCATAGAAGTAGTAGGCATTATTCAAAATGTCTGACCAGGTAAGTTTTAGCTCACCACGATTCTTAATTATTTTTTTAGCTAATTGTAAGTCGAGCTGATTTCGGGGTCTTTCATATATATCCGGGAAATCCTGGTTACCGACCAATGCTAAACGCTGACCTACCCTGTTATACAATAATGAACCACTCAGGTTATCGTTATCAGAATCATACTGCAACCCGACATTGACCAGGTATGGAGACTGCCCTTGCAGAGGCCTGTTAGTAGATTGGCTTCCGGTAAGTGTTACTTTGGAATAACTTACAGTAACGTTAGTGAACACACTGAAGTTATTTAACTGCTTACTCACAAAATCCAGCCCTTTTCTTACTTCAAACTCTGCTCCAAAAGTATAGGCCTTATCAGCATTTGTGTAGCCATAATTTCTTCTGTCAACCACACTTGATGGATCGAGTCTTATCTCAATAGGATCATCAAAAGATTTATAGAAAACCCCAAAAGTGAGAGCTTCTCCTCCTTTTGGATAATATTCATAGCGGGCATCTCCGTTAATGATGCTGGTTCGCATCAGATCAGGATTGCCATTTACACCGTAATTGGCTTCATAATCATAGAAAGAAAATGGAGCAATCTCCCTGAATTCGGGCCTTGCGATGGTACGGCTACCTCCTAAACGGATATTAGTTTTATTGTTGGGTGAGAAAGTGAAATTAAGTGATGGTAACACATCCCATTTTTCATTATCAATCACAATTCTCTTTGAAGTAACATCCTTAGTTGTAAGAAATTGCTGGAAATTTTCTACCCGGCTACCCCAGATAATCCTAACCTTATCTCCTAACTTATTATCAAACATCACAAACATTCCATTTAAGGCAGAAGCACCAAAGTATTTATCCTGGTTATTGGTGAAGTCGTTGAGTACAAACCCATCCATCGCAATGTTTGGCTGAGAGAATATTTCGTCAAATGGCAAATATTTCTTGCTGCTGTTAAATTGTGAAGATGATGCCGGAACATATTGAAATATGCGGCTCTTAAAGTTGCGGACCCTGAGTAAAGTAGAACCACCTGCTTTAAATGTTTGTGTTTGCTTATTTAACTTAAAGGGAATTGTCAGGCTTCCGTTAGCGCCATAACTAAAATCTTCGAGTCTGCTAAAGAAACGACGGGTATCATCATCGTTATATTCATAAGCATCATTACTGTTTATAGCTCTGTTATATGAAACGGTTCTAAGGTCTGGCTGTGTTTTCCAGTTGTAAGCAAAGTTGCCGTTCCATTCCAGTTTGATACCACTATTGGTAAGTTTGTGTTCACCTTCCAACTGGCCGCTATATAAAGAACGCTGATTCAAGAACGATGAAATAAAGTAAATATCCTGTTGCCTGTCAATGCTTGAACCGGTACGACTGTAATAATTATCCTCAAACAACTGATTGAACAGATTTTTAAATGATATCTTATGTCTGCCTTTTATATATGTAATGTTTGCCAATGCGCCCACATTAACACTGTACTTATTTTGTTCGTCAGTAACACTGGCTATTTCATCTCCCACAAAACCAAACAGTTTTCTGTTAACAGCATACTTTAACATGCTGTTTCTGTATTGTACAGAAAGAATGGTCCCCAATTTTCCGCCGTTTTTAAAATTGGCTGTATTTCCCCAGGTAATGCTATGACTTTGTGTAGGCAGGGCCGTTGTTTTTTTAGTGCGATATACATCACTGTTCAGCATTTGGGTCCACTCAACTTTTTGCATGGCAGTTCCGAGACGATATGCCTGCGGGGTAGTTGGGAAAGTGGCCGGAAGATCTCTTGTACCATCATCAAAACCCAGCCAGTCTGTTCCATTACGTTCATTACTGGTAAAATCTTTAAAAACAGATTGTGTATTAAAACCGAAGCTGACACCTACGGTCAATAAATCACGGGTAGGTACATCTTTTGTATTGATCTGTACCAAACCACCTGCAAACTCACCGGGAAGATCAGGTGTTGCCGTTTTATTAATAATGATATTATCAATTAAAGAAGAGGGAATTACATCAAAAGAAAATGCTTTTTTATCGGGTTCGGTACTTGGCAATGGTGCGTTATTAATGATCGCAGAATTATACCTATCGCTTAAGCCTCTTACGATCACAAATTTGTTATCCTGAATACTGGTACCGCTTACCCTTTTCAGCACTTCGCCGGTATTTTTATCAGGTGTCCTGCGGATAAAGTCAGCTGCCAAGCCGCTTGAAAGTGATACGTTATTCTTTTGAAAAGATAATAATGCGGAAGTATTTTCTTGTCTTCTTGATACAGATTTAATAACCACATTCCCAAGATTGGTTTCTTTGCTTTCCTGCAAAACGATCTCCAGGTAATTGCCATTACCGGTTCCAACTTCGATCTCTGTAATCTCTTTGGTCTCGTACCCTGTGTTGGAAACCCGGATCGTATATTTTTTGCCTACCACCAGGTTCAGGTAAAATTTACCTTCTACATCCGCAATTATTTGCTTTTCTTCTCCAACAATAAATATAGTAGCACCCGGAAGGGCTTCATTTCTTGCATTTGATACCTTACCGGAAAACCTTTCAGTTTGTTGTGCCTGAACTAAAGAATATAATAATATGCAAAAAGCAGATAGTACTAACCGAATCCTTATATGCATGACCTGATTGTTTGGCGCAAAGGTGTATGCTGCACATTACCGGCATGTTACTGTGGCGTTAAGCATTTGTGACCTGAATATTACGGAATTGTTAAGCGTCTTAAAAGCGAAACTGCAATCTGCAGGTAAATATGTCGTCAGCTGTGTCTGCGGTAAATCCTGACATTTGAGTTACTTCATTTTTTACCCTATCGTAATAAAAAATAAGTTTTGTTGATTGGTTCATATAATAAACATATCCCAAACCCAATGTCGAATATTTTATATCTGCTTCTGAAAGGTTTACATTAGGTTTCCCAATGTCATTTCCACTCACTTTAATATTGGGGTCGTACCAGTCAAATTTGACCAACAATTGATGTTTTGTATTAACTATATTCTGTAAGAAGTAAAAAAAAGCCCCGTTAAAATGGCGAACATAAGTAGGTAGCGGAATCCCATTGTCGTTAGGTATTGTTCCGGGATTACGGGAAGAAAATTCTGTGCCTGGTTGTGTGCCAAACCAATATTCAGCCCGGCATTCACTCTCACCCCAACCATGTTTTATTTTTACCTGGATGTCCCCACCATAATAGTGGCGGGGCGAAGATTTACCCAGATTTGCTTCTGACGAGTCTACAATAAATACTTTGTCGCCGTTAACAGCTTTTCCACTCTTATAAACATACTTTGTTCCATTCTTCCAGCCTCCCCGGAGAAAAGAAAGGCCTGCGCCAACCTCAAATTTTCCTAATTGTTGTGGGCGAATTGTCAACCGGCTGATAAAATCTTTATGACTATCAAAATCAGTTGATCCCGAAAGTCCCTGCCCGTTAAAAAATCCTGCATCTAGTTTTATATCCCTTAGTTTATCCTTTTTATCCTGGGGTTCAAATGAAAGCATTACGCCCAGGTCTCTTTCCGTTGGCATTAAGATCTGGGACATCCTGCCTCTCTCTGGTGTTTCACGAAAAGCGGAGGAAAGGTTGACTTCATAACCAAAAGGACGGGCAAATAATCCGGCTGTTATTGAAAAACGATTATGCTTTGTTTCAAACAACCGGGTAAACATGTCCCTAACAACGACACCTCTCTCTGTAGCATCTATCTGGAAACTGAACTGAGCTTTGGGGAAAGAAGATTTAGAAGGCAGCACATAATCAATCTTTATCCTTGCCCGACGCAACATAAACCGGGTTTTAGAATATGGAGAAAAATTTCCTCCGGCATAACTGGGAGCACCGTCAGCTTCAGCTATCTGAAACTGAGGCTGCATATAACCTGTAATACGCAGATTCTCAAAACGTTTGATCAACGGTCTTACTGTATCTTTAATAAAAAAGGATGAGTCAATTTCCGTAAGGTAGCGCTGGCCAATAACCGTACATGGAAAAGAAACCAATATTATAAGCAATAGCAGAAATAACTGTTTTCTCATACGATGATCGTTGCTGCAATATAAACTCTTTGTTATAAAATGGTTATCCCGATTTTATTTTAATATTAATTAATTATTAATTCTATTCTGGCTTAATTTGGCCTTGTGTAAGCCCGGTAATTTCGTTGACTTTTAAACAAAATAATATGGGACTTCAATCAATTCTTAAGGTTTTCATGCCCAAAAACAGAGTGTTTTATGAACTCTTTGAGAATGTGGCTGATAATGTGGCTTTAATGGGTTCAAAATTAAAAGATATTGTTGCAGAGCCTGACTTTAATAAAAGAGCTGATCTGATAAAACAAATAGAAAATCTGGAACACGACAACGATGATCTTACACACAGTCTTTTTACTGAATTAGGAAGAAACTTCATTACTCCATTCGACAGGGAAGACATACATTATCTTGCCACCGCACTTGATGATATAGCAGACTATATTTATGCTTCTTCTAAAAAGATCAATTTCTATAGGGTAAACCCCGATGATGGGATGAAAAAATTTGCTGAGTTGATCGAAGAAAGCACTTTACAAGTAAAGTTTGCTGTGGTGGAATTAAGAGATATGAAAAAGGTAAGAAAGATCACCGAAGCATTGGTAAAGATCAATAGCGTTGAAAACAAAGCAGATGATGTGTTTGATATGAGTATCGAGCACTTGTTTGCCACAGAACCCGATGCAAAAGAAGTCATCAAAAAAAGAGAGATATACCAGGTAATGGAGATCGTTACGGATAAATGTGAAGATGCCAGCAATGTAATCGAATCTATTATTATCAAATACGCATAATTTCCCTGCATTCTATTAAATAATGACCTCTTTTCTGATCACCATAATAGTACTGGCCCTCATCTTTGATTATATCAATGGCTTTCATGATGCAGCTAATTCAATAGCCACTGTTGTTTCTACAAAAGTGTTAACACCATTCCAGGCCGTGCTGTGGGCCGCTATTTTTAACTCAGCAGCTTTTTTCATTTTTAAAGATCATGGGGTGGCTGACACAGTAGCCAAAACAGTAAAACCAGATGAGATTCAGCAAGGGAAAATGATGGTTGTTATTTTTTCCGGGCTAATTGCCGCCATAACCTGGAACCTGCTCACCTGGTGGTTCGGAATACCATCCTCATCTTCACACACACTGATCGGGGGATTTGCAGGCGCTGCCGTCGCCAGTGGTGGGTTTGCTGCAGTAAACTCTCCTGTGGTCATTAAAACAGCTGCATTTATTTTCCTGGCCCCACTCGTCGGAATGATCATGGCTTTTATCATGTCGATCTGGTTCCTCAGTTCATTCAGAAAAGGGTGGTCTTCTAAAATATTCTCGATAGGGGTGATCATTTTTGTCTTCATTTTTTTGTATTACAAATTGGAAACAGATCCAACCAGGTTAAAATCACACTATGATGCCTATGCGATGAAGGTGATCTTTTATTCAAAAAACTTTAAATGGATATTACTCTCGTTCATTCTGCTTATTATGGCAGTATTCTCGTTATACCTCAGCAACCTCAATGCACATAAATCAAATCAATGGTTTAAAAGGCTGCAACTTGTTTCTTCTGCCGCATTTAGTATTGGCCATGGTGGTAATGATGCACAAAAGGTAATGGGGATCATTACAGCTGCTTTAATTGCAGGAGGCAATATCAATTCATTTGGCGAAATGCCTGCCTGGGTTCCTATAGCCTGTTATACAGCCATAGGCCTTGGAACTATGAGTGGTGGCTGGAAGATCGTAAAAACTATGGGTACCCGTATTACTAAAGTAACTCCATTTGAAGGAGTAGCTGCCGAAACAGCGGGTGCACTTACACTATTTATTACAGAAGCTTTACGGATACCTGTTAGTACCACACACACTATTACAGGTGCCATTATGGGTGTAGGCGCTACTAAACGTTTATCTGCAGTCAGGTGGGGTGTTACCATCAACCTTATTTGGGCATGGGTACTAACGATCCCCATCAGTGCTTTATTGGCGGCAGGCATCTATCACATCGTAAAGTTGTTTTGATTTTCTCTCCCTGTTTACTTCCATTTAAAAATAAAAATCCTGACTTTTGCCGGGATTATTATGAGTAAAATATTAGTTACAGGTGGTTGCGGATATATTGGTTCGCATACCATCATTGATCTGGTTGAAAATGGTTATGAAGTTATTTCTGTGGATAATAACTCCCGTTCTAACCAGGTCATTTTAAAAGGCGTAGAACAGATAACAGGTCAGAAGATCAAAAACTACAAAGTTGATCTTTGTGATTTTGATGATACCTATGCCATCTTCCAGGAAAATACAGATATTGAAGGCATCATACATTTCGCTGCGTATAAAGCTGTGGGTGAGTCGGTAGAAAAGCCGTTGTTGTATTTTGAGAACAACCTCGTTTCACTCATCAATCTTTTGAAATGCGTTAAGGAATTCGATATCCCCTATTTCGTTTTTTCTTCTTCCTGTACTGTATATGGCAATGCTGATGAGATACCGGTTACAGAGAAAACTCCCCCTAAACCTGCTGAATCGCCCTATGGTTATACCAAGCAAATGAGTGAGCAGATCGTTAATGAGTTTACCAAAAGTTCGGGTATGCAATGCATCATCTTGCGCTACTTTAATCCGGCAGGTGCACACCCTTCTGC
>Ga0116152_10002974_pt1 | contig 13704 bp, 10 predicted proteins | sample AD_UKC119_MetaG_FD_89894 | JGI IMG/M metagenome (GOLD analysis project Ga0116152, IMG submission 89894) | Active sludge microbial communities of municipal wastewater-treating anaerobic digesters from Hong Kong - AD_UKC119_MetaG | ecosystem: Engineered > Bioreactor > Anaerobic > Digestate...
ACCCGAGCCCATCATCGCCATGCCAGTCTCGCTCATCACAGTCTTGACGTCGGCGAAATCGACGTTGATCAGGCCGGGCCGAGTGATCAGTTCAGCGATTCCCTGCACGGCTCCCTGCAGCACGTGGTTAGCGCTCTTGAAGGCATCCAGGAGTGTCGTCTGTGCGCCGAGCACGGTCAGCAGCTTCTGATTGGGAATCGTGATCAGCGAATCGACATGCTTGCCGAGTTCGGCCATCCCACGATCAGCGGCCAGCGACCGCTTGGCGCCTTCCATGTCGAACGGCCGGGTGACGACTGCGACAGTCAGCACGCCTAACTCCTTGGCCACCTGCGCAACGACCGGCGCCGCGCCCGTGCCAGTGCCGCCGCCCATGCCGGCGGTGATGAACAGCATGTCGCAGCCTTCGATCATCTCGACGATGCGATCACGATCTTCGACCGCCGCCTGACGACCGATCTCGGGATCGGCACCGGCACCCAGGCCCTTGGTGATATTGCAGCCGATCTGCAATGCAGTCTTTACCTTCGAGTGCTTCAGCGCCTGCGCATCGGTATTGATGCACATGAACTCGACACCCTCGATACCACTGGTGACCATATGGGCCACGGCGTTGCCGCCGCCGCCACCTACTCCGATCACCTTGATGACAGCGTTCTGGCTGTATGCATCCATTAGTTCAAACATCGTGTTGCTCCTTACACAAAACAAGCGGGGTTAATCTGCGGTCATTCATCTTTCGTCTGTCAGCTCATCAAAAATTGCCCTGGAACCAGCTCTTCATGCGATCGAGCGCCGTCTTGGCGCTGGTCGTCACCGAGCGAGCTCTATTGCTCGCGAGCTGGTTGTCGCGCGCGTATAACAAGAGGCCGGCACCAGTTGCGTAAATCGGATTCTTCACCACGTCCGAGAGGCCCTTGATGTACTGCGGCAAACCCAGGCGCACGGGCACGTGGAAAACTTCTTCGGCGAGCTCGATCGCACCTTCCATCTTGGCGCTGCCACCGGTGAGGACGATGCCCGCCGCGACAATCTCTTCGAACCCGCTGCGGCGCAATTCCTCGCGCACCAGGCCAAACAACTCCTCGTAACGCGGCTCGACCACTTCGGCGAGGGTCTGGCGCGCGAGCCGCCGCGCGGGTCGATCGCCCACCGACGGCACCTCGATGCTCTCGTCGGGATTCGCCAGTTGCGACAATGCACACGCATAGCGGATCTTGATGTCCTCGGCGTACTGGGTAGGCGTGCGCATCGACACGGCGATGTCGTTGGTTACCTGATCCCCGGCAATCGGTATCACGGCCGTGTGCCGGATCGCGCCTTGCGAGAACACCGCAAGGTCGGTCGTACCACCGCCGATGTCGACGATGCAGACGCCGAGCTCTTTCTCATCCTCGGTCAGCACGGCGAAGCTGGAGGCCAGTTGCTCGAGCACGATGTCGTCGACCGTCAGCCCACAGCGCTGGATGCATTTCTCGATGTTCTGCGCAGCGCTGTCGGCCCCGGTGACGATGTGCACCTTGGCTTCGAGCCGTACGCCCGACATGCCGATCGGATCGCGGATGCCTTCCTGGCCATCGATGATGAATTCCTGCGGCAGCACGTGCAGGATCTTCTGGTCGGCCGGGATCGCGACCGCCTTGGCCGCGTCGACGACATGCTCGACGTCCGAATGGGTGACTTCGCGATCACGGATCGCGACGACGCCATGGGAGTTGAGACTGCGCACATGACTACCAGCGATGCCGGCGAACACTGAGTGGATCTCGCAGCCTGCCATCAGCTCGGCTTCTTCCACCGAGCGCTGGATCGACTGCACGGTCGATTCGATATTGACCACCACGCCCTTCTTGAGACCGCGGGAGGGCTGCGAGCCGATACCGATCACTTCGATCGAATCATCCGGGCCTACCTCGCCTACCAGCGTCACGACTTTCGACGTGCCGATGTCGAGACCAATGATCAGGTTCTTGTCTGAGCGTTTAGCCATCCGGATTGTCATCCTGCGAAACTGTGCCGGTCGCCACGCGTCGCTCACCGTCGCGCCAGCCGACTGCAAAACCATTGGTGTAGCGCATATCGACGTAAGCGATATCGGTCGCGCGCTGCGTGATCAGGCGTAGCGCCGTTGCTGCAAATCGCTCGAAGCGCTCGTCGACCTGCCGACGCCCGAGCCGCACGGTAATGCCGTTGTCGAGGTCGAACTCCCAGGCACCACGTTGATCGAGGCGCATGGCAGTGATCCGCGTACCAGCTTCCACCAGCCGACCCTGTACGGCGAAGTAGCGCTGCGCGACCAGCTGTTCGCTCGCCGTCGGACCTGACAACTGCGGCAACTCGGTGGGGATATGGCGCGCTTCGGAAACAAACAGCTCGCCGCGTGTATTGAGCAGGCCGTTGGTGCCCCAACGCGCTGCAGCGACTTGCTCGGTGACGGTGATCGTGAGCGCACGCGGCCAACTACGAGCGATCTGCGCGCTGGCTACCCATGGAATCTGCTCGACCGCGCGGCGCACTGCATCGAGTTGTACCGATACCAGACCCATGTCGCGCACCCGCTCCTGCACCGCCTCCTCGACCGCCACGGGCGACACGCGCTGGAACTGCCCGAGAACCGCGATCCGCTCGATCGGCTGGTCCAGCACTCGCGCAGCGATGCTACTCAGTAACACGAGTGAGACGACGCCGCCGACGCCAAACCCGAGTCGACGCCAGTCGAGCGTCGGCAACTGCCAGCGCGGCTCGCTCTGCTTACGTCGGTTTTTTGGTCGCAGGATCATGTCGGTTCGCGTGCGCCTAGTTGCAGGGCTGACGGTTGAAGCTGGTCGCGAGTATCTGCAGCACGAGTTCATCGAAGCTCATGCCGGCCGCGCGCGCGGCCATCGGTACCAGGCTGTGATCGGTCATGCCGGGCACGGTATTGAGCTCGAGCAGAAACGCCCGCCCCTCCTCGTCCAGCATGAAATCGACACGGCCCCAGCCTTCGGCCCCCACCGCGTCGAAGGCTTGCAGCGCAAGTTTCGCGAGCGCCTGCTCGGCGTCCGCTGTCAGGCCCGCCGGGCAGTGGTAGAGCGTGTCATCGCGGAAATACTTGGCCTCATAGTCGTAGAAGGCTCGCGGTGTCTCGATGCGAATGGCGGGCAAGGCGCGGCCGTGCAGGATCACCACGGTGTATTCACCGCCGGTAATCCACTGTTCGGCAAACACGGCGCTGTCGACCAGTGCCGCTGCCTGATAGGCAGGCGCCAATGCCTCGGGCGTCGTCACCTTCGTCATCCCGACCGACGAGCCCTGCGTGGCCGGTTTGACGATCAGCGGCATACCCAGTCGTTCGATGCAACGCGACAGATCGTCAGCGGAACGCAGCACGGCGAACTCGGGCGTCGGCACGCCGAGGGCACCAGCGAGTCGCTTGGTACGCAGCTTGTCCATGCCGATCGCCGATCCCAGCACGCCGCTACCCGTGTAGGGAATGCCGAGGCATTCGAGCGCGCCCTGCACCGTGCCGTCCTCACCGCCTGGTCCGTGCAAGGCGATGAACGCACGATCGAAACGGCGCGTGACGAGATCGCCGAGCGGCACGTCGCGCGGATCGAATGGCTGGGCATCGACGCCACTGCGCAACAGCGCGGCGAGCACTGCGTTGCCGGACAGCAGCGAGATCTCCCGCTCTGCGGACGAACCACCCAACAGTACGGCCACGCGGCCGAAGTCGTCTGGCTTGGCGGTCTCGCGCAAATTCCTCGGTTGATACTTCAGACGCATGGTGTCAGTTCGCCTCCCCAGCGATCAGGAATTCCGGCGTGAGCTGCACACCGAACTGCGACCGTACGGTTGCCTGGATATGAGCTACCAACTGCTCGATGTCGCGCGCAGTCGCAGCCCCCGTGTTGAGCAGAAAGTTGGCATGTTTGGGAGAAACGACGGCGCCGCCGACCTGGTAGCCCTTGAGCCCAGCCGCTTCGATCAGGCGCGCAGCGTGGTCCCCGGGCGGGTTGGTGAAAGTGGAGCCGCAGCTCCATTCGCCGATCGGTTGCGTCGCCTTGCGACGCGCCAGCAATGCCTGCATCGACTGCACCGCATCGGTCGGCAGCACCTCGAACTCGAGCTGCGCGGCGAGAAACCACTCGTGCGGCGCCGGCGGTGAGAGCCGCCGATAACCGAAGCTGTACTCGCCGGCCGCACGCTCGCGCTCGACACCCCGTCGATCGAGCACCTCGACCGCCCGTACGCGCGGCCAGGTTTCTTCATCGAACGCGCCTGCATTCATATAGAGGGCACCACCCAGCGTACCGGGGATACCGGCGAAGAATGCGGCCGGCCCCAGATTCCACTTCGCGCACTGACGGGCGATGCGCGCGCACGGCACGCCGCTCTCCACGTAGACGCCGGTCGGGCCACGCCGCTCGATCTTCGCCAAGGCGTCATGGGCCTCGATCACGACGCCGCGTATGCCGCCGTCACGCACCAACAGATTGCTGCCAAGGCCCAACCAGAAGACCGGCACGTCCGCCGGCAGCTGTCGTACGAACGCGATCAGGTCAGCGCGGTCACGCGGTTCGAAGAACACATCGGCTGGCCCACCGATATGCCAGCTCGTATGCCGCGACATCGGCTCGTCATAGCGAACCCGCGTGGCGAACTGCCGATCGATGGTCAGCGCCATCGTGTGACTCCTCGGCGGTCGTAACGATTGGCGCACGGCAACACCCACGTCACGCTGACCTCCGCGCCGCACCGCTCGACATGAGCCGAGCCGGCAACGCATGCGCGACTGCACTCACGTTGCCAGCCCCGAGCGTGGCGACCACGTCCCCGGGGTGCAGCAGATCGCGCAGGCTGTCGGCCAGGGTATCGAGCTTCTCGACGAAGATCGGTTCTACCAGCCCGCGCATGCGGACGGCACGGCAGATCGCGCGGCCGTCGGCACCAGCGATCGGCGCTTCGCCGGCCGAGTACACCTCGCTCACCAACAGCACGTCGGCGGTCGACAACACCTGCGCAAAATCATCTAACAAGTCGCGCGTGCGCGTGTAACGATGCGGCTCGAACGCCAACACGATGCGCCTGCCCGGATAGCCCTGCCGCAGCGCATCGAGGGTCGCGGCGATTTCCGTCGGATGATGCCCGTAGTCGTCCACGATCGTGACCGCCGAACCACCCGTCGCGAGCTGCAGCTCCGCCACGCGGGTCAGTCTTCGGTCGACACCCTGGAAGTTGGCGAGCGCACGCTGGATCGCCTCTGCACTCACGCCCAGCTCGAGTGCGACAGCGATGGCCGCGAGCGAATTGAGCACATTGTGCCGACCAGGCAGATTGACGGTGATGACTAGCTGCAGGTCACCAGTGCGTCGCACGACATCGAAATGCGTCCGCAAGCCGTCTCGTCGCAGGTTGGTAGCGCGCAGGTCAGCGCTCGCCGCGAACCCGTAGCCGATCACCGGTCGATTGACCTCGGTCAGGATGCTGCGCACGTGCTCGTCGTCGGTGCAGAGCACTGCCAGCCCATAGAATGGCAGGTTGTGCAAAAAGGCAACGAAGCTCTGCTTGAGACGCTGGAAGTCACCCTCGTGGGTAACGAGATGATCGTTGTCGATATTGGTGACGATTGCGATCATCGGTAGAAGATGCAGGAACGACGCGTCGCTTTCGTCGGCCTCGGCGACCAGATACTTGCCGGCACCCAGGCGCGCATTGGTGCCAGCGCTCTTGAGACGACCGCCGATGACGAACGTCGGATCCTCGCCGCCCTCCGCCAGGATGCTCGCCAGCAAACTGGTGGTAGTGGTCTTGCCATGCGTGCCCGCCACGGCGATGGCGTAACGAAAGCGCATCAACTCGCCGAGCATCTGTGCGCGCGGTACGACCGGGGTACGTGCTGCAAGTGCTGCGACGACTTCCGGGTTGTCACTCGAGACGGCACTCGACACGACGACCACGTCGGCGTCCGCGACGTGTTCGGGTCGATGCCCCAGCAGAATCCTCGCGCCGAGACGCGCCAAGTGTTCGGTCACGGCGTTGGCACGCAAGTCGGAACCCTGCACGCGGTAGCCGAGATTGGTCAGTACTTCGGCGATGCCGCCCATGCCACTGCCGCCGATGCCGACGAAGTGAATGGTGTTGATGCGGCGCATGCGGTCGTTCATGCGGCACCCTGCAGATACGGCCGGCACGCGGCAGCCAGATCCTGCGCGGCATTCGGCCGCGCCAACAGACGCGCTCGCTCGGCCATCGCCAGCAGCTTGCCGCGACCCGCACAGAGCCGCTGTAACTCAGCGGCGAGACGCTCGTCGGTGAGTTCGCGATCCGGGATCAATACGCCGCCACCTTCCCGCACCAGGTATTCGGCGTTGCGCGTTTGGTGGTCGTCGACTGCGGCCGGGAACGGCACCAGAATCGCGCCGACGCCCACGGCAGCGAGCTCGGAGATCGTCAATGCGCCGGCTCGGCAGATGACGAGATCGGCGTCAGCATAGGCCTCGGCCATGTCATCGATGAAGGGCACGACCGTGGCGCGCACGGTCGCTCGCGCGTACGCGTCACGCGCGGAGTCCAGCCAGCGTTCACCAGCCTGATGATGGACCTCGAACGCGATACCAGTCGCCGCAACTCGCGCGATCGCAAAAGGCACGACCGTGTTCAGGCGCGTCGCGCCTTGACTGCCGCCGACCACTAACAGCTTGATCGCACCACGACGCGCTGCAAAGCGTTCCGCCGGCGCGGCAGCGCCAAGGATGTCCTGGCGGACCGGATTGCCGATGACGCGGGTCGGCAGGTGTGCACCGAAGCTGCCCGGGAATGCCTCCAGAACCTGACGCGCCAGGCGCGCGAGGCAACGGTTGGTGAATCCTGCCACCGCATTCTGCTCGTGAATCAGCAGCGGCCTGCCGGACAACCAGGCGGCGACACCGCCTGGCCCGGTAACGAAGCCGCCCAAGCCGATCACGACGGCTGGCCGATGCTTGCGCATGACTGCGAGCGCCTGCCAGAGAGCACGCGCCAGCCGGAACGGCGCTGCCAGCAAGGTCGCGATGCCCTTGCCACGCAGACCACCGATAGCCAACCACTCGATGGGAATCGATTCCGCCGGCACGACGCGCGCTTCGAGCCCGCGCTGGGTGCCGAGCCAGACGACCTGGTAGGACTCACTGCGCAGGATGCGAGCCAGCGCAAGCGCCGGAAAAACGTGCCCGCCGGTGCCGCCGGCCATGATCAGTACGCGCGCGAGATCCGTCATGCCGCTGCCTCCGCGCCATGCTGGCCGCGAGGCATGCCGCGGACCGTGGCCGCACCACGGTTCTCACTAACAACTTCGTGGTAGACGCGCAATAGCACACCGACCCATGCCAGCGTCACGATCAGACTGGAGCGACCGTAGCTCATCAGTGGCAGTGTCAGACCCTTGGTCGGCAGTACCCCCATGTTGACGCCAATGTTGATGAGCGATTGCACGCCTATCCAGATACCGAAGGCGGCCGCCAGGTAGGCCGCGAACTTCTTGCCGCTGTCGAAGGCGGCTCGCGCAATCCAGAACGAACGCCAGACGAGCGCGAGGAACAGTGCCAATGTGACGATCACACCGATCAGTCCGAGCTCTTCGGCCAGCACGGCGAACAGGAAATCCGTGTGTGCCTCGGGCAGATAGAACAGCTTCTGCACACTCTCGCCAAGACCGACGCCGAACCATTCGCCCCGGCCGATGGCGATCAACGATTGCGTCAGCTGGAAGCCGCTGTCGAACGGGTCGGCCCATGGGTCGAGGAACGACGTCAGCCGGCGCATTCGGTACGGCTCGATCCACACTAACAGCGCGAGCCCCGCGGTGAGGACGGTTGCGATCCCCAACACGTCGCGCAACCGGGCACCAGCCAGGAACAACACACCGAAACCCGTGACGAGCAGCACGGACGCAGCGCCGAAATCCGGTTGCGCGAGCAGCAGCAGAAAGATGAAGCCGAGCAGTCCGATCGGCCGCAATAGCCCACCAATGCCAGCACGCAGCTCGTTCTCCCGCCGAACTGCGTAGCCAGCGAGGAAGATCAGGACCAGCACGCGAGCGAGCTCGGATGCCTGGAAGTTGAATCCCAACAAGCGGATCCAGCGCCGACTGCCGTTGACCGAATGACCGATACCGGGAATCAGGACCGCGATCAGCAGGACGATCGCCGCGATCAGCAATGGCCAGGCCAGCTTCTCCAGCAGCGCCGTCGGTACGCACACTGCAATGCCTGCAAGCACCACACCGATCAGCGTCAATACGAGCTGACGCTCAAGATAGAGAAATGGTTCGCCGGCCTCTTTGGCTGCGATCGACATCGATGCGGAGGTCACCATCACGAGACCGAGCAATACGATCGAACAGACGATCAAGACGGTGACGACGTCGAGCCGCAGTGGGCCGCTGCGCGTGGACGATCGAGCGAAAGTCGCGGTGGTGTTCATGCGGCCAACGCCTTTACCGCACTGGCGAATACGCTGCCGCGATGCGCGTAGTCGCGGAACATGTCGAGGCTGGCACAAGCGGGTGACAGCAGCACCGTATCGCCGGGGTGCGCTGCCGAGGCCGCCGACCGTACCGCCGCTTCCAGCGTCTCGGCCCGCAACATCTGGCACACGTCGACCAAAGCCTTGGCGACCGCGGGTGCGTCGCGACCGATCAACACCGCCAACCGCACTTTGCCGCGGAAGGCTGCCGCCAACGGCGTGAAGTCCTGGTTCTTGCCGTCGCCACCGACGATTACGATCAACGGACCGGCGAGTCCGGCGACCGCCGCGAGTGTCGCCCCGACGTTAGTACCTTTGGAGTCGTTCAGGTAACGCACGCCGCCAACGTCGGCGACCCATTGCATCCGATGTGGCAGCCCGCCGAACTCTTCGAGTTCCGCCAGCATCGCCTCGCGCGGCAAGCGGAGCGCTTCGCCAACCGCGAGCGCCGCGAGCGCATTGGCCGCATTGTGCAGCCCTGGCATTTTGAGCGCGGCGAGCGGCAGCAGCGCCTCGCCGCGCCGCATCAGCCATGGTTTGCCGGTGGTGTCATCGTCGGCGACGAAGAAATCGGCGCCGCGATCGCTGTGCAGCGAATAGGTGAACGTGCGCTCGGTCGGCCGGTGCATCGCTACCACCCAGGGGTCGTCGATGTTGACGACCGCCGTGGCGCAGTGCGCAAAGATCCTGGCTTTGGCCGCGGCATATTCGGCCATGCCGGCGTAACGATCGAGATGGTCGCTGCTGAGATTGAGCACCGCTGCAGCCTTGAGGCGCAGACTCGACGTGGTTTCGAGCTGAAACGACGACAGTTCCAGCACATACAGGTCGACCGGCCCTCGTCCTAACAGATCGAGCGCCGGTTGGCCGAGGTTACCGCCGACGCGCACGCGCGCGCCGGAGCGCTCCGCCATGCGGCCTAGCAATGTGGTGACGGTGCTCTTGCCGTTGGTGCCGGTGATACCAATTGCCGGCGCATCAGCAGCCCTGCCGAACAACTCGATGTCACCGACGATCTCGATGTGCTGCTCGCGCGCCTGCGTGAAGATCTGCTCGCTCAACGCGACACCGGGTGACGCGACCACCAGACTCGCACCGACCAACAGGGAACTGTCGAAGCCCCCCGGACGCAGGATGATGTCTTGCCCGAGCGCTCGCAATGCCTCCGCTTCCGGCGGCACGACGCGACTGTCGGTAGCGGCAACACGCCAGCCCTGCCGTAGCAGATAGCGGGCTGCCGACAGACCCGAACGGCCCATGCCGACGACGACCGCGAGAGGCAAGTTGTTAGTGCGTGCTGTCATCGGAGCTTCAGCGTTGCGAGGCCCACGAGCACCAGCAGCAGGGAAATGATCCAGAACCGCACGATCACTTTGGGCTCAGCCCAACCCTTGAGCTCGAAATGATGATGGATCGGCGCCATACGAAACAGGCGCTTGCCGGTTAGCTTGAAGGAGGCGACCTGCAACATCACCGAGGCGGTTTCGAGGACGAACACGCCGCCCATCACCAGCACCACCAGCTCCTGCCGAACGATCACCGCAACCACACCCAGCGCGGCACCGAGCGCCAAAGCACCGATGTCACCCATGAACACTTGCGCGGGATAGGAATTGAACCAGAGAAACCCCAGACCGGCGCCGACCAGCGCGGCGCAGAACACCATGACTTCGCCGGCGGCCGGCACCGCCGGGATCTGCAGATACTCTGCGAACACGGCGTTGCCGCTCACGTACGCGAACACTCCAAGCGCCGCCGCCACCATCACAGCCGGCATGATGGCGAGGCCATCGAGCCCGTCCGTCAGGTTCACGGCGTTGCTCATGCCGACGATCATGAGATACGTCAGCAGCACGAAACTCACGGCGCCGAGCGGCAACGCAAAATCCTTGATGAACGGCAGGAACAGCGTCGTATCGTTGGCCGTAGTCGCTGTTGACCACAACACTAGAGCGGCGAGCAGGCCAGCGACCGACTGCCAGAAATACTTCCAGCGGGCGATCAGACCGCGTGGGTTCTTCTTCACGAGCTTGAGATAGTCGTCATAGAAGCCGATGACGCCGAAGGCCGTAGTCACGCCGAGCACGATCCAGACATAACGATTGGTCAAATCCGCCCACAGCAGCGTGCTGACAGCAATAGCCACCAGGATCAGCAGACCACCCATCGTCGGCGTGCCCGCCTTCTTGAAGTGCGTTTGCGGACCGTCATCCCGGACCACCTGTCCGATCTGATAGCCCGACAGCCGACGAATCATCCACGGACCAACCAGGAGCGCGATGAGCAGTGACGACATCACGGCCAGGATCGCGCGCAAAGTCAGGTAGGAGAAGACATTGAAGGCCGAGTAGTGCGGCGTCAGCAGTTTGGCGATCCAGAAGAGCACTTGGTTCAGCCCGCCTTGCGTGCAGGGTCACCCGCAGCCAGCGCCTCGACCACTCGTTCGAGGCGATTGACGCGCGAGCCCTTGATCAGCATGCACACGTCGCTCGTCAGCGACCCGCCAATCGAGCGAACGAGCGCGTCGCTGTCGGCGAACCACTGGCCACCGGCGCCGAACGCTTCGACGGCGAGCGGAGTCGACTTGCCCACAGCGAACAGTCGCTCGATACCGCGTTCGCGAGCATATGCACCGACGTCAGCGTGGCTGGCGGCGGTGAACTCACCCAGTTCAGCCATGTCACCGATCACTAACCACTTGCGCGCCTCGATACCTGCCAGTACATCGATACCCGCACGCACCGAACTGGGGTTGGCATTGTAGGAATCGTCGAGGAGCAGCGCGCCACTCGGTGCGGTACGGAACTGCAACCGACCGGCCACGGCGCGCATGGATGCCAATCCGGCCACCACATCGACGATTCCAGCGCCGGCTGACATAGCGGCCGCCGCTGCGCACAGTGCATTGAGGACGTTGTGTCGGCCCGCGAGCGCCAGCTCGATTGGCGCGCTACCTGCCGGCGAGCGCAGCGTGAAGCGGGTCTTGAAGCCGCTGGCATCGACGCTGGTCCGCAGCTCGTGAGCCGTGTAGTCGGCATATGCATCCAGTCCGAAGCTGACGACGCTCGCTGCTGTCATCGAACGCCACAGGTCCGCGAACGGATCGTCGGCGTTGAGCACGGCGGTGGCCGCCGCCGCCAGGCCCGCCACCATTTCTCCCTCGGCGCGCGCCACGCCTTCGAGGCTGCCGAAGCCTTCGAGATGCTCGGCACCGGCGTTGGTGATCAGCCCCACGGTCGGCTGAGCAATCGTCACCAGTTCCGCCACGTCGCCCGCACGATTGGCGCCCATCTCGATCACGGCGTAGCGATGCTCGGGCAGCAGACGCATCAGGGTGAGTGGCACGCCGATGTGATTGTTGAGATTGCCCTGGGTCGCGAGACAGGCGCCGGCAGACGCGAGTATCGCTGCCGTCATCTCCTTGACGGTTGTTTTGCCGTTGCTGCCAGCAACGCCAACTATCGGAATCTGGAACTGCGCGCGCCAGCGCTGCGCGAGGGCGGTCAGCGCCGCGAGACCGTCCTTCACCACGATCTGCGGCAAGTCCAGGTTTTGACGCGCGTCGACAATGGCGCCGGCGGCGCCGGCGGCTGCAGCGGCGGCCACGAATTGATTGCCATCGAAGCGTGGTCCGCGCAACGCGACAAACAATTCTCCCGGCTGCAACTGGCGCGTGTCGCTACTGACGCCTGTGAACGGGCGATCGGCGCCGTGCAGCGTACCGCCAGTTGCAGTCGCCGCGTCCGCTAGCGTGCGCTTCATACCACAACTCCGTGCCGGATGCGGAGGCAGTCCTCGACCACCGATGCATCGCTGAAGAGGCGACGCTCGTGCCGATAGAGTTGGTAGTTTTCGTGGCCCTTGCCAGCAACAAGGACCACATCGTCGGCGGAGGCACGTTCGATCGCCGTGGCAATGGCCGCGCGGCGATCATGTACGATCGCCAGCTGCCGACCAGCCGCGGCGCCACTCGGCCAGCCAGAGCGGATATCGGCGACGATGGCAGCCGGCGACTCGGTGCGCGGGTTGTCATCCGTCAGAATGACCAGGTCGGCCAGGTCAGCGGCGACCGCGCCCATCAACGGACGCTTGCCACTGTCACGATCACCGCCGCAACCGAACACCACCAGCAACTGGTCGCGACAATGCGCACGAGCCGCCCGCAAAGCCTTGGCCAGCGCATCGGGGGTATGGGCGTAGTCCACCAACACCAACGGCGCATCCCCTGCACCGCCGAATCGCTGCATGCGGCCCGGGGGCGACGCCACTTGTGCCAACGCCTGCGCCGCAACACTCAGGTCGACGCCGCCATCCAGCAAGGCAGCCAGTACCAGCAGAATGTTGTCGACATTGAAATCGCCGACCAGAGAGGTGTCGATGCGCCCGCTGCCCCAGCTCGAGTCGATCGAAAGGCTGAGACCGCGCACAGTGCGCTCGCTGGCCGTCGCGCACACGTAGCGCACAGCGGGAAACTCCCGCGCGAGTCGTTGTCCGGAGTGCGTGCCGCTAGTAACTACCAGATGACCCGGCTGCGCTGGCCGCTTGGCCAGATCGACACCAAAGGCATCGTCGACGTTGATGATGCGCGCGCTGAGCTCGGGGTGCTGCAGCAACCGCGCCTTGACTGCACCATAGGCAGCCATCGAACCGTGATAGTCGAGGTGATCGCGTGTCAGGTTGGTAAACAACGCGACACGGAAGCGCACACCCGCGACCCGATGTTGATCGAGCGCGTGCGAAGACACTTCCATGACAGCATGTCTGACGCCGGCCCGATGCATCGCCGCGAGTTCGCGCTGTACCGTGACCGCATCGGCAGTCGTTAGCTGGGCCTGCTTGAGCGCCCCCGGCGCGCCGACGCCGATCGTGCCCATGTAGGTCGCTGACGCACCCACGAACGTCCAGGCCTGCGCGAGCAGATAGGCCGTCGTGGTCTTGCCATTGGTACCGGTGACCCCGGTCACGGCTAGCTGCGCGGATGGTGCGCCGAAAAAGCGGTCGGCGATTTCGCCTGCACGCTGCGACAGCGCGGCCACAGGTGTAACGATGATGTCCGATGGAAACTCGGGCAGCCGCGGCGCAGTCGCCGTAGGCTCCCACAGTATCGCGCGGGCACCCTGTGCGACGGCTTGCGCTGCGAAAGCGAGACCGTGGGTCGTGCGACCGGCGCACGCGAGAAACAAGCTGCCGACGCCTACCGTGCGGCTATCCTGCGTCAGA
>Ga0116152_10002975_pt1 | contig 13702 bp, 12 predicted proteins | sample AD_UKC119_MetaG_FD_89894 | JGI IMG/M metagenome (GOLD analysis project Ga0116152, IMG submission 89894) | Active sludge microbial communities of municipal wastewater-treating anaerobic digesters from Hong Kong - AD_UKC119_MetaG | ecosystem: Engineered > Bioreactor > Anaerobic > Digestate...
AACCGCCGTCCGGGCGATCGTCGCCGATCTCTCGCTGAACTGACCCGACCGCTGATCCTGAAAGGAGCCGACATGACGGCCCAGACCCCCTATGCCCTGAAAAGCTACATCTGCGGTGAATGGAAAGCGGGCGCGCGCGACGGTATCGTCCTGCGCGACGCGGGCACCGGCGCGGCGGTGGCCACCATCGACGCCTCGGGGCTGGACATGGCCGAGGCGCTGGAATTCGGGCGCCGCGCGGGTGGCGCGCTCAGGGCGATGACGTTCCACCAGCGGGCCGAGATGTTGAAGGCCCTGGGCAAGGCGCTGACCGACCACAAGGACGCGTTCCACGCGCTGTCGCTGGCCACCGGCGCCACCCCGCGCGACGGGATGGTGGATATCGAGGGCGGCATTCACACGCTGTTCAGCTACTCGGGGCAGGGGCGGCGCGAATTGCCCAACACCCGCGTGCTGGTCGAGGGCAACGTGGAACCCCTGTCCAAGGACGGCAGCTTTGCCGCCCAGCACATCCTGTCACCCTTGCAGGGCGTCGCGGTGCACATCAACGCGTTCAACTTTCCCGTCTGGGGGATGCTGGAAAAGCTTTCGCCGACGCTGCTGGCGGGGATGCCCGCGATCATCAAGCCGGCCTCGCAGACCGCGTATCTGACCGAACTGGTGGTGCGCCGGATCATCGAGACCGGGCTTTTGCCCGACGGCGCGCTGCAACTGATCTGCGGTTCGACCGGCGACCTGCTGGACCATGTGACGGGTCAGGACGTGGTCACCTTTACCGGGTCGGCCAGCACCGGGCGGATGCTGAAATCCGGGCGCGCGATCGTCGAGAATTCGGTGCGCTTCACGATGGAGGCGGACAGTCTCAATGCCAGCGTTCTGGGCCCCGATGCGGTGCCGGGCACGCCGGAATTCGACCTGTTCGTGAAAGAGGTCACGCGCGAGATGACGGTCAAGGCGGGGCAGAAATGCACCGCCATCCGCCGCGTTCTGGTGCCCCGCGGGCAGGAACAGGCGGTCATCGCCGCCCTGGGCGCGGAGCTGGGCAAGACGGGCGTGGGACTGCCGGGCGACGCGGGCACGCGCATGGGCGCGCTGGCCTCGATGGCGCAGCGCGACGAGGTGCGGGCGCGAATCCGCGATCTTCAGGCGGATGCCGAGATCGTCGTGGGCAACCCCGACGCGGTCACGCTGACCTCGGGCGATCCCGACGCCGGCGCGTTCCTGAACCCGGTGGTGCTGTTTTGCGACAAGCCCAGCGTGGCCCGCGCGGTGCATGATGTCGAGGCCTTCGGACCGGTCAGCACCGTGATGCCCTATGACGACCTCGACGAGGCAATTGCGCTGACACAGCGCGGCAAGGGCTCGCTCGCGGCCTCGGTGTTCACCGATTCGGCCGTGGTGGCGGAACGGGCCGTGCTGGGCATGGCGCCGTTCCACGGGCGCATCCTGATCGGCAACCGCGCCAGCGCGGCCACCAGCACCGGCCACGGGGCACCGCTGCCCAACCTGGTGCACGGCGGCCCGGGCCGAGCCGGCGGTGGCGAGGAAATGGGCGGGATTCGCGGCGTGAAACACTTCATGCAGCGCACCGCCGTGCAGGGCACCCCGCGCCTGCTGAGCGCCGTCACCGGGCGTTGGCAGCCCGGCGCGCCGGTGCGCGAGGATGTGCACCCGTTCCGCAAATCGCTGGAGGATCTGCGCGTGGGCGACCGGATCGTCACTGCGACCCGCACGGTCACGCTGGACGACATCGAACATTTCGCCCATTTCACCGGCGACACCTTCTATGCCCATATGGACGAGGACGCGGCGCGCGCGAATCCGTTCTTTGACGGGCGTGTGGCGCATGGGTATCTGATCGTCAGCTTTGCCGCGGGCCTGTTCGTGCAACCCGACCCCGGGCCGGTTCTGGCGAATTACGGCGTCGACAACCTGCGGTTCCTGACGCCGGTGAACCCGGGCGATACGCTGGGCGTGGAGCTGACCTGCAAGGAGATCAACCCGCGCGAAAATGCCGAGCACGGCGAGGTGCGGTGGGATTGCAAGGTCAGCAACCAGAATGGCGCGGTCGTGGCGCAGTATGACGTGCTCACCATGGTGGCGAAGCACTGGCCGATGTGAGCAGGCGTCGGGGGGCTGCCGCCCCCCGACCCCCCCGCCCAAAGGGGGTTTTCCACCCCCTTTGGATACCCCCGAGGATATTTCCGGCACAAAGAAGGGGGGCGTCAGGCCTCGGGCATGAAGCTGGTGAATTTGGCTTGCTGGGCGATCAGGACAGCCTGCGTTCGGCTTTGCACGCCCAGTTTGCGCATGATCGCGGTGACGTGGGCCTTGACCGTGGTTTCCGCGATCGACAGTTCCCAGGCAATCTGCTTGTTCAGGCGGCCCTGGCACAGCAGGTCCAGGATACGCGCCTGCTGACGGGTCAGTTGCGTCAGCCGGGCGACCGAGGTTTCGGTCCCCGCCTCGGTTTCGTCGCCCAGACCGTCGGGTCGCCAGCAGTCGCCGCGGCCCAGCGCGTCGAGCGCGGCGCGAAACGCCTCGCGGCCGGAATGCTTGGGGACGAAGCCCGCCGCGCCCGCCGCCAGCGCCGCCCGCACAAGGCGCGGTTCGGCCATCGACGAGACCACCAGAACCGGCAGGTCGGGTTGCCCCGCGCGCAGCCGGATCAGGCCGTCCAGACCTTCGACATCGGGCAGGTCCAGGTCCAGCAGCACCAGGTCCGGCCGGGGCGCCGTTTCGAACCGCTCGAGCGCGGCCGCCAGCGAGTGCGCGCAATCCACATCCGCCACGCCGGCGATTCCGCGCAGCGTCAGTGCCAGCGCGTCGCAAAACAGCGGGTGGTCATCGACGATCAGCGCGCGGGCGAATGTAGCGGACATGGCGGGGCCTCCTGAGCGGGTTCAGGATACCAGCCCGGGCGGTGGCACGGAACAGGGCGGCCATGCGACCAAGGTCTCACAGACCAAAGGCGGCTTTCACGCGCCCCCGGGTCTGGCGTATTCTCGCCGTCGCGACCGGAGGAGGATACGCATGGAACTGACGGATACCCGCCTGATCGACGCCGCGCCCGCCGTGGTCTGGGCCGCGTTGCTGGATGCCGAGGTGCTGAAAGAGGCCGTCCCGGGCTGTGAATCGCTGAGCGGATCGGTGGCCGGGGGTTATGAGGCTGTCGTCGTCCAGAAGGTCGGCCCGGTCAAGGCGCGGTTTACCGGCGTCGTCACCTTTTCCGACGTGATCGAGGGCCAGAGCCTGACCCTGACCGGCGAGGGCAAGGGCGGCGCGGCGGGCTTTGCCAAGGGTTCGGCGCACGTGACGCTGACGCCCGAGGGCAGCGGCACGACCTTGTCCTATCAGGTCGAGGCCAAGGTCGGCGGCAAGCTGGCGCAACTGGGCAGCCGCATCATCGACGGGTTCGCGCGCAAGATGGCGGACGATTTCTTCGAGCGCTTTGCCGAGGCGGTCGAGGGACCCAAAGAGGCCGATGCCGAAACCGACGCGGGCGTGGACGCGGACACCGACGCCGGCAAGAAGAAGGGCTGGTTCAAGCGGATGCTGGGCGGCGACTAAAGCCCGGCCAGCGGGTCGGGGCCGATCACCATCGGGTGCAGCCACAGCAGCAGCGCCCAGACCAGGACCCCGGCCACCGCCTCGGGCAGCGCGAATCGCCCGGGACGCCATCGCCCGGTGAGCAGCGGCGCCAGCGGGATCAGCGAGGTGTTCCGCGCCAGGCGGTGCCAGTCGGGCAGCGTGCGCCGCTTGCGTCGGTCGATGGCGGCCATGCCCAGCAGCGCAAACACCCCCATCGGCCCGAACAGCAGGACATGCGCCAGATCGCCGTTGGCGATCAGATGCGCCAGCGCCCACAGCGCCAGCGCCAGCAACAGCGGGTGGCGATGGATCCCGGCGATGCCAGGATGCTCGGGGTCGAACGGCGCCCCGCGTGACCCGAAAGACAGGGGGTTCACCCCGCCCAGCGCCCCCGCGCCCAGCAGCGATGCCGCCAGCATCAGCCCCAGCGCCAGCCAGACCTGCCAGCGACCCGGCGGCCAGAGCGGCACAAAGGGTGCGCGCCCGGCGGCAACGATCACCCATGCCAGCAACCCGATCGACAGCGCCGAATAGAGCAGACCGAACCCGGCATGACCCAGCCGCGCCACCAGCGCCGATTTCCACGCTGGCCGGGCGGTCAGCGCATGCGACCCGATGAAGACCAGCATGGCCCCCGCGAATTCGCTCCATTCCGCCATGATGTGCCCCCGCGCGATTGACCTGCCGCCAGTTTCCCCGACAATGCCCGGGAACCCAAGAGGACAGGTATGACAAAGATCCTTCCCGGCCCCGATGGCCAGCCGCGCTGCGCCTGGTGCGTGGCGACCGACCAATATGTCACCTATCACGATCACGACTGGGGCTATCCCGTGGCGGATGATCGCAGGCTGTTCGAAAAGCTGTGCCTGGAATCGTTTCAATCCGGCCTGAGCTGGCGCACCATCCTGGAAAAGCGCGAGAATTTCCGGACTGCCTTTGCCGGGTTCGATCCGGAGCAGGTGGCGGCCTTTACCGAGAGCGATGTCGCGCGGCTGCTGGCGGACGCGGGAATCGTGCGCCATCGCGGCAAGATCGAGGCCACCGTCAACAACGCCCGGCGGATGCTGGAACTGGTCGCCGAAACGGGCTCGCTCGCCGCGCATGTCTGGAGCTTCGAACCCGAGGAGCCCCCCGAACACGGCGCGGCGATCTCGCCGGCATCGCTGGCGCTGTCGCGGGACCTGAAGAAACGGGGCTGGAAATTCGTCGGGCCAACGACGGTGCACGCCTTCATGCAGGCCATGGGGCTGATCAACGACCACGCCGAGGGCTGCGCGCAGCGGGCCCGGGCGGCGGCACTGCGGGCCGGGTTCGTCCCGCCGGGACGGGCGTGATGAGCCCCGCCTATGCCGCGCTGATCGCCCGGGCGCGCCCTCGGTCCCAGCTTTGGCGCACGGTGCTGGGCTTTGGCCTGATCGTGGCCACCTATGGGCTGTGGATGGTCGCGATCGGTGTCGGGCTGTGGCTTCTGGGCGGTCTTGACGGGCTGGAATCGCATCTGGCGCGGATGGCGCGGGCCGCCGATCCCGGCGCTGTGGTGCTGATGCTGGCCAGCTTTGCGGGGGCTTGGCTGGGCGTCTGGTGGGTGCTGCGGGTTCTGCATGGGCGCGGTCTGGCCAGCGCGACCGGCCGCCCGGCGCTGGTGCTGCGCGATTTCGTGGCCGGCGTCGCGATCCTGACCCTGGTCGGGGGGGCGCTGACCCTGGCGATGCTGCCGGTCCTGCCGGCGCTGGAGCTGAACCTGCCGCCGCAGGAGTGGGCGCGCTGGTTGCCGGTGGCGGTGCTGGGGCTGCTGATTCAGACCGGGGCCGAGGAACTGGTGTTTCGCGGCTATGTTCAGGGCCAACTGGCGGCGCGCTTTGGCCGCCCGCTGATCTACCTGACGGTGCCGACGATCCTGTTCGGCCTGGCGCATTACGGCTCGGCCTCGGGGGGGGACCTTTGGCTGATGGTGCTGGCGGCCGGGCTGTTCGGGCTGGTCGCCTCGGATCTGACGGCGCGCACGGGGTCGCTGGGCCTGGCCTGGGGGCTGCATTTCGCCAACAACGCGATGGCGATCTTGGTGCTGAGCCTGTCGAACACGCTGACCGGGCTGGCGCTGTTCCGGGTTCGGGGCGGGCCGGTGCCCGACACGATGCTCAGACCTCTGATGCTGGCCGACATGGCGGTCCTGGCGCTGGTCTGGCTGGCCTGCGTTGCCTGGCTGCGCCGCCGCTGATGTTGCATTCGCGGCGCGCGGGGCTTATCTGGGTCGCGCGATCACGGTCGCGCCAACCTCGGGGGCTTCGATGAACTGGATCACCAACTATGTCCGGCCGACGATCAACTCGTTGTTCTCGCGCCGCGAGGTGCCCGAGAACCTGTGGTCGAAATGCCCCGAGTGCGGCACGATGCTGTTTCACCGCGAGTTGACGGACAATCTGCAGGTCTGCACCGGCTGCAACCATCACATGGCGATCAGCCCGCGCGCGCGCTTCGCGGCGCTGTTCGATGGCGGTGTGTTCGCCGAGGTGGCAGTGCCCGATCCGGTCGCCGATCCCTTGCAATTCCGCGACCAGAAGAAATACCCCGAACGGCTGAAGGCCGCGCAAAAGGCAACCGGCGAACGGGAAGCGATGCTGGTCGCCGAGGGCGAGATCGGCCGCACTCCGGTCGTCTGCGCGGCGCAGGATTTCAGCTTCATGGGCGGGTCCATGGGGATGTTCGTCGGAAACGCCCTGATCGCCGCTTGCGAACGCGCCATCGAGCGCCGCGCGCCGCTGATCGTCTTTGCCGCCGCCGGCGGGGCGCGGATGCAGGAGGGGATCCTGTCGCTGATGCAGATGCCGCGCACCACGGTCGCCCTGCAAATGCTGAAAGAGGCCGGACTGCCCTATATCTGCGTGCTGACCCATCCGACCACGGGCGGCGTCACCGCCAGCTATGCGATGCTGGGCGACATCCAGATCGCCGAGCCGAACGCACTGATCTGCTTTGCCGGCCCCCGGGTCATCGAACAGACCATCCGCGAGAAACTGCCCGAAGGGTTCCAGCGCGCCGAATATCTGCTGGACCACGGGATGCTGGACCGCGTGACCCATCGAAAGCAGATGCGCGACGAACTGATCGTGATCACGCGGATGCTGCTGGGCCTGCCGCCTGCGGTCCAGGGCGAACTGCCCGCGCCGGACCCTGAGACCGCGCCGGCCGCCGCCGCGCCGGCCGCCCCGGAAAAGACCCAGGACCCGGCCAAGCCAAAGCCCGAGTCGAAAAAGAAGTAAGCCCGTTTCCCCGTCCCTCTGACAGCGGCCTTTCGATCGTGACCAGCCCCAATTCCGACGCCATCCTCCAGCGGATGATGGCGCTGCACCCCAAGATCATCGACCTCACGCTGGATCGCGTGTGGTCGCTTCTCGATGCGCTGGGCAATCCCCAGAACGCGCTTCCGCCGGTGATCCACGTCGCCGGCACCAATGGAAAGGGCTCGACCCAGGCGATGATTCGCGCCGGGCTCGAGGCCGAGGGCAAGCGCGTTCACGCCTATACCTCGCCGCATCTGGCACGGTTTCACGAACGGATCCGGGTGGCGGGCACGCTGATCTCGGAACCCGCGCTGACAGCACTGCTGGACGAATGCTACGCGAAGAATGGCGGCGCGCCGATCACCTTCTTCGAGATCACCACCTGCGCGGCGATCCTGGCCTTTGCGCGGACCCCGGCCGATTACCTGCTGCTCGAAGTGGGGCTGGGCGGGCGGCTGGATGCGACGAATGTCGTCGAGAAACCCGCGCTGACGATCATCACCCCGGTGTCCATCGACCACCAGCAGTATCTGGGCGAGACACTGGCCGAGATCGCGGGCGAAAAGGCGGGGATCATGAAACGCGGGGTGCCCTGCGTCGTCGGCCCGCAACGCGAAGCCGCGCTGGAGGTCATCGAGGCCCGTGCCGCGCGACTGGGGGCGCCGCTGATCGCCTCGGGCCAGCAGTGGACCGCCCGCGAAGAGCGGGGCCGGCTGGTGTTCGAGGACGAGCGCGGGCTTGTGGACCTGCCGCTGCCGAACCTGCCGGGGGTGCATCAGATCGAGAACGCCGGCGCCGCGCTGGCCGCGCTCAGAACGCTGGGTTTCGGGGAAACGGCCTGCGAGGCGGCGGTGACGCGCGCCTTCTGGCCGGCGCGGATGCAGCGGCTGAAGGAAGGCCCGCTGGTCACCGCCGCGCCGGGCATCGAACTGTGGCTGGACGGGGGGCACAACCCGGCGGCTGGCGAGGCGATCGCGGCGACGCTGGACCGGCTGCCGCCGCGACCGACCCGGCTGATCTGCGGGATGTTGAACACAAAGGACGTTGTGGGGTTCATGCGCCCGCTGGCCGGTCACGCGCAGACGCTGTCCGCGGTTTCCATCCCGGGCGAGTCAAACACGCTCAGCGCCGACGAGACCGCCACCGCGGCGCGCGCTGCGGGGTTGCAGGCGGACACGGCCGACACGGTCCTTGCGGCGCTGGAGACCATCGCCCGAACGACCCCCGAAGCGCGGGTGCTGATCTGCGGCTCGCTGTATCTGGCGGGTTCGATCCTGCGCGAAAACGGGTAAGCGGGGGGGTTTCGCCCTCGGCCGGCGGCCTTCCAGGCCGCAGCCCTCGGGCGACCCGGCGCGGCGCGGACGCGCCGCGCGGCAGGGGGGCTGTCTGCCCCCCTCTTCGCGTGCCGCGAATTCACCCCCCGAGGATATTTCCGGCACAAAGAAGGGGCGGGCGAAATGCGACCTTGTCGGCGTCGCTGGCGAGAGCGACAGCGGCGGTTGGATCGGTTGGGCTGACGGACAGGAGGCCCCCCGATGTTCGAACGCTCCATCCCCGAGTGGCTGCGGCACCCGCCCGCCGGCGCTGCCCGCAAACCGGGCGCGCGCGCCTTTGCCACGTTGTCGGGGATCGAGGCGATGATCCGGGGCACGCTGCTATCGGTGTTCCCGCTGGCGATGTATCGGGCGCTGGGCGACGCGGGGCATGTCTCGCGGGTGTATTTCGCGATCGGGCTGACGTCCTTGTGCGTGGGGTTGCTGCTGCCCTGGGTCAACAGGGCGATTCCGCGCCGCTGGCTGTATACGCTGGGCGCCAGCCTGTATCTGGTCGGCGGTCTGTGCGGCGCCGTGGGCGGGCTGATGATCGTGCCCGCGCTGGTTGCCTGCACGCTGGCGACGGTGACCTGCTTCATCTGCCTGAACGCCTATGTGCTGGACTATGTCGCCAAGAACGACCTGGGCCGCACCGAGACCCTGCGCATGTTCTATGGGGCGCTGTCCTGGACCGCCGGCCCGGTCAGCGGAGTCGCGCTGTATCGCCTGTGGGAGCCGATCCCGTTTCTGATGGCGGCGTGTTTCGCGCTGGTGCAGATCGCCGTCTTCTGGTGGCTGAGGCTGGGCAACGGCAAGCTGATCCAGAAGGCGCGCGGCACGGCGCCCAACCCGCTGGCCTTTCTGGGCCGGTTCTTTGCCCAGCCCCGGTTGATCGCGGGCTGGCTGTTCGCGGTGCTGCGGTCCTGCGGCTGGTGGGGCTATATCGTCTATCTGCCGATCTACGCCATCGAGAACGGGCTGAACGCCGAGTTGGGCGGCGTTCTGGTGTCGGTCACCAACGGGTTCCTGTTCGTCACGCCCCTGATGCTGCGCTGGGTGCAGCGACACAGCGTGCGGGTCGCGGTGCGCACCGGCTTTTTCTGCGCGGCCTGCGGGTTCCTGCTGGCGGCGGTCTCGCCGGTGCCGGTGCTGGCGGTGGCCTGCCTGTTCCTGGCGTCGGGGTTCCTGATCTTGCTGGACGTGTCGGGCGGGTTGCCCTTTCTGATGGCGGTGAAACCCAGTGAGCGCACGGAAATGGCCGCCGTCTATTCCAGCTTTCGCGACGTTTCGGGGATCATGACGCCGGGCGTCGGCGCGCTGGTGCTGATGGTCGCACCGATCCAGGGCATCTTTGGGGTGGTCGGACTGGGGATGGCGGCGATGTTCGTTCTGGCGTCGCGGTTGCATCCGATGCTGGGCGTGGCCCCGGCAGCGCGGGTGCGCCGCGGAACGGCCGGCCCGGTCTGAGCCGTCACGAAGGTTTGGTTTGGCCTGTCGCGTCGGGATGGGGTTAGTATCGTGCCACAACCCCGACGAAAGGAGCTTTGCCATGACTCACGGTCATTTCCGGCTGCTCGATGGTTTCCCCGCCGATACGCTGGCCTTTGAAGCCTCGGGCGAGATCGACCACGACGCCTATACCAGGGAACTGATCCCCGCGATCGAGGCGCGCATCGCCGCCGAGGGCAAGGTCAAGCTGCTCTATGTCCTGGGCGAGGATTTCGCCGGCTACACGCTGGGCGCGATGGTCCAGGACGCCAAGGTCGGGGTCGAACACCTGTCGAAATTCGCCCGCGTCGCTGTGGTCAGCGATGCCGGCTGGATCCGCAACGGCGTGCGGATGTTCGCGCCGCTGATGCCCTGCCCGGTGCGGACCTTTCCGCGGGCCGAACTGGAGGCCGCCAAGGCGTGGATCCAGGCGCGCGACGAACCGGCCGCTGGCCCCGGCATCGCTGCCAGCGGCACGCTGCCGCTGGCCGAGGACATGACCCCCGAGGCGGACTCGATGGTTCCGCCGCGGCGCTGAGCCCTAGCCCAGAAGACGGCGGGCGATGACCTGCGCCTGGATCTCGCCCGCACCTTCGAAGATGTTGAGAATACGCGCGTCGCACAGGATGCGGCTGATCTGGTATTCCAGCGCGAACCCGTTGCCGCCATGGATTTGCAGCGCGTTGTCCGCAGCCGCCCAGGCCACGCGGGCGCCCAGCAGTTTCGCCATGCCGGCCTCGAGGTCGCAGCGTTTGTCGTGATCCTTTTGCCAGGCGCTGAAATAGGTCAGTTGCCGGGCGATCATGATCTCGACCGCCATCATCGCCAGCTTGTCGGCGACACGCGGGAAGTCGATGATCGCGCGGCCGAATTGCTTGCGGTCCTCGGCGTATTGCATCCCGACCTCGAGCGCGTTCTGCGCCACGCCGATGGCGCGGGCCGCGGTCTGGATGCGGGCGCTTTCAAAGGTCTGCATGAGCTGCTTGAAACCCTTGCCCTCTTCGCCGCCCAGAAGGTTCTCGCCCTTCACCTTGAACCCGTCGAACCCCAGTTCGTATTCCTTCATCCCGCGGTAACCCAGGACTTCGATCTCGCCGCCCGTCATGCCGGGGGTGGGAAAGGGGTTCTCGTCGGTGCCGGGGGCCTTTTCGGCCAGGAACATCGACAGGCCGCGATAATCCGTGGTGTTCGGGTCGGTGCGCGCCAGCAGGGTCATGACATGGGTGCGCGCGGCGTGGGTGATCCAGGTCTTGTTGCCGGTCACCTCGTAATCGTCGCCCACCTTGACCGCGCGGGTCCGCAGGCTGCCCAGGTCAGAACCCGTGTTCGGTTCCGTGAACACGGCCGTCGGCAGGATCTCGGCCGAGGCGATCTTGGGCAACCATTCGGATTTCTGCGCGTCGGTGCCGCCGGCCAGGATCAGTTCGGCCGCGATTTCCGAGCGCGTGCCCAACGAGCCGACACCGATATAGCCGCGCGACAGTTCCTCGGACACGACGACCATCGAGGCCTTGGACAGCCCGAGGCCGCCCAGGTTCTCGGGGATGGTCAGGCCAAAGACACCCATGTCGGCCAGGTCCTCGATGATCTCCATCGGGATGAAATCGTCCTTGAGGTGCCAGTCATGCGCGAACGGCGCCACCTTTTCATCGGCAAAGCGGCGGAATTGGTCGCGGATCATCTCCAGCTCTTCGTCCAGGCCCGTCGCGCCAAAGGTCGCGCGGCCATGGTTCTGGCGCATCAGCGCGACCAGGCGGGCGCGCGCGGCGGGGCTGTTGCCCGACAAAACCGGCTGGTCCGCCAGTGACGCCAGATCGCCCGCCGCCAGCCCGATATCCGAGGGGCGCAGGATCTCGCCCTGGTTCATCGGAATGCCGCCCAGAATCTGTGCCAGATACTCGCCCGCGCCGATCTGCAACAGCAGGGCCTCGATCTCGCCAAAGGCGCCGGTGTCGGACAGCCGCGCGGCCCAGGCCGACATCTGGCGGATCGCCTCGACATAGGTGGCCAGCCAGGCCAACCCGTGCGCGGCGCGCTGGTTCGCGTCGATCAGCCCGCCCGAGACCTTGCCACCGGCGCTGACCATGGCCCGCACGCGGTCTGTCGCGGTGGCCAGCAGCGCGTCGAGCGGCGCCTGAAGCGCGGCGACACGGGTTTGCAGATCGTCCATCAGCGGGGCGGGGGCGGTCCGGTCCTGGCCGTCGTGGGGCATGGGAGACTCCTTTCGATACTGCCAAAGCGGATAGCGACTTCGCAGGTGCAGCGCAACAATAATTCAACTGCGCATCGGGTTTCGCAGGAATATGTCGCCGCCACTTTGCTGATGCAGCGCGTTTCTTAACCCGTTAAACAGGCTCGGAAATGGAGGATCCTCATGGAAAGCGTCATTGCCGGGTTGCCGTTGTGGGCCTTTGCGCTGGCCTGCCTGGTCACGTTGGCCGCGGGATTCGTCAAGGGTGCGGTCGGCTTTGCGATGCCGCTCATCATGATCGCGGTGCTGCCGTCCTTCATGCCCGTGCAGACCGCGCTGGCGGCCGTGATCCTGCCGGTGCTGGCGACAAACCTGCACCAGTCTCTCAGGCAAGGCGTGGTCGCGGCGGCGCAGTCGGGGCTGCGGTTCTGGCGCATCATCGTGATGACGATGACCGGCATCCTGATTACCGCGCCCTTTGTCGTGGTCCTGCCGCAGCAGGCGATGTTCCTGTTGCTGGGCATCGCGGTGCTGTTCTTTGCCGGACTGCAACTGAGCGGCTGGGCACCCGACATTCCGCCGCGCTGGAAAGCTCCGATCGAAATGGGCGCGGGCCTGATCGGCGGCCTGTATGGAGGGATCTCGGGCATCTGGGGCCCGCCGTCGATCGTCTATCTGCTGGCCGCCAAGGTCGAAAAGACCGAGATGATCCGCGTCATGTCGGTGATCTTCACCATGGGCGCGGTGGTGCTGACGATGGCGCATCTGCGCTCGGGCGTGCTGAACGCCCGGACGGCCGTGCTGTCGGCGGCGATGCTGGTGCCAGCCGGGCTGGGGATGGCGATGGGCTACCGGGTGCAGGACCGGCTGGACCCGGTGCGATTCAAACGCTGGATGCTGATCCTGCTGGCGCTGAGCGCGCTCAACCTGCTGCGCCGCGGCCTGATGGGTTAGCGGACAGCAAGGCACCACCCCGGCACAGCGACGCCAGGGCCGGCAGATCCTGCGCCGCGCGCACGGTAAAGGCCATGGTGAACAGCGTCTCGCCGCCGGCTTCGACCGAAAAGGTCCAGGTGCCCGGTTGCAGTTCCTCGGGCACGTCGAACTGGAAGAACGCGGTGTCGCCACCCCCCGCCAGCGCCATGCCGTCCCAATGCTGTTCGGTGATGCCCGACGGCGGGATCGGCGGGCACGGTCACCAGATGGGTCACGCCGGCCAGATCCTCCTCCAGGGGCGCCAGACGGCGCTCGTAGAGATCACGGGCCAGCGGGCGCAGGCGCGCCGGGGACCCGGGCGCGGCCAGGGCGTCGCGCAGGGCGCGGGCGGCGGGGGTCAGAGAGCCGGCGTCGGGCAGCTCATGCCAACGCACGGCGCCTCGGCGCAGGCACCAGGCCCAGGCGCGGGGGCCGTCGCCGGCGTCCAGGTCCAGCCAGCCGATGACGGCGGTGGCCGCAGGGAGGACCAAGGCCGGAGCACCCTCGGGGTAGAGGGCGTCGGCCAGCACGCGGCCCTGGCTGCGGATCAGGGCGGCCCAGGCGCCGTCGGGATCGCCGGTGATCAGACGGGCCGCGGCCAGGTGGCGCCAGGGATTCTCCACGTAGGTGGCGCGGCTGAGGCCGTCGCCGCTGCGGGCGCGGCCGGCCTCGAAGGCGTCGCAGGCGGCCTGGAAACGGAGCAGGGCGTCGGCCGGGCGGCCGTCGGCCAGGGCCAGGGAGCCCAGCTCGCGGGGGATCTGGATCAGGGAGCTGTGGCCGGGGTCGTAGAGGCGGGCGCTGAGGGCCAGGGCGGCCTCGAACTCCGCGCGGGCCTCGGCGCGGCGGTCCTGGCCGGCCAGGGC
>Ga0116152_10002976_pt1 | contig 13702 bp, 17 predicted proteins | sample AD_UKC119_MetaG_FD_89894 | JGI IMG/M metagenome (GOLD analysis project Ga0116152, IMG submission 89894) | Active sludge microbial communities of municipal wastewater-treating anaerobic digesters from Hong Kong - AD_UKC119_MetaG | ecosystem: Engineered > Bioreactor > Anaerobic > Digestate...
TCTATATCAAATGTAACTTCTATTTGTGGAACATTACGTGGTGCAGCTGGAATGCCAGTTAATTGGAAATTACCTAATGTTTTATTATCTGCAGCCATTTTTCTTTCACCTTGTAAGATATGAATATCTACAGCTGGTTGATTATCAACAGCAGTTGAGAATGTTTGTGATTTACTAGTTGGTATTGTAGTATTTCTAGGTATTAATACTGTAAATACTCCACCTAATGTTTCAAGTCCAAGTGATAATGGAGTAACATCAAGTAATACTACATCATTAACATCACCAGTAAGTACACCACCTTGAATAGCAGCTCCCATAGCAACTACTTCATCTGGATTAACACCTTTTGATGGTTCTTTACCTAATTCACTTTTAACTAATTCTACAACTTTTGGTATACGTGTAGAACCACCTACTAATAATACTTTATCAATATCACTAGCTTTTAATTTAGCATCTTTTAATGCTTTACGAACTGGTTCCATAGTTGAATCTAATAAATCGTGAATTAATTCTTCAAATTTAGCACGAGTTAAACTTGTTTCAAAGTTAATAACACCATCTTTACCTTGTGCTAAGAATGGTAATGAAATTTGAGTAGTAGTTACACCACTTAAATCTTTTTTAGCTTTTTCAGCTGCATCTTTGATTCTTTGCATTGCCATTTTATCACTTGATAAATCTATATCATGTTCTTTTTTAATTTCTTTTACTAAATAATCAATTATTCTTTGATCAAAGTCATCTCCACCTAAATGGTTATTACCACTTGTTGATTTAACTTCAAATACACCATCACCAAGTTCAAGTATTGATACATCAAATGTACCACCACCTAAATCATAAACTAATACAGTTTGTGAATCATCTTGTTTATCTAATCCATATGCAAGTGCAGCAGCAGTTGGTTCATTAATAATTCTTTCAACTTCTAATCCTGCTATCTTACCAGCATTTTTTGTTGCTTGTCTTTGTGAATCATTAAAGTATGCTGGAACTGTAATAACAGCTCTAGTAACTTTTTCTCCTAAATATGCTTCAGCTGTTTTCTTTAAATCTCCTAAGATCATTGCAGAAATTTCTTCTGGAGTATATTTTTTATCATTTGCACTAACTTTTTCTTTAGTACCCATTAATCTTTTTACTGATGAAACAGTATCTGGATTTACAACTGTTTGTCTTTTAGCTGCTCCACCTACTATAATTTCACCATTCTTGAAAGCTACTACTGAAGGAGTAGTTCTTTCACCTTCTGGATTTGCAATTACTTTTGCTTCTCCACCTTCAAATACACATACACAACTATTAGTTGTACCTAAGTCTATACCTATAATTTTACTCATAATCTATCATCCTCTCATATTTAAAATTATTCATTAACTTTTACCATAGCATGTCTTATTACTTTACCTTTTAATAAATAACCTTTTTGTAAGACATCTAATACTATACCTGGTTCTACTGTATCATCATGGTCAGTTATTACTGCTTGATGATATGTAGGATCAAATGGTTTATTATTACCATCGATTGCTTGAACACCAAATTTTTCTAATATGTTTATTAAACTACAATAAGTCATTTTAAATCCTGATAAGAATTTTGATAATTCATCAGTTAAGTCATTATCATCTAAGCTTATTGCTCTTTCAAAATTATCTATTATTGGAAGAATTTCTTTTATTAAATCTTCATTTGCATATTTCATAAATTTAACTTGTTCATCTTCTAAACGTTTACGGTAATTTACAAATTCTGCTTTATTTCTTAATAATGCATCATTTAATAATTTATTTTGTTCTTCTAATTTACTAATTATTTCTAATTCTTTTTTATTTTTCTTTTTGTCTTTTTTATCGTCTTTGCAATCGCCAGAACATGTACATTCCTTACCTTCTTGGCAACCACATTTGCAATCGCTTTCACAAGTGCAATTATTTTCTACTGTTTCATTTGGAATATTAAATTCACATACTCCATCTTTACAATTATTTTCTTCTTTCATATTACCTCCATGTTGATTATTCATTATTAATATTCTTTGTTATATAGTCTAATAGTGAAATAACTCTACTGTATTCCATTCTTTTTGGTCCAATTAAAGCAATTGTTCCTTCTTCACCATTTATATTATATTTTGTTTTAATAATAGTTACATCATCATCAAATTCATTTTCACTACCGATATAAATATTTATTCCTTTATCAGTTTCTTTTATATTACTAACTATTTCTTTATCTTCAAATTTGCTAATAATATCACGCATCTTATCTACATCATTAAATTCAGGTTGCATTAATATATTTTTAGTGCCTTTCATTGTATATGATGGTGTAGTAAAATCGCTAAAGGCATTGTAGAAAGCGTTATATAATGCTTCATGTCTTTCAATATATTGGCTTATTATTGGTTTTACTTCAAATTCCAATTTAGATGGTACTTCATCTATTGGTGTACCAATAATAAATTTGTTTATTATATCTACTGATTTTTTAATATCATCTATTGAAACTTTCTCTTCAATAATAATATTTTTATGTTCAATATGACCTTTATCAGTTATTATAATAGCAACTAAATTATTCTCACTAAATGGAACAACTTCAACTTTACTAATTTTATTTTCGTTTGATGAAGATCCTAGTACTACAGCAGTTAGATTAGTCATCTCTGATACTATTTCTACACTTTTTGCTATATAATCTTCTATTACTAATGAACTATTTCTTACTATAGTTTGAAGTTTTAAAATATCGTCACCTGTAAGTTCTTTAGGTTTCATAATATTATCAACATAATATCTATAACCTTTTTCACTAGGAACTCTTCCAGAAGAAATATGTGTTTTTTCTAATAACCCTTCATCTTTTAAAGAAGCCATTTCATTTCTAATTGTTGCACTTGAAACATTTAATATTTCACATAATGCATTAGAACTTACTGGTTTAGCAGTTTTAACATAATCTTCAACTATTAGTTTCAACAATTCTTCTTGTCTACTACTTAGCATATCATCACCTCTTAATAGTATATGCATTAGCACTCTTTTTTATCGATTGCTATTTAATTATATCTCTACCAATTAGCACTGTCAATACTATTTTGCTAATTTATATAAAAAAGATACAACTTTTGTTGTATCATAATTAATTAAACATAATTATATCTATTAATAATTATTTTGTACAAGTTGCAGCTGAAGAAGCAGTTGCTGTACATGTTATTCCATCTTTTGTATATGATAAACTTACTTTACCATCTGTTATTTGGTATGTAGTTATTTCATCAATTGTAGGAATATCTCCTTTTATATTTAATGTAGTTTTTAAGGTAGAATCAGTTAATGTCTTAAAGTCAGTTACACATTCAGTATCATTTTTTAATTGGCATAATTCTAAATATGTCTCAGCTTGGTTAACCATATTATTAGCAGTTGTTTGCTCAGCACCTATTTTAGCATCACTTATTATATTATTTACTACTGGTATTGCGATTAAAGCGATAATACCCAAAATCAAAATAACAGCAAGTAATTCAATTAATGTAAAACCTTTTTTCACTATTACACCTCCTTCTTCATTGTTAGTATGTGTAATAATTACTAAAGTATGAAAAAAACTGTCTTACGACAGTTTTATATCATTTAGCTATTAATTTACTGAATTATTTAGAACAAGACATTTCAGTTACTGCAGTTGCTGTAGTTACTTCAGCATCATCACCAGCATAGTTTTTACAAGTGATTGAATCTTCTGTAAATGAAACAAGTGCGTCACCGTTAGTATTTAACATCAATTTAGTGAATGTAGTTGGAAGTTCACCTTTCATTCCAACAGTAGTTTTTACATAACTACCAGCTAAACTAGCTCCTGAGAAAGTAGTTCCATCGCTGAAGTCAGTAATAACTGCTACTCCTTTTAATTCATTTAATTGAGCATATTGTTCATAAGCATTAACAACGTTATTTGCTGTTGATTTCCAAGCTCCTATTTTAGATTCAGTAATGATGTTATTAACAACTGGAATTGCGATTAAAGCAATAATACCAAGTATTAATATAACGGCTAAAAGTTCGATTAATGTAAAACCTTTTTTTGACATCGTCTATTCCTCCTTTATTTTACATTTTTAGTATATCAAAGAAAAAATACTTAGTCAACAAGTTTCGACATTTTTCTAATAAAAAAAATAAAATACTTTACAGTACTTTATTTTTCAATTTTTTTCAATAATAATTTCAAATCTTCTTCTTCTTTTGCTAGTAATTTTTTGTCATTTTCAACTACATTACTAGGTGCTTTATTAACATAATTCTCATTATTTAAAAGGTTTTTTCTTCTGTTTATTGAAGAAATAAGTTTTTCTTTTTCTTTTAATAAATTATCATAATCAGATTCACTCATTGATCCATCATAATAGATAGATACTATATTTTTATTGAAATTAATATCAATTTTTGCTAAATTACTGTCACTATTATTATTGACAATATTTTCACATTTAGTCATCTTTTTAATTAATTCAATATTATTTAATAATACTTCATTATTATAATGAGCTAATATAAAATCTTTACCAATTTTATTTTCAAGTTTTGCTCTTCTAATATTGATTATTAATTCAATAATTTCATCTAATTCTTCTTTTTCTTTTACATAATTAATTTTTGATGTAGTTGGATAATTGCTTATCATTATTGATTCACTATCTTTAATTGGTAACATTTGATATATTTCTTCTGTTACATATGGCATAAATGGATGAAGCATTTTTAAAACATCTGTTAATACTTTAATTAATACACTCTTTGTTGTATTATCCATTTTAGCTTTTGCAAGTTCAATATACCAATCGCAGAAATCATTCCATGTAAAACTATAAAGTTCTGTTCCTACAACATTAAATTCATATTTATCCATACTTTTTCTTACTTTTTTAATTAATTCATTTTCTTTTTCAAGTATCCATTTATCAGCTAATGTTAAATTAGATAATTCGTAATCTTTTTCATTAAATCCTTCTAAGTTCATTAAAACAAATCTTGAAGCATTCCATAATTTATTAACAAAATTCCAAGTACTCTTTACTTTTTCTTCATCATATCTTAAATCCATTCCTGGAGCAGATGAAGTTGCTAAAAAGAATCTAAGTGAGTCACATCCATATTCTTCAATAACGTCCATAGGATCTACACCATTACCTAAACTTTTACTCATTTTTCTACCTTGTTTATCACGAATTAAACCATGTATCAAACAATCTTTAAATGGTCTTTTATCAGTAAATTCTAACCCTTGGAAAGTCATACGGTTTACCCAGAATGGAATAATATCATATCCTGTAACTAGGCAATCATTTGGATAATATCTATTAACTAATTTATCATCTTCTGGCCAGCCTAATGTTGAAAATGGCCATAAAGCACTACTAAACCATGTATCTAATACATCATTATCTTGTACCCAACCTTCTTCTTTAGGAGCTTCCATACCACAGTATATTTCTTCACCTTTATACCATACTGGGATTCTATGTCCCCACCATAGTTGACGAGATATACACCAATCATAAGTGATTTCCATCCAGTGATTCATAGTTTTTTCAAATCTTGAAGGCACAAAGTTAACTTTTGTATCTTTATTTTTTTGATTATTTAATACTCTATCAGCAAGTGGACGCATTTTTACAAACCATTGTTTTGATAAATATGGTTCTACTACAGCATCACTTCTTTCAGAATGTCCAACACTATGTATCATTTCTTCAATACTTATTAATATATCTTGTTCTTTTAAATCTTTTAATAATTCTTCACGACATTTTTCTCTTGTTATTCCACAATATTTTAATGCTTTTTCATTCATAGTAGCATCTGGATTCATTACTACTATTCTCTCTAAATTATGTCTATTACCAACTTCAAAATCGTTAGGATCATGTGCTGGTGTAATTTTAACTATACCTGTTCCAAATTCTGGATCTGCATGTTCATCACCTATGATAGGTATTAATTTATTTACTATTGGTAATATAACATTTTTACCAATTAAGTGATTATATCTTTCATCATTAGGATTTACAGCAACTGCAGTATCACCAAACATTGTTTCTGGTCTTGTAGTAGCTACATCTAAATAATCATTTGTTCCTTCTATGAAATATTTTAAATGATAAAATGCACCTTTATCTTCTTTATAGATAACTTCTTCTGTAGATAAAGCTGTCATTTGAACTGGATCCCAGTTAATGATTCTTTCGCCACGATAAATTAATCCTTTATTATATAGATCAACAAATACTTTTCTTACAGCTTTATTTAATCCTTCATCAAGAGTAAATCTTTCTTTAGTGTAATCTAATGAAAGTCCCATTTTTGCCCATTGTGTATGAATATTATTAGCATATTCTTCTTTCCATGCCCAAGCATGTTTTAACCATTCTTCTCTATTCATACTTCTTGGATTAATGCCTTCACTACGTAATCTTGCATCTACTTTTGCTTGAGTTGCAATTCCTGCATGATCCATTCCTGGTAACCATAAAGTATCATATCCATCCATTCTTTTATAACGTATTATGATATCTTGTAAAGTTGTATCCCATGCATGTCCTAAATGTAGTTTACCTGTTATATTTGGAGGTGGAATTACTATTGCATATGGTTTTTTAGTTAAATCTCCTGATTCAAAATAACCTTTTTGTTTCCAGTTTTCATATTTATTATCTTCAACTATTTTATGATTATACTTTGTTTCTAACATTTTATTTTCTCCTTTGCATAATTTATTAAATTATTCTTTATTTCTTCTAATCTCTCATCATTAGTATATATTTCTAATAATTGTATTTTATTTTCAATTATTTTATTTTTTAATATAAATTCAAATGAATATTTACAGTTTAAATCAAAAATAAAACCTAAAGCTCTTAAAATCCCATCTACATCATTTTTAATATATTTATTATCACATAATTCCCTATTATTAATTTTTTCTACTATTATATCATTTAATTTACTAGAATCATCTTTAATGAAATTACATAATTCCATCATAATATCTAATTTATCAGCATCTCTTACAATATTCGCAATTAACTGATATTTAGAGTCATTTATACTATCATCTATATTTTTTTTATTATGATTTTTAACTGCATACAAGACAATATCTTGTTTTTCTTTAGATTCAATATATTCATTTATATAATTATTTTCTTTTAATATTTTATAACCTTGATCTCCATGATCAAATGATTTAGCATCAACATAAGTTTCATATTTAGTCCATTGCTCAAATCTTGCAATATCATGTAGTAAGGAAGATAAAATAGCTAAATCAAAATCTTCTTCTTTTAATTTTAATGAGATTGCAATTTCTTTGGCATATTCAACCACTCGATAAGTATGATGATATTTATACATTATCCATTTTTTCTTTAAATCAAAATTTTTAGCATAATCATTAAATTTTTTATACCAGCGTTTATAATCCATTTTTATCTTCCTTTCTATAAATAAAAAAATCACATCCATATAAGGACGTGATTACGCGGTACCACCTTATTTATATTATTAATTTAATAATAATATATCTCAAATATTTAACGCATATATACGTATTATCCTATTAACTTAGATAATAAGCTCACAAGCTACCTTCAATATACTTTTATATTAGTTTACACCAACCACTAATTCTCTATAATAAAATATATATTTACTCCTCTTGGTCATCACATTAACAACAATTATAATAACTTTTTTATATTTTGTCAATTAAAATATAAAAGTATAAAATATAAAACTTACTGTAAATCCAAGAATTAAACCACCTAATACTTCAAGAGGTTTATGTCCTAATTGTTCTTTTAAAACTTTATAATTTAATTTTTGCTTTTTATTAGTAATTAAATCTTCAACTAAATCATTAATAGCTTCTGCTTGTTTACCGCTTTCATATCTTACGCCAATAGCGTCATAAGATACTATCATAGAGAATATTAAGCATACAGCAAATAATGGATCTGATGCACCTATTTCTAAACCTACCAAAGTAGTTAGAGATATACTAAAAGTTGTATGAGTACTTGGCATACCTCCAGCTCCATTTAATAATCTATCAAATCTTAATTCTTTACATTTAATTGATTCTAAAGTAAATTTAATTATTTGACATATTATCAAGGCAGTTATTGGTACTAAAATAAATCTATATTTAAAATACATAATTCACCTACGCTATCTTTTTCAAATTATTTATGAATGCTTTTGTTTTCAAATAAAGTCCTGTATATCTATCATAATAATCATTTAAAAAACTATTTATTTCCATTTTTGATTGTAAACTAATATCTAGTTTTTCTATTTTTTTAATATCAACATAATAAAACATTCTAATTAATTTTATAGTTTTATCAGTAACTATTTTTTCACCTTTTAAACAATTATTACAAAGATATCCACCTTTATAACTAGATAAAGTTGCGATTGAGCGTGTATTTCCACAAACTGCACAACAATCTAGTACAGGCATAACACCTAAATAATCTAAATATTTTAATTCTAATATATTTGTTATTACTAATGGATCAAATCCATTTTCTATTTTTAGTATACTATCAATTAATAATTGATATACTTCTTCATTAATTCCACTATTTTTTATAACTTGGCTAGCAAGTTCTACTAAATATGAAACATAACTTATTCTTTCAATATCTGTTTTAGTGTTTCTTAAATTATTAATTATATCAACACTATTTAATATAGATAGTTTATTTTCATTATATTTAATATAAAACTTTCCATAAGTAAGCTTATTAGTAACACTTCTTAGTTGACTTTTTAAACTTCGTGAACCTTTTGCCATTATACCAATAACACCTAAATTAGGAGTTAATACATTAAGTATTTTACTAGTTTCACCATATTCAAGTTCACTAATAATTATTCTTCAACTGCTTCTATCATTTTACTAATTCAAATCTATATTCTTGTGTACAATCAGGATATTTATTTTTATCAACCAATGAAATAAATTCATCATAATCTCTAACCCAAATCTTTTCTTCATTTGTTGTATCTTGATAAATAACTTGTTTTCTTAAATCATCAGAATTAGTTGCCACACAAACTATTTTATATATGTGCCCTTTAAAATGTTTATAGATTTCTCCTTTATTTACTTCTCTCATAAAATCATCCTAACTATCCTTATTTATTAGTTCTTTATATTTTATATAATATTCTATCTTCCCTGTATGTTTAAACATATCCCATAATAATTCTTTATTCATTTTATCACCTATTATATTATGATATGTTTATATTTTTTTATTCATTAATTTGATATTTACGTTTTTTAATCAATTGATATGCTCTAATTTCATCTGATAAGTTTTTATCATTTTCAATTGTTGAATTTTTTTTATCTCTATTTCTCAATTCAAATTCAACATCATAGTGAATTTGAATTTCTTCATCTTCGCCATAGCTGTCATCAAATTCATAACGTTCTAATATCTCTTTTTTTAATTCAAGACTTATTTCATGTCTTTTTAATATATGATAACGATAATCAAAAGGTTTATTTCCTAAAACACTATGATTTTTATCAACATATTCTTGATTAGTAATGTCTATAATCTTTTTTACTATTTCATCATTTAATTCTGTTTCCATCATAAGAATATGTAATATTGGATTAAAGTATTTTTCTGTTTGATTATCTAAAGCTTTAAATACTATGTCATTTTTATATTTTTCTGTTAACTTATTTTCATATATAATCAAGTATAACAAAATATCATAGTATTTTTTAGGATTTTTTAAACTATCTATTACTTTATTTTCATCAAGAACTTCATCTACTTCTTTTCTATATATATCAGCTTGATTTCTCATTTTTTCTAATAATTCAAGCGCATAAAGTTGTTCATTTCTTGATACATATGCATGATTTATATATGAACACTTTTCATTCAACCTTTCCATTATTTCCCCCTAATAAATTAATTCTCAAAATCATTAAATCCAAATTCTTGTAAGTATTTTTCTTTATCACGCCAATTCTTAATTGTCTTTACATAAGTTTCCAAATATACTTTTTTACCTAAAAATTCTTCTAATTCAGTACGTGATCTTACACCTATTTCTTTTATCATGTTACCTTGCTTACCGATTATTATTCTTTTTAGCGCATCTCTATCAACAATAATTGCGACATTTATATGATAACTATTTTTATCTTTTTCAATATTTTCTACTATACAAGTTAATGAATGTGGAACTTCTTGCTCTGTTAGATTAAATACTTTTTCTCTAACTATTTCTGATATTTGAAATGTTAAAGGTTTATTTGTAACCCATGTATCATCATAATATTTAATATCATCTTTTAAATATTTTTTAATAGTTTTTACTAGTTCACCTACATTATTCTTTTTAAATGCAGATACTGGAACAATATCATCAAATGGATATATATTTTTATATTCATTGATTTTCTTTAATATTTGTTCATTGCTAACTTTATCTATTTTATTTAATACTAATATTATTGGTTTATTAGCGGCTTTTACTTTATCTAAAACAAAAGTATCTCCTCTACCAAATTGTTCATTAATATCAATTAAGAATAATATTGCATCTACATCATCAATACTATAATAAGCTTGCTTATTTAAATAATTACCTAATTTATGATTTGGTTTATGTACTCCTGGAGTATCGACAAATACTATTTGTGTATCTTCTTCATTATAAATACCTTGAATTATGTTTCTTGTTGTTTGTGGTTTATTAGATGTTATCGCAATTTTTTTACCTACAATACTGTTTAATAAAGTTGATTTACCTACATTTGGTCTTCCAACTAAACTTACAAAACCACTTCTCATTTTAAATCCTCATCATTAAATGGATATGGACATAATTCACTAACTGTATGAATAATATATTCTCCCTTTGGATTAAATGCGATTACTTCTTTATCACTTTCAAATAATTCACTAATCACTTGACGACATAACATACAACTCATACCAATTTTATCGTTATCACACATAACATATAATTTTTCAAAATCATATTTTTTATAACCTGCTGCGATAGCACTTAAAATGGCAGTTCTTTCTGCACAAACTGTTGCACCAAAAGAAGCATTTTCAACATTTACACCATTAAATTCTTTACCATCTTTCATAACTGCGATTGCAGATACTCTAAATTTAGAATATGGACTATAAGAATTATCTAATAATTTAATTAATTTTTCTTTCATAAACCCTCCTAAAATATCTTAGGTACAAAGATAATTAATGCACCTACAAAAGCTGTTACGCAAAATACTAAAGTAGCAGTTGAAACTGTATCTTTTGCAATTTTTGCTAATGGATGATATTCAGTTGTAACTAAATCAACTAAAGCTTCAATTGCTGTATTAAGCATTTCGGTTGCCATTACTGCACCAAAACATAATATACAAAATAACCATTCATATTTATCAATATGATAATATAAACCTAAACCTGAAGTTACTATAATAGCAGGCACTATTATTATCATATTATGCTCATATACAAGTGCATACCAAAATCCACTTATTGCATGTATAAAACTTTTTATATATCTTTCTAAAAAATTTCCTTTATCTTTATTTCTTGATATCTGCTTCATTTAGTATTACCTCCTGTAATGGGAACATTACTTCTTCATCTTCTTTTTTCATATGATCATATCCAAGTAAATGTAAAAAACCATGAACTGCTAAAAAGCATATTTCTCTTTTTAAACTATGGCCATATTCATTAGCTTGTTCAATTGCTTTGTCTATTGATATATAAATATCTCCTAATACTCTATGATCTATTTCTAAAAAATCTTTATTATCTTCTAAAGCAAATGTAATTACATCAGTAGGTCTATCAATATTTCTATAATTCTTATTTAAATTATGTATATATTCATTATCAACTATAATAATATTAAACTCTAAATTATCTAATTTTTGATTTTTAATTGCTACTTCAATTACATCATTAATATATTTTATTTCTTCTATATCTTTTTTTGTTTCATTATAAATACCTATTTTATTCATTTTTACCATCCCTATTAACTTATATTATATTATAAAATAGGTTTATTTTCAATTGATTATTTGATAATCAGTTATATTTTCATATACAGCATAAAATATTTCTACAATAGCACTATTAATATCACATTTTGTAGAAAGTATTTTAGTAGAAATAATATATTCACTATCTTTTAATTTACTTTCCATCTTCTTTTTTCCTTTTATAGTGGCTTTATTTATTGCTTGATCACAAGTCAGTATATAATCAATTTTTTTTAATTGTTTGTTTTTCTCTATTGATATATAAATAGGTAAAAATGAAGAACTAATTTTTTTAGTTTCTATATTTTTTTTATATTTATATTTTTTACCATATAGTATTTTTTCTTTATTCAAAAAATTATAAATGATATTTGTTGTTTCTTCATTAGTAGTTATATCTTCCTGATATATAAAAGGATAAGAAACTGTAGTAGTATACCATACTTCTCCAAATACTATTCCATCTGCTGCAATATTTTCTTTTATAGATTCATTAAGTTTAATACTGCCATTAATAATAATATCTCCCTTTTTAACATATTCTCCTCTTTGTTTATCAACATTACCTGCAATAGCTTCTATCTTTTTAATTACTGCATTCTTTTTAGCAACTACATTTCTATTTGCTTTCTTATCATCTATCTGAGGTATTATTCTTGTTTGTAATCGCACTATATATGAAGTACCAATATTTTCTATTTCTAACCATTCTATTTTATCTTTGTACTCTACTAATATTTTATCTTTTATTTTATTAATTTCCTTTTTATTTTTTTTAAATCCATGTATTTTAATTCCATTATTATTTAATTCTTTAAAAATTATGTCTCTTATTTCTTCATCATTATGTACTACCTTAATTGAAAAAATAATATTACTTAAAAAGATTAATATTATAATACAAATGAATAAAAATAAAAAAATTATTTTATTATATTTGATAATATCTTTTAAATTATCAATACCATATTTTTTGACTATTTTAATTTTATATATTGTTTTAATTTTTTTAATCTTATAATAATCTTTTTTATCTATTATAATATTTATTTCACTATTAGATATATACTCTATATTAAATAATTCTATATCATTATTTACTATTTTCTTAATGAATAAATCTATTTTTTTACCATTAATATTTACTTTAATATTATTCACTTAATCACCTAAATTCTAATTTTTCTATTAAACCATTTATTAATAATTCATCTTTTAATAATTTTTTAATAACTAGTTTATTCCCTAATATTTTAATTAATCCATTATTATAAGATATTTCTATTTTATTAGAATCAAAGTGTTCTATTTTTTTATAATTAACAATATTTATTTTTTTGTTTAAATATATTACTTTAAAATTTTCTTCAAAGAATGAGTTTTTAATATCATTAAATTTCATAATATCACCTATTTAAATATATGATATTAAATAAAAAAAACACAATTTATATATGAAATGCATCCCACTGAGTAGACATCAAATAAAAACACAAGTTTAAAATATGATAAAATACATCTCTGAAAGGAGGTGTTTTATCATGGCATTAAAAGGGCAAACATTTAGTACATATCA
>Ga0116152_10002977_pt1 | contig 13699 bp, 13 predicted proteins | sample AD_UKC119_MetaG_FD_89894 | JGI IMG/M metagenome (GOLD analysis project Ga0116152, IMG submission 89894) | Active sludge microbial communities of municipal wastewater-treating anaerobic digesters from Hong Kong - AD_UKC119_MetaG | ecosystem: Engineered > Bioreactor > Anaerobic > Digestate...
GACCGTCCGCCGCCCTGACCCTTGAGTACCCCCACAACATTGGGACTGTTCGTAAAATCTTTTCGGGTAGAGACGAAATACGGATTTTTTTTCAAGGCTTCAATGTCCGGATCCCACACATCCACGTCCAGTTCTAGTTGTTTCAGTTTATCAATCACGACTTGCTGCGCGCCGGCTTCATGATACTGAACGCTCGGTTGTCTAACCATCCTGGCCAGGAGATCAAACGTTTCCTGCTGGTGTTGATCAATGTAAGCTTCTACCTTTTGCTGGTCAGTCATGATGCATTGCGTTTAATTTGTCAGATAAGGCAAAATCAGCTTCCGTATGATTGCGAATGTCTGCTACGGTGAACCCAGGCATCAATTCAGCCAGGGTGAGTCCGTTTTCATCAATGTCGAACACTGCCATCTCCGTGATAATCCGCCGGACACAGCGGGTTGCTGTCAATGGGAGGGTACACGTAGTTACTATTTTGGGCTGCCCATTCTTCTCACAGTGTTGCATGAGTGCAATCAATCTTTTCGCGCCATAAGCGAGTTCCATGGCTCCACCCACACCCGGTACACGTTTTCCCGGTACGATCCAGTTCGCCAGATCTCCATTGCAACTGACTTGTAGAGAACCTAATATTGCCAGATCGATGCGTCCACTGCGGATCATACCAAAAGATGTGGTGCTGTCAAAATAACTAGCGCCCTTCACGATGCTAACCGGATAGCCTGCTGCATTGCTTAATGCCCAATCCGGATTGACCCTGGGAGCCGGCCCAAAACCGAGCAGGCCGTTTTCAGAATGAAAAAAGACCCTGGTCGACGGATCAAGGTAGTTGGGAATGAGTGAGGGTATGCCTATTCCAAGATTGACGGTCATACCTGTTTCAAGCTCCTGCGCTGCCCGTTTGGCAATTATTTGCCTTGCATCTCCCATATCCATTTCCAGTTGATGCCGCGCGTCGGCACGACATAGTTAATATAAGCTCCGGGAACAATGATTTCCTCGGGATCCAGTTCGCCCATGTCAACAATTTCTTCCACTTCGGCAATGGTAGTTTTTGCAGCCATGGCTATGAGCGGATTATTGTTACGAGCTGTTTTGTCAAATACCAGGTTGCCAAAGGTGTCTGCCTTTTTAGCATAGACTATACCGAGGTCCCCGGTTAAGGGGGATTCATACAGGTATTCTTTACCTTGTATGGTCACCAAGGGCTTATTTTCTGCCAATAGGGTTCCTTTGCCTATTTCAGTTAGAAATCCGTTGAGACCTACCCCTCCCGATCGGATCCTTTCGTTTAAAATACCTTGCGGTGAAAATTCCACCTTTAATGCACCGTCATGCATCAGTTCACCAGCGATGGGGTTAGAGCCGATGTGGGATGCGATCAAAGATACAGCCCGCTTCAGGCACACAAATTTACCGATGCCGATCCAAGGGAACCCGGCGTCGTTGCCAATCAGATGCACGTCTTTAACGCCAGATTCAATCAAGCAATCCACAAGGGTGGGCGGCGTTCCTACCCCTCCAAAGCCACCGAACAACAGGGTCATCCCGTCAAAAAATAACGGCTTGATAATCGCGTAATCAGCAACCTTATTAAATCGATCCATTTAACGTGTTTGAGCCACCTGACGAATTGAAGTGTCCAAGATATCCAATAATTGCTCGGTTTCAGCTTTTGAAATAACATAGGGTGGGGCGATCAGGATACCGTTTTCATCTTTCCCTTCCTTGCCGCCCACCGATGGATAGACCAGCAAACCGTTTTCGAAACATTGGTCGATTATCCTGCCCTGCATTCCAGGAATGGCGGGATCCAATTCTATCCCCAATAAAAGCCCCTTTCCCCTGACTGTCCTGATAAAGTCAACATGGACTTGACTGCTTTTTAGCCCCGCCATAAGCAAGTCACCCACCTCCCTGACATGCTCAATCAATTTATCCTGTTCGATGATCGTAAGAACCTGCAAGGCAACAGCGCAGGATAGGGGATGGCCGCTGTAGGTGTGGCCACTCATGATCAGCCCACTTCCTTCTCGGATAGGGTCCAATATTTCGTCTGTCATTAAGGTTGCTGCAATGGGCGCATATCCGGCACCCAGACTTTTGCCGACAGTCACGATGTCTGCAAAGGTCTCCCAATGATCCAGGCCAAAATAACTTCCGGTTCTACCCAGGCCGGTCATTACTTCATCACCTATTAAAAGGATTTCGTGTTTTTTACAAATTTGCTTGATGGCCTGGTAGTATCCTTCAGGCGGAACCATTGCGGTTCCGGCAGCACCTATAACCGGTTCAAGAATTAGGCCTGCAATTTTTTGAGAGCCTGTATGGTGGATGATCGATTCCAATTCCGCCAGGTGTTCTTCCAATGGATCTTGCTCCAGATCCCGGGTTAGCTTTTCCGGTCCGAGCCAAAGGACGCCTTCAAACTGCTGGCGCCGTAGCTGATGCCCTGATACACCTAGTGCGCCCATCGTAATCCCATGATAACTCTTTTGACGGGATATAAACTGAACTTTGGAGGTTTTGCCTTTTTCCCTCCAATATTGGATGGCGATCTTCAGAGCGGTTTCGGTTGCCTCCGAACCGCTGTTCACAAAAAAGCTATGGGAATAATGTTTGCCGGGTGAAATATCAGCCAATTTTCCTGCCAGCTCTTCAGCCTCCTCGGAACCGAACTGTGACCGGTAGACATATTGGATCTTGCCAAATTGCCTGATAAAGGGTTCCAGCATAGCCGGGTGAGAATGACCCAGTGAGCAGGCCACAGGCCCGGAAGACCCGTCCAGATAACGTTTGCCATTTTCATCATAAATGTAAACTCCGTGGGCAGTTACGGCCTTCAGGTAGTTTTTCCGTAGCAGCGGTTGAATGTTGTGATTTTTCATTGAAAACATTTGCCTGATCGCATAATATTAGGTTTAATAATGATCTCCTACAAGACTGCAAACAACTATTCTGTACTACCCGGTGTGCAGGGTAAACCTGCGAATTAGGATTAAAAATTTTACTTTTAAAATTCACCAATTTTACGATCAGCCGGATAGGACGTATGGAAATTCATTGGATAGACCTTACCATCTTCATTATCTACTTGTTTTCCATGTTGGGAATCGGATTCTTTTTTTACCGCAAGAATGAATCGAAAGAAGACTACTACGTAGGCAAGCGCGAAATGTCAGCGGGTCACATCGGATTATCCGTGGTGGCTACCGATGTCGGAGGAGGTTTTTCAATTGGATTAGGAGGGCTGGGATTTGTGATGGGGATATCCGGAAGCTGGATGCTCTTCACCGGTATTCTGGGCGCATGGCTTAGCATTGTGTTTCTGATACCCAAAGTCTATAGCCACGGTAAAAACTTTAATTTTTTGAGCTTCCCTCAACTACTCGAACACTATTACGATAAAAGGCCGGCCTTGATTGCAGGCGTCATTTCCTTCATTGGATATGTAGGCTTTACCAGTTCGCAGATACTTGCCGGAGCAAAGCTCGCATCGGCAACTTTCCAGGTCATCACGACGACCGAAGCAGTACTGATGATTGGCATCATCGCAATAGTGTATACCGTAGCAGGCGGGCTGAAAGCGGTCGTCTATACAGATACGGTGCAGTGGATCATTCTGATGTCCGGCTTAATCCTGATCGCCATCCCTTTTGGCTACTTTCATCTGGGAGGTTGGGCCGGAATATCCGGGTATTTGCCGCCAGTTTTTTTCAGCCTGACCAATATTTCCCTGGTGCAAATCATAAACTGGATGATCACTATTGTCCCCATCTGGTTTATTGGAATGACTTTGTATCAGCGGATCTATGCCTGCAAGGATGAGAAGACCGCAAAGAAGGCATGGCTCATAGCTGGCTTATTTGAATGGCCGGTGATGGCTTTTTTAGGCACCTTACTGGGACTCTTTGGTCGTGTGGCATTGGAGCAGGGATTGTTGGCCGGGATGGGCTACAGTACGGTCGCCGACATTGACAGTGAGATTGCCTTACCGGTGTTTCTGCGCCATATCCTGCCGATCGGGTTGATGGGCCTGGTCATGTCGGCTTATTTTTCTGCGATCATGTCTACCGCAGACAGTTGTTTGATGGCCGCTTCCGGTAATCTCATGACCGATATCATCCGCCCCTTTCACAACAGGCTGGGAGACAGCATCCGGGCTTCCCAATTGTTTACCTTAATCATCGGGATCCTGGCGATCATCATTGCCTTGCAGATGCAGCAAGTCTTGGAAATCATGCTCTATTCCTACGCGTTCATGGTTTCCGGCATATTTGTGCCGGTATTGATGTTATTGATCAATAAAAAACATTCTGCATTGGCAGCGATATTATCGATGATCAGCGGCGGGGCCGTTACGTTAATGCTGATCCTGTTTGGGATAAATCTTCCCTATGGTTTGGATGCCATCGTTTTTGGCATTTTAACTTCGCTGCTAGTATTCCGGATTACGGCCTATTTTGATAGCAGGGTGAAAATCATAACGTGAAATTTTGCATTGGACATCTGTATCTGCAGAAACAATTTTTAAAAATGGATTACAAAACCATATGGATTGAAAAACAATTTCAATTCTGAAATAAATTTTGGTGATCATTTATGGCTTGACCCAGCTAAACGCACCAATTCTTCGTCCAGGATATCCAACCCACGCTTTAGATGATCATCCGAGATGGTGAGTGGACTCAGTATCCGGATGACATTGCCATAAACACCGGCGCTGATGAGGATCAGACCCCGATCCAGACAGGCGAGAACTAATTTCCGGGTTAGGTCTGCATCGGGCTCCTGATGCTGCTTGTTTTTGACCAGCGAAAAGGCCAGCATAGCACCTAGTCCCTGGATGCTACCTATGGCCGGAATCCGGGATTTCATGTTTTCAAACCGGGCACGAACGATTTCGGCAACATGTTCGGCCCTGGAGTTGATATCAATGGACTTCATGAACCGGATATTGGCCAATGCTGCGGCTGCACAAACCGGGTTGCCTAGATAAGTACCCCCGATCGTGCCGGGCATGGCGCTATCCATGATCTCTGCCTTTCCCATCACACAACCTATCGGCATGCCGGCGCCCATTGATTTGGCCCACACAGAAATATCAGGCGTTATTCCGTAATGTTGGTAAGCTCCCCATTTGCACGTACGGCCAAAACCGGTTTGTACTTCGTCGATGATCAATACAATTCCGTACTCATCACACACTTTTCGTAATTCTTGTATATAGGAAACCGGAGCCTCCACAAACCCGCCTTCGCCCTGAACCAATTCGATGATCACAGCTGCCACATTCTTCGGATCCACGCGGTTGATCAGGCTTTCGCGTAACCGTCGGGTTTCTCTAGCCACAAAATCATCCGGACTGAGGCCATCGTTGTAGCGGTAATAATTCGGATACTGCAGGTGATAGACCTCAGGTGCAAAAGGGCCACAGCCTATCTTATAGGAGACTTTCGAAGTTAGGGTCATGGCCATCATGCTGCGGCCATGAAAGCCATCGGTAAAGGCCACAATGGCACTCCTCCCGGTATATTGACGGGCAATTTTTACGGCATTTTCAACCGACTCAGCGCCGGTGGTCGTTAGCATCACTTTGGTGTGATCGCCGTGAGGGAATAAAGCAATGAGCTCTTCTGCCAGTTCCATGTACACGTCATAGGTCGCTACATTAAAACAGGTGTGGATGAGTTTTTGAGCCTGATTTCGAATGGCCTCAACTACCGGTTCAGGACAATGGCCAGCATTTTGCACCCCAATCCCTCCGGCAAAATCAATCAGTTCTCTTCCATCCACATCTGTGACGATGGCATTTCTGGCCGATTCAGCCGTTGCGGGGTTAAAAACACCCACACCCCGGGGTACTACGGACTTTCTCCTTTCATGAATAATTGCATTCTTGTCCATTGCTGCTTGTATTGATGATACCCTGTAAGTTCCAATTTTTCTGGCAACCTGGACCTGTCCATTTCCAATAATTGTATCCGTACCCGGGCGTATGCTTTTAAAGCTCTGGCATGGATTGAAATATTTCCCGCGTAATCTCTTAGGCTAGCCGGATAAAGTTGTGGAAGTTATAGCTCCATGACTCTTCAATCATGGCCCACTCAACCATGGCAGCTTCATCCCGGTTCCGAGGCTTGTGATTCACCAATCATTTAAGCTGAAAATGTATCTTACGTCATCAAAGATATGGCAGGTCGGACGCGATGGAATGAAAATGAAACCTCCTCTGAGACTGCTGTATTTCTAGTAAACAACACAACCAAAAAACCAAATTAGCCATGAGATCAATGTTTATTTCTTTAGTCACTACCTTGCTGCTGGCCTGTGCGCCTGATTCAGGGAAACAAGAAGCGGCCACGGGCCAATCCGGTCAGCATGGGACGGTTACTGAATATCTTTCTGTGCCGGGCCCGATTCGGTATCAGGATACAGACTTTGGTCTGAAGTGGTCGGAACACCCAAATGATAACTATTACATCCAGGAATATCTCCCTGCAGGCAATACTCTAGAACATTTCAATGAGATGCTTACCATCCATCTCTTCCTGACCGACCTTTCCGTCGCAGATGCTGCCGATCAAAAAATTGAAGAGCTGGAACAGCGCAAACAATCCGATTCTTATTGCAGTTATCAGGCAAAAGACAGCCCTGACGGGAAAGAAGTCATGCTGGAGTTTTTTGTCAGCCAGGCCTGGGGATGAAGAGGTCGTGGAATTTAACCTGTTTCATTACCGGCAGGTTGAGCTGAAGGATAAACAAACAGGACTGGCAATACTTGCCTATTCCAAAAGGAGCTATGGAGCGGATGAAATTGCATCATTTTCTCAGACATTTGAAGGCAAGCGATCCGAATACTTTTATGGGATGGTCAATCTTGAAAAACCTGCTATCCATCTGAAATAAAATAAGGAAGTTGAGATCCAAAATAATGAGCTGACAATAACCTGCCCATTCCAGGGTTTCCAGGAATTGCATGCAATTGGGTATCTTATGTTGATGAGGAGCCGCCTAATGGATTTTACCTTTTTCCTTCGCAACGAATTGCGTTATTGTTCCTATTTATTTTTCTCAATTTTAAAGCTGCTTACGAAGACCAAGATGACCGAACCCGCAAAGCTTAGTCCGACGGGTGATTTGTCGAATTCCTCACAAACTTTGGGTTTCTTAAGCATTGAATAATTCCTGAATTAAACAAATACCTAAGTAGTCCAAACTTGTCAAAGCCTCCCGCTACCGGAGTTATAACCTGTTTGTTGTATTTTTCATAATCTAGTCATAAATTGAAGCTAATCTGATGTGCGGTGTGGATCATGAACTTGTTCCAGATTTTGCCATTTTGTTATAACCCTGAAAACTTGCATCCGAAATGGTGGCAATCTTAAACCAATTAAAATTTCGGCTACCACTACTAATTTTTCTCAGTTTACTGGCAATTCACTGTTTTTCCCAATCTCCATCGATCGGGATCATCGGCTCTGCCACACCGGGAGGATGGAATACAGATACGGATTTGATCCCGGATCAGGATGATCCAAACAGGTGGTCCCTCATCCTGAAATTGACCCCTGGAGATTGCGCGTTCCGAATGAACCACAGCTGGGTTGCCAACTGGAGTTCAGGAAGTTTTCCCTCCGGCAAGGGTACCCAGGACGGTCCGAATATTCCGGTGAAGAAAGGTGGAAAATACCGCATCACCTTCAACTCTAACACTGGTGATTATTCATTTGTACCATACTCCGACATTGGTATTTATGGCTATGCCACTCCTGGTGGCTTTGATTACGACATGGATATGTACCAGGAAACGAGCGATACCAATCAATACAGTCTATCCATTCAACTGACCGATGGTGAAGTCATATTCCGGGCAAATGATGCCTGGGTTTTGACCTGGGGCAATGTGGATTTTCCAACCGGAGTTGGTATTGCGAATGGGCCTTTTATTCCGGTTCCAGAAGGGAAGTACCTGGTTCATTTTAATAAATCGACTGGTGAATACTTCTTTGAAAAGGATAACTCATTTAATTCTATCGGCATCATTGGAGATGCTACTGCGGGAGTCTGGGATGTTGAAACCGATCTTAAACAGGATGAGGTAAACGCAGACTTGTGGACAGCCAGAGTAATGCTAGAGGTCGGCGAGCTAAAATTCAGAGGTAATCATGACTGGATTTTCAATTGGGGTGGGAATTCATTTCCAAACGGCATAGCTATCCGGGACGGCTATGACATTCAAGTCCTGTCTGCCGGTGAATATGAGGTCTCTTTCAACACTAAAACACTCGAATATAATTTTGAGAAAATCATTCATTACCGCGGTATCAATATCTTATTTACTACGCCGTCAGGTGATTCCTCTACGATAACAGCTATGACACGCGATCCGGACGATGCATCCATTTGGAGATTACGGATTGATTTATCCGATGGTTTTTTAGTATTTAATGCAGATACGAACCTGATTTTCTTTTGGGGTGGGGTAAGCTTTCCATCCGGTATAGCCACCCACGAATTAGATCCAATTCCTGTACCTGCGGGTAGGTACAACATTACCTTCAATTCAACGACCGCGGAGTATAATTTAGATTTGGTGAAAGTTTTTGGTACAGTTGGAATCATTGGGACAGCAACCTCTATTGGTACCTGGGATGAGGATGTGAAAATGACCAGGGATTCTTTGGACAACTATTTCTGGTACATCAATTCGATACAGCTTAAAGATGGTGAAGTCAAGTTTCGGGCGGATGATGACTGGTCAAATTACTGGGGCAATGTTAGTTTCCCGACCGGAATTGGCAGCCGGAATGGTCGTAGTGTTCCGGTAACTGCGGGAAATTACAGAGTTACTTTAAATACGGAAACGGGTGAACACAAGTTTGAGTCGAACACAAGTGCGGTACATCAAACGAATTTGAATCCGGAGGTGGTCCGTATTTCTCCAAACCCGGCCAGGGAAGGAATTAATATTTCGCTCACGTCCGATGAACTAAACGGAGATGTGCAGATCACTCTATTTAATCCATTGGGTGCCCGGGTGAAAACATTCAACCTGCCTGTGGACGGCACAACCAGGCTCGATGTTTCCGATTTACCAGCCGGCAATTATCTGATGCATATTTCAAATGGAAAATATGCGATAAGTAAAAAGGTTATTCTGATCAGGTAAACGAGTGGATTAGCTCAAAGTTATTCAGTCAAATAACCTGTTCTGGCAATTAATTTGAATAAACGGTGAAAGATATCCGTTACATCGGGTTGGGAATAAATTATTAAATGAAATGACTGATTTTAAATAATTCAGTAGGGGAGTTAAGCGGTTGAATTATGATTTATCGGATGCCAGGAGGTACCACCCAATGAAGCCCAGGATGGGATCCAGGATGCCGAATGTAAGCAGAACATGGGGAAATACACCAGCCAAAGCAACCGGTATAAGCACCGCTGGAACCAGGATGATCCGATCGATCACTGTGGATACAACGAATGACCGTGATCCGGTTCTGCCGCCAAAGAAATAGAACCAACCGACGATCGTCAGAAGCATACCGATTACCCGGAAAAGCATGGACTCATTCCCGACAAATGCTTCATCTCGAAACAAGGTTTGAACGACACCAGGCCAAGCTAAAATAAGTAGCCCATTTGCCATATAAAAGATACCGCAAAATGTAGTATACCTGGATGGAGCTGTCGACTTCTGTGGTGCTGCCATCAAATCGGAAATGAGAGACATAACAAACGGTTTTAATAACTTTGAATCTGAACACAATGAATATAATCAGTTTCGTGGCATGAAATGCTATTTATCGAACTTTTGGGTAATTGTATCGATTAAAAAAGTCAGGTATTCTGGGTTTTGCGAACTTACCAGACCAACTTAACTATTCCCAGACCATGAATAAACGTATGTTTAATTCAAATAAAAAATACAGCTACTCCGTACTCATCTTTATAGGTGCATTATTTAATCTGTTAGCTGTATTTAGAGAAGATAGCGGTGCCCTGGTGGCTGTAGGGTGCAGTTTGATTGTTCTGGGGATAGCTGCTCGCAAGAGGATCCAAGAATCATAAGGACTATTTTGCCAATATTGACACTGATATCCTAGCATAAAAATTCATAGGAATCACTATAACCCATTTGTTTTCGCCATCATTCCGGTTACTGATAGGTTCAGTAAATTGTAGATCAATTGTGCCTTTAATTAGTGGCAACGCTATTTCGCCGCAGCTGTAGGATGCTGTTCGATACGTATCAGGTGAGAAAAAATACCTGACTTACACGATGGGGGAAATAGTTCTGATGGTCATCGGTATTTTGTTTATTTTATAAATCAACAACTGGAATGAAGACTGTAAGGGTCGCATCCCCGAGGCGTCTAATCTGGTTGAGCTCTTTAATTAATTTACACCCAAATCAAGCATTAGACCAAATTTACTATAGAAAGCCAGACGATTATAAAAATGATCATCAACCTGTTTTGAATGCTGCAATAAAAAAATTCTGGAAGATAGTAGCACACCTCACTGCTATAATGGTGAGACCATATATGATGGCACATAGACAACGGAATAGAATCCTTTCTATTTATTCTACTACGGCTCATTTCTGCTTCATTATCAAGCACTTTTCTTCGTTGCTATAGCTTGCACTATGCTTCTTCCGGGAAATACATGCTTCGCTTGCATAAATCGCCTCGTTTTGAATTCTAATGCATGATTTGGATTACAGAATCGGCAGTCCCGATGAGGGATATCATCGCCGTTACGTAAAAAAACACCTTATTCATACCGGAATTGTTCAAGTATTTCTCATATTCGTATTTCGCACTAAATCTTTTCCATTCGCTTCCGACTAAAACGCTATCTATGAGAAAAATAACATTATTATCTTGCCTGGGTATTGGGTTTTGCCTTTTTTTAAATTGCTCAAATCACCAAACGAACTACATCCATATCGAACCGGAAAAGGAGGAATCCAAACAATCTCTTGGCAGTGGGGTAGTCATGGCTATCCCAACGGATTATTTGCCTCGAAACAACGGCGATTTTCGTACTGAAAATAAATATTCATCAATTGCTTCCGTCGAAACATCTTATGATGATTTTCGTGCAAGTCGGGATGAATACGATCCCAAAGTGATGAAAAGAGTCAACTTGCAATTGATGGAGTTAAGTACGGTGATTTATGACGGTGATACAAGCGGTTATTTGTCGGTTGTAAAAGATAATAATACTTATTCCATTCGATATGTTCTTGCCATTGAACACAACGACGTACTCTACACCATCAAAGCCCGAACCAATGCTGCTGTGAAAGAATTATATGATCAGAAGATTCGGGATGCATTCTTGTCTGTTTACATCGGAAGTGCAGAAGATAATCCGCCCAAATTCATCCTGACGACACTGAATGAAGACGGTGGTATCATTTACACCAGAGACCAGTTGTTTCCCACCCAGTCGAAGGAGGGGTCCGTTATTTCAATCATGCATATGCCTAAGGTAAATGTGAATGAGGCAAACAGGATTATCCGGGGACAAGTTGACAAACTTGGCCTTAGCTCCTTATTACTGGACATTAAGAATGAAGGCCTTGGTAATGGCTATTATTACTATACGAAAATAGCCAATGCAGAAGTTAAGCTGTTTATCGCCCTGCTTATTGAAAAGAGCGGAGAAGGAATTTTGATATCATGTAACGGTAAAGGTGAATATGACCTGGATGATTTTAGCGAATTTGTCAATGATAATTTTTTTGAAGCCCAGGTGATCTTTTAAAAATTAGCACCTACTGATTTTTCTAAATAGTAATTGAATCATGCTGTTTGCGAAAATCATGAGTCCTTAAGTTTTCGGTAAAGGATACATTAAACCCGGAGTCCTAATCCCTCCGGGTCTTGTGAATTGGCGATTGTACATTCGTCGTAACTAGCTTACAACTCACTGGGCATCACGCCAAAAGCATCTTTAAAGCTTCTCGAAAAATAGGACAGGCTGCTATATCCAACACTCATGGCTACCTCGGTCACATTACCATGGCCTTGTTCCAAGAGATCTTTTGCGCGTGTAAGGCGGTATTCCCGGATGAGTTCATTTGGGCTTTTCCCAGTAATTGACTTCAGCTTGCGGTGTAATTGACTACGGCTAAAGAAGACGATTCCTGCGAGGTCCTCGACCGAAAAAAATTCATTGTCTATGTTATTCTCAATGGCTTTAGATACTTTCTCTAAGAAGCGCTGGTCGGCTGAAGTTACTGCAACCGAAGCAGGACCCATATGGATCATTCGTTGAAACTCACCCAGGGCTTCATATCGCTCCCGCAATCGCTGACGCTGATCCACCAGGTTACGGGCTTGGATGCGTAATTCAGCCTCATCAAATGGTTTCGTCATGTAGACATCAGCCCCAGTTTCAAGTCCAGCCATTTTGTGTTCTTGACCGGCTTTGGCTGTCAAAAGAATCACCGGAATATGGCTGGTCCGTTCGTTCTTTTTCAATGTCTCACAGAAAATAAATCCATCCATTTCAGGCATCATCACGTCGCTAAGAACAATATCGGGGGTAAGCTCTAAAGCCATATTAAGACCAGATCGGCCATTTTCTGCTGTTGCAATCGAAAAATCATTTTGCAATGTCTCTGCAATAAAACGACGTAAATCAGGATTGTCTTCTACAATCAACAAGAGGGGCAATCCTTGATTTTTCGGGGATGCAGACAGTGTCGAATCGGTTTCGGTTTGTGTAATAGGATTAGCGTCACGAATGATCGCTGAGGAAAATGGCTGGGCTTGATCAATTTCTTCTTTCCGATAGAAATTTTGATCCACTGGAATACTTATTTTAAAGATCGTTCCTTTTCCTTGAGCGCTCTCGACACTAATCTGTCCATGATGTATCTGAACAAGTTCCTTTACCAAAGCTAATCCAATGCCAGTACCTTGATCCTCGGTACCCTCCACCTGGTAAAACCGTTCAAATATTTTTTCCAGTTCCTCCGGTGGAATACCGTTACCACTGTCCTCTATGGTTACTTTTAGCCGACCTTTTTCCAGTTGGGCACGAACGAAGACCTTTCCCAGGGTTGGCGTAAATTTGAATGCATTCGAAAGCAAATTGGTTACGATCTTTTCCAATTTGTCCCGGTCAAAATAATGAAGTGCACCGCCCGCAGGAAATTCGGTTTGAAAGTGTATCTGGCGCATCTCTGCCAGGCTTTCAAAACTGTAAACGAGTGCCCGCAAGAAAGGAACCACATCACCTTTGGATAATTGGAGGGACATACTCCCATTTTCCAGCTTCGCCAAATCAAGCAACTGATCGATTAGTTGTTGCAGCCGTTCTGCATTACGTCGCATGAAGCCTATATGCTTAGCAGGTACCTTGATATCGACTTTAGAGCTTTCTTCGATTTCAGCTAATTCACTTGCAGGAACTTGTTCCTGTGCCTTCTTCAAAGGCCCCAAAATCAACGTTAATGGTGTCCGGAATTCATGAGAAATATTAGCAAAAAAACGGCTCTTTATGGCATCGAGCTCAAGGACTTTATGTGCTTCTGCTTTTGAGCGTTCGGTGAGTTGTAATTTATAGGCTAAACCAAAGGTATAGATGACCATCATTCCCAATTGACCAATAGGCCAGGGTAAAAACCTTCCAAAATAGCCCATATTTGAGAGGATACCCAGAATACCAAATA
>Ga0116152_10002978_pt1 | contig 13695 bp, 7 predicted proteins | sample AD_UKC119_MetaG_FD_89894 | JGI IMG/M metagenome (GOLD analysis project Ga0116152, IMG submission 89894) | Active sludge microbial communities of municipal wastewater-treating anaerobic digesters from Hong Kong - AD_UKC119_MetaG | ecosystem: Engineered > Bioreactor > Anaerobic > Digestate...
GACGCGAGGAGAATCACATGCTCTTGGCACGCATCTGAGCACGCAAGCCCGTGGCCAGTGTCAATGCTGCAATCCTGGCAGACACCCTTTGCGCAATGTTTGCAGCTACCAACGGCATCAGCCGATGAGTGGACGAAACACTTCATACCAGCGACTCTGCTCCCCGTAAGTTCTTACTCCGCGTTAGGCGGTCGATAGCAGCATCATCTCAGGAAAATCCAGGGCACGCCCATCTATCCGTTCAATTGCTGCAGGCGCTCACCGACCGAGGCTGTGTGAAAACCCCCTCGCGGCTGGCAAGATTTGAGCACCAGTTATCGGGTGCTCTGCATGAAGCGTTTCATCGATGGTATTGACCGCTCGCAAGGCCTTCTTCTCCCCGAACGGCTGGAAGACTACGTCCACGAGGACAACCCGGTTCGGGTTGTTGATGCGTTTGTCGACGCGCTGGATTTGAGCGCACTGGGCTTCGCCGCTGCTGATCGCGCTGCTGGCGGACGCCCCGCCTATCATCCGGCGGCACTGCTCAAGATTTACATCTACGGCTATCTCAACCGCATTCAGTCGAGCCGGCGCCTCGAACGCGAGGCGCAGCGGAACCTGGAGCTGATCTGGCTGACCGGCCGCCTGACGCCCGACTTCAAGACCATTGCCGACTTCCGCCGTGACCATGGCGCCGCCTTCACCGCGGTGTGCAGTCAATTCGTCGAGCTGTGCCGGAAGATGAACGTCTTCTCGCATGCCGTGGTAGCGATCGATGGCAGCAAGATGAAGGGCGTCAACAACCGGGATCGCAACTTCACCGTCGGCAAGATCAAGGCGCGCCGCAAGCAACTGGATGAGAGCGTTGCTCGTTACCTTGCTGAACTGGACCGGGCGGATCGTGATCCGAGCCTGCTGCCCGAGGGTCGCGTTCCTCGCCTGAAAGAGAAGCTGGTGACCGTTCGCGAACAGATGGCGCGGCTGGACGCCATTGAGCAGCAGCTGGAGCAGGCCCCTGATCGCCAGATATCGCTGACCGACCCGGATGCGCGATCGATGGCGACCAGTGGGCGCGGCACGGGCATCGTTGGCTACAACGTGCAGGCCGCCGTGGACGCCGAACACCATTTGATCGTGGCACATGAGGTCACGAACGCGGGTCATGACCGGACCCAGCTCTCACCCATAGCCAGGAAGGCGCGTGAGGCGCTCGGCGTGGAACGCATGACGGCCCTGGCGGATCGCGGTTACTACAGCGCCAGGGAGATCCTTGCCTGCGAGGACGCCGGCATCATCCCGCTGGTTCCCAAGCCACTCACCTCCAACAGCAAGGCGGACGGCCGGTTCGACAAGCGCGACTTCGTCTATGACGCGGCAACCGACGAATACGAATGTCCGGCGGGCGAGCGTGCAATCCACCGGTTCGTCACGATCGAGCACGGACTGACGCTGCACAAGTATTGGTCATCCGCCTGTCCGCGTTGTCCGATCAAGAGCGAATGCACGCCGTCTGACTACCGGCGCATCACGCGCTGGGAGCATGAGCAGGTGCTTGAACGGATGCAGATCCGCCTGGATGGTTCACCACAGGCCGCCGTGGCGCGGCGACAAACCGTGGAGCACGTGTTCGGCACACTGAAGCACTGGCTGGGAACCACGCCATTGCTGACCCGAACGCTACCGAGAGTCAGAGCAGAGATCAGCCTGGCGGTTCTGGCCTACAACATGAAGCGGATGATCAACATCATTGGCATTCAGGGCAAGCTGAAGGCGATCGCAGCCTGACAGCGGCGAATGTCTTGCCATCCTGCGTGGTGCTCGATGCAGGCGTCACCAGCGACAGCGATGCGCTGTTGGGTTTTCACACAGCCTCGACCCAAAACGGCCGCTCGATGGGGTTCACCGCTCGCCTTTTCTGTCCTCGATACTGTTCGGTGTGCATAAGCCAAAGGTCAGTCGAAGCCCTCAATCGCGCGCCATCCGTTATTCCGTCCAACCACCAATACTGGCGCCGAAAGTTTGTTACCAGCTTGGCAACATAACGCGATTCGAGCTGGATCTTGGCGAATTGCTGAGTCGGCGTATGGGCGTGAGTCACATGGGCTCAACATCACGTGCCCGAGGCTTTCTCACCTGCAGTCCCGGCTTGACCGGAAGTCACTGACTTTCTCGGGTTGCCGATAACCTTTTCGATACGACCAAGCAGGTCAAGATTGCTCTTTCTAGCGCTCGCTGCGACCGGTACGTCCGATGTTTCATAGGTGCGTTGTACGCTCCTGGCCAAGGTTTCGGCTTGCGCCAAATTGCCATTTTTGAGGTAGCACTTCGCCAGAATCATGCGCACATTGGCGACCATCAATGAGTCTGGTGACATCAGTTGTTCCGCCTCTCGCTCTGCACGTGCGCCCCATTCGATGCCTTCTTCTGCCTGATCGCTTTCACACAGGCCAGAGGCGAGGTTGGCCGCTGCGATGAAACGACCTCGCGAGGGTCCATCATCGGCCTTGGCGTCGTAGATCGCATAAGCCCGACGATGGGCTTCGATCGAAGCCGGAATATCGCCGAGGTCGGCGTAGAGTGCGCCTAGATTCCCGTAGATGTTGCCCAGCAAGCGATGGCCTGGCGGGTACAGCCGCTCCCCAAGCGCTTTCGCTTGTAGGAGCAGGGTCAATGCGGTTTCTGAGTCTTCCAGTCGTCGATGTGTGGTGCTTGCGAAGGACAGCAGCCGTTCCATCCTGCGTGATTCGCCGCCGCTCACGATTTGTTCAGCGCGCATCGCCCGCTCGGCTACTTGCAGCGCCTGATCCCACTTGCCGGAATCATCAAGAACATATCCAAGATCTCTCAGAGCAAGCACGGTAGCGGGGTGATTCTCTCCGTACTGTGCAACACGAAGGTCGACGGCCTTTGATGCCTCAGCTTCAGCCTGGTCGTGATCATTCAGGCGTGAGTGGTTGAACGCCATGGACGACAGGAGTTTGGCGCGTCGATTGCGATTGTGCTTATCGTCCCCCAGTCTTTCGAGCGCAAGCTGCTGCCACTTCAACGATTCTGCGTAATGGTAGCGGATCGACTCGACCTCCCCCAGCAGGGCGAACGCATCGGCATGTGCGTCCGCATCATCTTCATCCATGGCAAGCAGCGCACGCTGCACCGCTGACTCGGCTTCATTGTCACGAGACTGGTCCAGTTCGGCGCGCGCCAACGCCATCAGCAAGTCGGCGGGTGGGCTGTCGCCAGACTGCGACAGGGCCGCTTCGACAGTGTCGATAGCCTGTTCCACCTTGTCTGCTCCGCGAAGGGCTTCGGTCAGACCGAACGCCAACTTGTGCGCCATTGTCGGACGATCCGTATCGTCATTCGGCAGGCTCTGCAACAGCCCGTCGGCCCGCTGGTACATGGGTATCGCCTGGTCATTCTGTCCCAATGCACGACGAACGTCCGCGAGGGTCATCAACGCGTCAAAGTACAACTGAGGGGAGTTTGCCAGCTCTTCATCAATGCGGGCTTCGGTCTGATCAATCAGATCGGAGAACGTCAATTTGTCACCCGATTCGCCAGTGGGATCCGCTGCCCTGATCGAGTCGAGCAACAGTCCGGTCGCAGACTCTGCTCGTCGCGCAGCCGCCTCCGCGCGGTCGCGCTGGCGCCTGAGGTCATGTGCCTGAAAGCCAAGAAGTATGACGAGCCCAACTATCGCAATGGCGGCAACGAGGCTGCCAGGTACGGCGATGGGATGCCGAGCGATGAGCCGGGACGCTTGGTAAGCCAGGCTGTCAGGCCTTGCCGAGACGGGGCGACGGTCTAGCAAAGCGCGCAGGTCGTCCGCGAAAGCATCCGCACTGGTATAGCGCCGCTCCGGATCAGCGTGCATCGCGCGTGCGCAGATGGCGGCAAGATCACGAGGCAGGATACGGTTGCGTCGGCGGGCATTCGGGATGCCTTGCTCGATGCGGCGTAGGGCTTCGGTGACGGGTACACCCTCGAGTTCGAACGGAGGTTTACCTGTGACCTGCTCGTAAAGCATCACTCCCAGTGCATAGATATCGGCGCTGGCGTCGGCCGATTCGCCACGCAGCTGTTCGGGGCTGGCGTATCGGGGTGTCAGCCAGCGCGTCAGCGTGGCGCCGGCCGTCGGTTCATCGATCAGAACGCGCGATACGCCGAAATCGAGGAGCACCGGGCGTCCGCTATCAGCAATCAGTACGTTGCCGGGCTTCAGATCCAAATGCGCCACCAGTTGGCGGTGCGCCGCAGCGACAGCATCAGCAATTCGCGCCATTAGTGCCAGTTTTTCCTGCAGCGTGCGTTGAACATCACCTACGGGTAGCGGGACGCCACGAACAAGATCAAGCACCAGATATGGCCAACCCTCGGGCGAGCGGCCCCAATCGCGAAGCCGACAGATGCCGGGATGATCGAGACGCGCCAGCGCGCGTGCTTCGGCAACGAAGCGATCCGCCGCACGTTGATCAAACAGCGGCGCCGACAGCAACTTGATCGCTGCGGATTGAGTTACGCCGTCCGCGCTGCGTGTGGCTTCGTAAACCACGCCCATGCCGCCACGGCCGATCAGGCCAAGCAGTCGCCAGCCATCAAGTTCACGGCCGATCAGCGAATCGGGATCGAAACCGGATATCTGCTTAACCGCTTTCGTATGCAGACCGGAAAGCGGATCACGTGTGCTTTCATGCGCGTCAAGCAGCAGCGCCAGACGGCGCGCCAGCTCGGGCGATTGGGCCTGCAGGGCGCGCAGGGAATCGGCCCGTTCCTGGGGGGCTGCCTCGGACAGCTCGGCAAAGTGCTGCTCCAGTTCACGCGGATCAATGGCCATGCCTGCTTGTCCTCACTCGTTGGACTCTTTGAGTTCAGCGCTCAGCCAGGCGCGGCCGAAAGCGAGGTCGCGTTTGGCTGTGGCCAGACTGATGCCGAGCGCCGTTGCCAACTCGCCAAGCTCCAGTCCGGCGAAAGCGCGCAGGGAGACGGCTTCCGCGGCACGCGGGTGATCACGTGCCAGTGTCGAGAGGGCACGATCAAGATCCAGCAGGCGGTGGTCGTCGAGCGCGTTGGCAGGGCCGTCTGATATCAACGAGATGGTAATCGTCTGGTGATGGCCGTGCCGTTTCCCGGCAAGTCGCTCTCGGGCCTGGTCGATCAACAGATGGCGCATGGCGGTGGATGCCAGTCGCAGGAACCCATTGCGATCCGTAATGGGTGAGTCCGCGGGCTTCAGACGCAGCCATGTCTCGTGCACGAGTTCAGTGGGCGTCAACGGCGTGGCTGACTCATGCATCAGTCGCTGGCTTGCGATGCGTTTCAGCTCTGCGTAGGTCGCCTCCAGAAGCCGCGCGTCGAGGCGGGTGTCGGAACCAGTCCGTTGCCAGTCCCGAAGCCATTCGGTCAATGGCTGATCGTCATGTCGGATGTCTGTCGGATGGGCCACGTCGGGCACCAGATATTTCAGCGATGAGCCGAATCCTGCCGGAAATGCGCCAAGGGAAACAAGCGAGCCTGTCTTATCGTGTGGAGAACCCCGATGCGCATCATATTCGTCGCCTCACTCTGTCTGTTGCTGACGGCCTGCGCCGCTTCGGCGCCGTCATCCAGTGATATCCGTGAAGGGTATGCCCAGAGTCTGCCGGGTCTTCTGGCGTTGCAGGATTTCAAGATCGAGAACCAGCGCAACGTCGGTAGCAAAGAGCAGCCTGTCTGGTTGGCCCGCCTGGTTTCGACGGTTGCGACACGTGAGCCAACCTACGACATCCAAACGGTTGTCGACGGTGTACGCATCCTGAAGCCTGTCCGGTCCGCTGGGGAGCGCTTCAATGTTTACGGCACTGTTCGCTCCGAACGGGACGGCGACCATTGGCGTCATCGCTTCGAGAACGACGGCAGCAGCAATCCTGTGCTTGGGCGACCCCGTGCCGACTATGGGCCTGACGCATTGGTCACGGATTCTCCCGAGGCAAAGGCGTTGCTGGACAGGGTCGCGCAGGAAAAGGAGCAGGCGCGCATCGCGGAAGAGACACGGATCGCCGCCGAGGCTGCGGAACGCAAGCGTAATGAGGAAGCCGAAGCAGCCAATCGTCAGCGCATTGAGGCGGCGGCCGCGAAGTACCAGGCAGGCTTTGCGCCGGTCAGTATGTGGGACTACGTCAGCGATGGGCAGACGCGACGTGTGCTGGTGACCGCCTCACTGGCCAAGGCAACGAGATCCGGAGTCGTTTATGGAACGGATCGCTACGGCTCGCACTCCGACTTCGCGCGCTCGGTCATCCATGCAGGATTGCTCAAGGACGGCGAAACGGGTGTTGTGGAAGTCACAGGATTCGACGAGTGGAAACGTTCGCAAGGTTCGCCTCGCAACGGCATCGACTCCGAAGATACGGATAGTCGGAACATTGGTTACACGATGCGGCTGGTTGAACGCATCCCCATACTCTGAGCGCCAGAGCCCGGTTGCATGTCCGGGTATTCATGCGTATGTACGATGGATGGAATGACACAGGTACAGGATCATGGCCTTGAGAACGACAATCGCTCTGATACTCGGTGTGGGGGCGGCTTTTTCCCCCGTTTTGGCAATCGCCAGTGACCCTGGCCTGCTTGCAGCGGGTCGATCCTCGAACTGTGCCAGCACGGATAGCGCCAGCGTCAAATGCTGGGGTAACAATGGCGGCGGTCAACTGGGCGTGGAGGGTGTGCTCGACAGCAGCACCGCACTGGATTTGCCGGGGGTTACCGACGTCACTTCGCTGGCGGTGGGAGCCAATCATGGGTGCGTCCTGGACGGTGCTGGCGTGCAGTGCTGGGGTCTCAACAACTATGGTCAGGTCGGAGTGGACGTCGGCAGCGGCATCAGCCCCGCCGTGACTGTGTCGGGCCTTGATGATGCGACCGACGTGGTCGCCGGCTTTGCGCACAGTTGCGCGCTGAACAGTGACGGCAGCGTGCTTTGCTGGGGTGCCAATTCGGCAGGTCAACTTGGAAACGGCGCTACCGAAGACAGCGTCACGCCGGTCGCTGTGAGCGGGCTGGTCGACGCTGTGGCGCTGGCTGCCGGCAGTCAACATAACTGCGCGCTGCGCGCCAACCAGACCGTGGTTTGTTGGGGGCGAAGCATTGCCAATGGCCAGGTCCAGAATAGTTCGGTACCCGTCGTCGTCCCCGGGATTGCCAGCGCGATCGGCGTGTCGGCCGGCTACAGAGACAGCTGTGCGCTACTGAGCGACGGCAGCGTCAGTTGCTGGGGACAGTCAGGAGTTGGATTCGGTCCGTCGCCAACAACAGTGGCAGGCATCAGCAACGCCGTCGCCGTAGGCTCGGGCTGGGGCTTCGACTGTGCGCTGCTTGATGACGGCAGCATCCGCTGCTGGGGTGGCGCCATTGGTGGTTATAGTGCCGGTGTGCTGGGTAATGGTTCCAACGACACCAGCACGACGCCGGTCATCGTGAGCGGTATCTCCGATGCCGTGGCGCTGGCGGTAGGCAATGGTCATGCTTGCGCGCGTCTGGCTGACGGTGGCATCCGCTGCTGGGGCAGCAACGATGTTGGTCAGCTGGGTGACGGCAGTCAGGCGTTCAGTGCGGTGCCTGCAGAGGTTTCCGGCCTCAGTGGGGTGACCAGGCTGGAAGCGGGAGATCAGTTCAATTGTGCGCTCAATGGCGCGGGTGAGGTCAGCTGCTGGGGCGCGGATGATTTTGGTCAGCTTGGCGATGGCGGCGGCCCGTCGCAGTCGCTGCCGGTTACGCTTGCCGGGTTGAGTGGCGTCACTGATCTTGGGCTAGGCATCCAGTCTGCCTGTGCGTTGCTGGGCGATCAGAGCGTGTCCTGCTGGGGTGACGACTACTACGGCGGCAATGCCAGCGGAAGCGGCATGATCCAACCGGCTGCTGTGCCAGTCAGCGGCTTGAGCAACGTGATCAGTCTGGATGCCGGCGATACGCACACTTGTGCGGTGATCAGTGATGGCAGTGCCCAGTGCTGGGGCGAGAACTATGTCATGTCGCCGAACTGGAGCAGCGTCACACCCGAGGTGGTCGGTGGCCTGAGCCAGGCCACGGCAGTGGCCAGCAACGACTATCACAGCTGCAGTGTCCGCAGTGACGGTAGCGTCGCCTGTTGGGGCGATAATTCCTATGGTCAGCTCGGTGATGGCACTACCGACAGTACTGCCGCAGCCGTGGCCGTGATCGGTGTAGGCAACGTCGTCAAGGTGGTGACCGGGAACCATCATAGTTGCGCGCTGATTGCTGATGGCACGGTGACTTGTTGGGGCGGAAACGGTCAGGGTCAACTCGGAAATGGCCAGACCAGTGGATTTGATCCGGTGATGCCGACATCCGTGCCTGACCTGGCTGGCGTGGTGGATATCGCCGCCGGGTTCTCCAGTACCTGCGCGGCATTGACGGACGGTACAGTACGCTGCTGGGGATACAACGCAGATGGTCAGCTCGGGAATGGCAGCCGCGAGGACAGCGCGACGCCCGTTGCGGTCATGGGCATTGATGATGCCACGGCCCTTGCTTCTGACTACGCTCATGTCTGCGCAATCCGCAGCGGGGGCCTCGTCAGCTGCTGGGGTAGGAACGGATTTGGAGAACTGGGCAACGGTCTGCTGGGTTACGCCGCAACACCTGTGGCCGTCCTCGGATCACCTTTTAACCCGTCTTTAGGCAGCGACCTGCAGGTCGCCATCAGCCAGACGGGTGGCACATCGTTCTTCTCCTCGGTATCGGGGCCAGGAGAAATGGTTGTACAGACCGGAGGCTCGCCAAGCTTTGAAATCAGCGTGGAGAATCACGGACCCAATGCATTGAGTGACGTCACGCTGATGGGATCAACGGATGGCCTGGTGAATCCACAATGGACCTGCCAAGTGGTCATTGGGAGCCTGCATGGCCCCTGTCAGCCGGCAAACGGCAGCAATCCTCTGCAAGCGGCGTTCGACCTGCCAATTAATGCCAAAGCCGTCATTTCTGTTACCGGTGAGGTATCGCCGGAGCGCCCCTTTTTCATCATTGATGCGGCGGCGAAGGCCTCGGAAGGCGACGCGGTCACCAGCATTGATGACGATCATGCTCATTTTGTGACGCCATCAACAGCAGACGGCGTCTTTCTCGGGGATTTTGAGTAGCCCAAAGACGATGTGTTGGCATCCTCTTCCGGGCTGATACCTGCCATAAGAACCCGGCTGGGCCTCATGGTCATCTGAACCGCCTCCTGCGCCAGTTGCTCGGAGGGCCTGGCCGTCAGGCGTATCGTAATTTCGAGGGGTTGAGGGAATGACGAGCAAAACCGCGAAAGTCTTTTCAGTGCTGGCTGCCAGCGTGATTGCTTGCGCGTGTGACGTGCGAGCACAAGTTCCCAACGTGGCAATCGGTAACAACTATGGGTGCGTGGTCGATACCGCACAAACGGTTCGCTGCTGGGGTGAGAATTTCGCAAACCTCCATTCCGACGCCAGCTTTGGACCGTGGTACCAACTGGCACCCGTGCCTGTGCCGGAACTGGGCGGAGCCAGCATGGTTGCTGCGGGCAGAGCCCATCTGTGCGCTGGCATGGGTGATGGTTCGGTCAGCTGCATTGGAAGTGACGAGTTTGGCGAGCTTGCTGACGGAATGCCCGGTGGCGAGAGCGATACGGCTGTCCTGATCAGTGGGGTGTCAAATCCTGTCCGACTGGTGGCGGGTGGCCACCATACCTGTGCACTGAACAATGCAGGCGACGTCCAGTGCTGGGGTTTCAACGATCATGGCCAGCTGGGTGGCTCGGGTTCGCAGGTCGTGACTGTGGTCGCTGCGCAGGGGGCCCGGCGGTTGGCGGCGGGCGACTCGCACACCTGCGCTCTTCTGGATGACGGTAGCGGCCTTTGCTGGGGGGATAACTACAAGGGTCAACTGGGCAATGGCGACAATACTGACAGCACCGACCCTGTCGTGGTCAGCGGCCTTGTTGGCGCCAAGGAAATCGCCGCAGGCTATGACCATACGTGTGCCGTGCTGGAGGGCGGCAGCGTGCAGTGCTGGGGGGCGGATGGCTTTGGCGAACTGGGCGATGGAAACAGCTCGACCATCAGCTACACACCTGTCACAGTCTCTGGACTGAGCGATGCTGTCGCTATAGCGGCTTCACACGCGTCGACCTGTGCGCTCCGGCTTGGCGGAGCAGTGAGCTGCTGGGGGCGCTTTCTCGACGAGTCGGGTGCCCCCGTGGCTTTGCTTGCTCCAACGCCCATTGAAGGCATAGCCAACGCGAAAGCAATCGTGGGAGGCGGTACCTACTGGGATGACCCGCATGTCTTTTGTGCGGTGCTTGCCGACGACTCCTTGTCATGCTGGGGCGATGGACAGCTTGGGGCCGGGTGGGATAGCGCGCATGCCGTCGTGCCAGTTCGAGCAGATGCACTGACCGGCGCTGCGTCCATTGCTCTGGGCGCAGCACACCTTTGCAACATCGAGCCCGGCGGAACAGTCTCTTGCCTCGGCAGCACGTTGGATGGTCGGTTAGGTGATGGGACCAATGAACCAGGAGCTTCGTCAGTCCCAGTTTCCGTTAGCGGCCTGTCAGGTGCTGTTGACCTGGCGGCAGGCACGAATCACACGTGTGCCCTCCTTGCCGATGGCACCGTCTCGTGCTGGGGCGACAATCTGTATGGCCAACTCGGAGACAACTCGACGCTAGATCGTCCGGAACCGGTTTCAGCTGTTGGATTGACAGGCGTGACCGCTTTGTCCCTGGGCAGCAAGCATAGTTGTGCGCTAAAGCTGGATGGCACTGTCTACTGCTGGGGCGATAACTTCAATGCACAGCTGGGCACCGGAGATACATCGGATCAACACGTACCGGTGCCCGTAATCGGTCTGTCGGACGTTGTTTCCATCGCTGCCGGCAAGCAGCACAGCTGTGCTGCCTTGTCCGATGGCTCTGTTGAATGCTGGGGCGTCTGGATTGCGGGAACGGTCGGTTTGCCGAGTCGAGTTGGTTACACACCCCAGCTCGTTCCAGGGGTCAACCAAGCGATCGAGGTGGTGGCGGGCGCATTACATTCATGCGCACTTCTGGAGAGTGGGGGCGTTGCGTGTTGGGGAAGAAACGATGACGGTCAACTGGGTGACGGGACGACTTCGCAACGGATCGACCCAGCTCCCGTAGTTGGACTCACGGATGCGATCCAATTGGTCGCCGCTGGAAGCACAACCTGTGCGCTTCGTGCTTCTGGTCAGGTGGTTTGCTGGGGTGCAAACGATGTCGGTCAGATTGGCAATGGCAGTTTCGTAAATCAACCAGCGCCGACTCCTGTGCCGAGTCTATTCGAGAGTGAGCGTGTGGTTCTTGGCCCTGACCTCGGTTGCGCGAGATCGGTCACCGGCATCACTCGTTGTTGGGGCCAGAATCTCAACAACTTTCTCGGCTTTGTTTGGAAGGATCTGTTGCCACGGGTAGTGTTTGGCATTCCTTGTCGATCCTGCGCTGATATCGCTCTGAGCCTTTCCGACCTCGGGTCGACAATCGGAACTGCGCAGTTGGAGTTGAGTGTCGCCAACAGGGGAGCGTCCGAAGTCGATGCGGCCACATTAACGGTGTTGCGCGCAGAAGGGCTGCAGTCGATATCCTGGAGTTGCGATGCAGGCGGGGGCGTGTGTTCGCCTGCAAGTGGCACGGGTTTGCCGGTCACCACACTGAATGTGCTGGGCAGGGAGTCTGCGAACATTTTGATGGAAGGAGAGGCGCGATCAGGGAGCTTATTTGCAATTCTCAGCTTAAGGGTCGAGATCCCAGAAGATGCCGCCAACAGGTCGCTCGCGGACGATATCGTCCACGTCGCGATACCACTGTCACCGGACGCCGTATTTCAAGGCGGGTTTGAATAGCAGGTTTGGACGCTGAAACTGTTTGTTCCCTATGCTGCACATTGCGTAGAACACAGTCGAGTGATGGATCTGCCGGGAGTAGAGGATGCTCTCTGCTGTAGGGCAACGCTGATCAAGTATCCGTCGCCGGCATGATGTCTCAATGGTTCATCAGTCGTGTTGCAGGCCGAAGGTAATGCTTTGCTTCGTTGGCAAGGACTGGGGCCCGGCTGGGCGATTAGGGCATCACCGCGTGATTGGGAATCAGTGGGTTGGGGCCGTATGGCCGTCGCGCAGCTCAGCGCGCCGTCGTCTCGACAGACGGGCAGCCTGCCTTCGTCGACACTACTTGATTTGCACGACGGGCGTACGGTGACGGAGGTGGATGCTTGTTTAGCGTTGCCCTAATTCCAAACTGACCCAGCCCCCTAGCAGGCTGCTGAAATACTCCCTCACCGCGTAAACTGTACGACATCTTTCACGGGGTGATTCGATGCGCGGAGTGGATGGGTTTACCGAGTCGTTGTTCAGCATCAAGAAGCTGGATGATTTCGTGCCCGAGGTTCACCCGCTGCGGCCGATCCGGGAGAGGGTCAATGTCGCATTGCAGCGTCTGGACAGCCTGTTCGAGCGCCTGTACGCGGACACGCACAAGGGCGGCAGGCCGAGCATTGCGCCGGAGAAGCTGATCCGCGCGATGCTGCTGCAGGTGTTCTACAGCATCCGGTCCGAGCGCCAGCTGATGGAGCAGGTGCGCTACAACCTGCTGTTCCGCTGGTTTATCGGATTGTCGATGGACGATGAGGTCTGGGTGCCGACGGTGTTCAGCAAGAACCGCGAGCGGCTGATCGAACACGACGTGATCGTGGCGCTGTTCAATGAAGTGGTCGAGATGGCCGATGCCGAAGGCTGGCTGTCGGGTGAACACTTCAGCGTGGACGGCACGCTGATCCAGGCCTGGGCCGGTCACAAGAGCTTCGTGCGCAAGGATGGTGGGGACGACGACGGCGGCAACTTCCGGGGTCACAAGCGCAGCAACGACACGCATGCATCAACGACCGATCCCGACGCGCGGCTGTACCGCAAGGGCAATAGCGGCAGCGAACTGCGCTACATCGGCCACGCGCTCAGCGACAACCGGCACGGGCTGATCGCCAACGCACGGGTGACGCGGGCGGATGGCTACGCCGAACGTGAAGCGGCCAAGCTGATGATCAACGATGCGCGGCAGGTCAAGCCCGATGCGGCGATCACGCTGGGTGCGGACAAAGGCTACGACGCCGCCGAATTCATCGAAGCGCTGGATGACATGAAAGTCACTCCGCATGTCGCGCAGAACAAGAGCAACCGGCGTTCCGCCGTGCCTGACGATATTGCCGACAGCGCGGGTTACGCCGTCTCGCAGGACAAGCGCAAGCGGATCGAACAGAGCTTTGGCTGGGGCAAGGTGGTGGGCGGCATCCGGCAGGTCATGGTGCGCGGCCTTGATCGCGTGGATCAGATGTTCGTGCTGACTATGATCGGCTACAACCTCACGCGCATGCGAACCTTGGGGAAGTTGCGTCTTGAAGCCGCCAACGCGAGGTAGAACGGGGCAAGCGGAGCGAAAAACGGCCAAAAACCGGGAACAAACCCGCCGAAATCATCAGCAAGCCTGGACAACGAAGACGTCAACGAAGCCCGCCAGCCAGAGCGACGAGATGATCATGCGTTGGCGGGGGGTATTTCAGCAGCCTGCTAGACGGAAGCCTCACCTGCAGTGGATGGCTGCCGTTCTGCTGTCGTTCGTGCTCGCCCATGCCACCACGGCACTGGCGCAGGCGGATACCGACTCCCCTCTGATCAGCCAGCTACGGTCGC
>Ga0116152_10002979_pt1 | contig 13694 bp, 13 predicted proteins | sample AD_UKC119_MetaG_FD_89894 | JGI IMG/M metagenome (GOLD analysis project Ga0116152, IMG submission 89894) | Active sludge microbial communities of municipal wastewater-treating anaerobic digesters from Hong Kong - AD_UKC119_MetaG | ecosystem: Engineered > Bioreactor > Anaerobic > Digestate...
AGAATCATATTCGATTCCGCGGTGCAAGAGAAAAAATTCAATAGATTCAATATCTTATTGAGTACAAATGTGGAACATAGCGACATTTTACACCCTAAGTGATTCAAATGATTCAAGAAATTTAATTTATTGACATAATAAATATATATTGTTACAAGTTTTTATGGCGCAGGACATTGTTGATCATGATGGATATATTTCTGTTTACACTGATGGCAGTTTTTCGAAAGAAACTGGCCGCGCTGGTTTTGGTTGGGTAATACAAAGCCTGGGAGAAGATGATCACTATGTCTCTAGCCAAAGCGAAGAAATAAATGAACTTGTAAATAGCCCTAGCCTGTATGCCGAATTTATGGCTGCTGTACTTGCAATGGAAAGGTTACCAGAAAAATCAAAAGTAGTTCTCCATACCGATGAAGAAAACGTCCATCTGTTTTTTTCTACAACAAAACAGGGCAGAGATAATATTCTTCAAGAATTTCCAAAATCAAAAGTAAAAGAAGCTTTGGTAAAAGCCCATCAAGGAATTGATAGGCATCTGGTTGTTGAATCCGTTCATGTTAATCACAATCGACCGAGCAGTTATGAAGAAATGCGTATGATGACAATGACCCACAACGCAGCAGCTTCAGGCTCAGGAGCCAATTCATTTAAAAAGATGCCAAAAATGATTGGCACTTATGCCCCTCATAACAGACATGATTCCAGTGACGCGCTTAGCGTCATAGATTTTGGAGAAGAACCTGAAATTAGCGAAAGACTAAAAACTGGTCCTATGCCTGTGATCTTTTAAGCCACAAGAGAAAGAGTCAAGCCGCTTTCTTTTTGGCAGGTTTGGACTGGCCTAAAGGCGCTCTTAAAAACCCTGCGCCGCAATATTTTGCCGCCGCGCCCAAATGTTCCTCAATGCGTAACAGTTGATTATATTTTGCAATACGGTCAGAGCGTGACAGAGAGCCTGTTTTGATTTGTCCACAATTACTGGCCACCGCCAAATCCGCAATGGTTGAATCTTCGGTTTCACCAGACCGGTGTGACATGACAATTCCGTATCCTGCCTTCTTTGCCATTTCGATAGCTTCAAAGGTTTCACTTAAAGTCCCAATCTGGTTCACCTTAATCAAGATGGCATTGGCGGCGCCTATTTCAATTCCCTGTGCCAACCGTTTGGGATTGGTGACAAACAGATCATCCCCCACAAGCTGAACACGATCTCCAATCGCCTTATTTAATTTAACCCATCCGTCCCAATCATCTTCGGCCAAACCATCTTCAATCGACACGATTGGGTATTGATCGCAAAGTTCTTCATAATAAGCCACCATCTCTTCAGAGGTCAGTGTGCGTCCTTCCCCTTCAAGATGATATTTACCCTTCTTATAAAATTCAGTGGCAGCACTATCGAGAGCGATCATAACATCTTCGCCTGCTTTATAGCCCGCGGCTTTAATCGCCTTCATGATGAAATCAAGTGCCTCTGTCGCAGATTTTACCGCAGGGGCAAATCCACCTTCATCGCCCACATTGGTGTTTAGCCCTGCTTCATGGAGTTGTTTTTTCAACGCATGAAACACTTCTGCCCCACAGCGCAGCGCTTCGGAAAAGCTTTCCGCCCCCACAGGCATAATCATAAATTCCTGAAAATCGACAGGGTTATCCGCATGCGCCCCGCCATTGATGATATTCATCATTGGTGTTGGCAGCATGTGAGAGAATGATCCACCCAAATATTTATAAAGGGGAACGTCCAACTCCTCCGCCACAGCCTTGGCAATGGCAAGGGAGACCCCTAAAATTGCATTGGCGCCAATTTTACCTTTGTTGGCTGTGCCATCCAATTTGATCATCGCCTGATCTATATATACTTGTTCTTCAGGATCCATCCCGCATAGCGCGTCATAAAGCGTGGTATTGATATTATGAACCGCCTGTTCAACGCCCTTACCGTTCCAACGTTTTTTATCACCATCGCGGAGCTCGACAGCTTCATGTGCCCCTGTTGAGGCACCGCTCGGCACGGCTGCCCGTCCGCGTGCGCCACTTTCCAACAAGACATCCACCTCAACCGTTGGGTTTCCCCGGCTGTCCAGAATTTGGCGGGCACGAATATCAACAATAGCGCTCATGAGCTTTCTCCTTTTTAGAATTTGGATGCTAAAGATACAAAAAAACACCTGACAAAGAAAGGCGTTTTATACAAATCCCCGTCATTACACGGTTTATCCGTGTAATCTATTTTCGATTTAGATTGCATGAACAAGTCATGCAATGGCGCATTGAGAATCTTAGACTTCTTGGTCTTCTAAGACACCGCGGCTTAAAGCGCTTTCGGGCAAACTGGCACGGATTGCTTTAATTTTTTGTGACAGTGTTTCTGTACTGCCAAACTCCACACCATTCAGAGAGAAAAGCTGGTTAAAGCCTGATCGGCTTTGGCTGATTAACTGGTTTGTTACTGCCCGTGCGCGGCCTGATAAACCCACGCCTGTGTCACGGCGGCCAGCATCTAGTAAACTTACCGTACTTCCCCCTGTTCCCAGAACGTTGGGCGTTGACGGCGCAATTCCCCGTGCGTTTGCAAGGGTTGCGGCATTGGCATATCGGGATGATCCTGCGACAGCTGTCATGGGGTACAAAAATCCTTTTTGTTCACTTCAGCCTTCATTATACACCAGAATTGGTTAATAAACTACTGAACATCGACCAAATCCATAGATTTTACGAGATCATCAATGGCTTTGGCCTGGGATAAAAATTGTTCTAACTTATTAAACGGCAAGGCAGATGGGCCGTCACATTTGGCTTTATCGGGGTCTTCGTAAGCCTCGATAAATAATCCTGCAAGGCCAATCGCCATCACAGCGCGTGTAAGGTCAGGGACGAGCGCGCGCCGCCCACCAGAGGCCTCACTGCCTGGTAACCTCATTTGACTGGCATGAACAGTGTCGCAAATAATCGGGGTATCGCCGCTGATCTCTTTCATCACACCAAATCCCATGGGATCAACCACAAGATTGTCGTACCCCAGAGAGTGCCCCCGCTCGCAGATAATTGTATTGTCGTTACCACATTCAGCAAATTTATCGACGATATTCCCAATTTGGTACGGTGACATATATTGCGGTTTTTTAATGTTAATTACAGCCCCTGTCTTGGCCATGGCCTCTACCAAATCCGTTTGACGCGCCAAGAAGGCAGGAATTTGCAAAACATCCACCACATCGGCAACGGGTTGGCATTGGTCAATTTCATGCACGTCTGTAATGATGGGCACGTTATCAAACTCCGCTTTTACCTTTTGAAATATCCGAAGCCCCTCTTCCATGCCCGCCCCACGGTAAGAATGGATCGAGGAACGATTGGCTTTATCAAAGCTTGCTTTGAATACGAACGGAATACCGAGTTTATCGGTAATCGTCTTATAAACCTCGACAGCTTTTAAGGTAACGGCCTCATTCTCAAGGACGTTTAGCCCACCGAACAACACAAAAGGCTTATCGTTGGCACACTCAATATTTTGGATTTTTACAGTCTTTGTCATGAAGATGTTTTTAATGCAAAGCCACACAAAGTAAAACCAATATTTTGTTCTTGATTTATTACCATAATGAATTATTGTGCCCTCCTGTTTTATAAAAGAGGTGTGTCATGGGTAAGAAATCAAAAGCCGAAAGGCGACAAGCTGCAGGCAAGCATGAACAAAGAAAAGGCGTTCAAGTTACACGTGCAGACAAAGTCATTAGAACCGAAGTGCAGTTAGCGGCCGCTTTCTTGGTGAGTGGGAATTGTTGTTCTAAAGCAGCCAAACAAGAAACAGGCATGCAAAAAGGTGTGTTAGCCCAAATAGCAAACGGCGCCGCACAAGCTAAACCACATCAAATGGAAATAATTAAAACAGCTGCCACAACACTCGGTTGGAAACCTGCGGAAGCTAACGCTTAAACCAATCGTCCCTGCTCAATCGCCGCGGCGATAAAAGAGACGAAGAGTGGATGCGGATCAAAAGGCTTGGATTTCAGCTCTGGGTGATATTGAACCCCAATAAACCATGGGTGGTCATTGCGCTCACAAATTTCAGGCAAAGCGCCATCGGGTGATGTTCCTGACATCACAAACCCCGCTTCTTCCAATTTATCTTTATAATTAATATTGACTTCAAAGCGGTGGCGGTGACGTTCTGAAATCTCATTTTCTCCATATATTTCGGCTACTTTTGAGCCTTTCTTCAAGTGTGCGGGATAAGCTCCCAAGCGCATCGTTCCGCCCAAATCTTCCTCACGGGAACGCTTTTCTTTCGAATTTCCTTTTGTCCATTCGGTCATCAGACCAATGACATGTTCGCCCTTTTCGCTAAATTCTGTAGAATTGGCGTTGGCAATTCCTGCCAAATTTCGCGCGGCTTCCAAAACTGCCATTTGCAACCCGAAACAAATTCCAAAGTAAGGAATTTTCTTTTCGCGGGCATAGCGTGCGGCCTTGATCTTGCCTTCTGCACCCCGCTCCCCAAAGCCACCAGGAACTAAAATTCCATTTACACCTTGTAATTCATGAGCAATATCATCGTTCGAGGCATCAAACAAAGTCGCCTCAATAAATTTAATATGCACTTTGGATTTATTGGCTATACCCCCATGGGTTAAGGCTTCATTCAATGACTTATAGCTGTCATTCAGGTTGGTATATTTACCAACAACCGCAATCGTGACTTCGCCCTCTGGGTTCTTGATACGACGAACAATACGTTCCCATTTTTCTAAATCAGGTGCTGGCGCATCCTTAATGCCAAAGGCATCAAGGACTTGCGTATCCAATCCCACTTGATGATATTTAAGGGGCACTTCATAAATGCTGGAGGCATCAAGGGCGGGAATAACCTTATTTTCTTCTATATTACAGAATAGAGCAATTTTATTGAGATCTGCCTGATCGATCTCCCGATCTGCACGGCAGAGCAAGATACGAGGACGAATTCCCATCCCCATTAACTCTTTCACAGAATGTTGTGTTGGTTTGGTTTTTAATTCCCCTGCTGCAGGAATGTAGGGAAGCAAAGTCACATGCAAGAATAACGCGCGGTCACGCCCCATCTCATTACCAAACTGGCGGATAGATTCAAGGAAAGGTAAGCTTTCAATATCGCCGACTGTGCCGCCAATCTCACACAACACGAAGTCGGCTGTCCCGTCTTTTTCGCGGATAAAATCCTTTATTTCATTTGTAACATGCGGGATCACCTGCACGGTCGCACCCAAATAATCCCCGCGGCGTTCTTTGGCCAAAACATTCGTATAAATACGGCCCGTGGTGGTGTTGTCGTTCTGACAAGCAGGATTTCCTGTAAAGCGCTCGTAATGGCCGAGGTCAAGGTCGGTTTCCGCGCCGTCATCGGTTACAAAAACCTCACCATGTTGAAACGGGCTCATTGTTCCTGGGTCAACATTCAGATAAGGGTCAAGTTTACATAGACGGACTTTATATCCCCGCGCCTGTAGTAACGCGCCTAAAGCGGCGGAGCCGAGGCCCTTCCCCAAAGAAGAAACAACCCCACCAGTAATAAAAATATAACGCGTCATAAACTTTCAATCTATTTTCATCGTCATTGCATGACTTGTTCATGCAATCTCATATCACAAAAGATTACAGGGACACGCCCTGTAATGACGTATTTTAAAAGGCTTATCCTATTCAGATAAGGGGGCAGAAGGTGTGGAAGATTTGTCTTGAGAATCACTTCCGGTAGCCTGTGCTTCCGGGAGTTTGTTATCGCCTGTTTCGGCATTCATGTCAACAGCTGCAGGCGGATTATCTATACTTTCCAACAGACTTGGCGCAGAAGAATGTGTTCCAGCCAAAACAGCCAGGATAAGGCTTGTACAGAAAAACGCGATGGCACAGTATTTCGTGGCCCGTGTTAAAACATTCGCCGTTGTTCCCGCAGAGGCAAAAGCACCCAAACCACCTGAACCGCCGCCAATCCCAAGGCCGCCGCCTTCAGAACGCTGAAGTAGGACAAGGCCGATAATGCCAAGGGCGAGGATAAGATGAATGATGAGTACAACATGTTCCATGGGCTCCTCTTTTAAATGGGCTTTGCGCCCATGTCGAGTGATTTTTTTTGGTAAAGATGAATTGAATTGTTGAATGAACTATACTTTTTCGTCGATACCTGCGTCTTTCAGAGTAGCGTTCGCCGTATGACGCGACAACAAAACTTTATCCACGGTGAACGGTCTCGAAGATAGAGGGCTGACCCATATCTCATGATCCCCCTTGCCCTGCCTATGGAAAGAACATCCGTTTCTTTCTAATATTTCAACAACTTTTTTGTAATATCCTTTAGCCACAGACTATTGCCTCTGGCGATACAAAAAACGATTGTGGATCAAAAATAAATCCACGCGATTTTTCTTCTTCCAGTTGCAATAAATCCTTCGCACAAGCCAAAACCTTTTCGCATAGCTTTGGCATTGTTTCAGCTTCTGTATTAAGGCCGTAAATATCATCACTATGTGCAACGAAAACCTGCGCTTCGCTGTCCCACATAACTGATATTCTATATGGTTTTTCTAACATACCTAACATTATAAGCCTCCAATTCTTAACAGAATCTTAATAAAAACCTGCCCTTACGAGCAAATTCGAGATAAACACACATTACGTTACTGAATGGTCAGAATATGGGATAAACATTGAATCATGTCAATTTCATTATACAGAAATACATATAGTTTAAATATAGTTCTGTTTTTTTCATAATAAATAAGCGTGGGTTAAATTGCCTGTGCAATTCCAATAAAGTCTTCAGCTTTAAGAGAAGCACCCCCAATGAGCGCGCCATTAACGTTCTCAACAGCAAAAATCTCTGCTGCATTGGCAGGTTTGACTGAGCCGCCGTAAAGAATACGCACCCCGTCTGGGATAAGGCCGTGTATATGGGCATGCATGGCCGCGATATCCTCTGTCGTGGCCACTTTTCCTGTGCCAATTGCCCAGACAGGTTCATAAGCAATCACGGTGTTTTGTGCTGTGGCCTTCTCGGGCAAAGACTCTGCCAATTGTTTTGCCACGACGTCTTTTTCTATGCCTTGTTCCCGTTCATCTTCTGTTTCTCCCACGCAGATGATGGTTTTTAATCCTTCATGGTTGGCTTTTTGGGCTTTTTTACGGATCAGTGCGCTGCTCTCGCCATAATAGGAACGGCGTTCCGAATGTCCTAGAATGACATATTCACAATTTAAATCTTTCAGCATTTCCGCAGAAATATCACCCGTATAAGCTCCGTTATCAAAAGAAGAGCAATCCTGTGCCCCGAGAGTAACCGCCATGCTGAGTTCCGTCTGAACAGGAGCAAGGTAAGGATATGGTGGACAAACAAGAAACTCATTCTGTTGCAGGAGTTGAGGATTATCCTGAAGCGCCTTAACAATGTCAGAGGCTAATTTCAGCGCCCCTGCTATATCTGTATTCATCTTCCAATTTCCTGCTATTAATCTTTTCATGTCTTTCCTTTTGTCCTCAAGCGCGTAAACGCGGTAATGATGAATAAGTGATTATTGCTCTTATCATGAGTAATCCTTATAGTGCCTAAAGATTTTTTTGAAAAGAGAGGAATTTCAATGCTTAAATCCATGCGTCACGGTGCAAAAGCAGGTGTTTTAAAATTTATCCTTCTGGGATTTATGACGCTCGCCGTCGGCGGCCTTGTCCTGACCGATGTGGGCGGATTTTTCCGCGGCGGCGTATCAAACAGCTTTGTTGCCAAAGGAAGTGGCATTGAAATCAGCACGGTACAGTTTGACCGCACAGTGCGCCGCGTTCTTTCCCGCCAAGGAATGTCCCCGCAGGAAGCTTACCGCCTTGGACTGATCAACCAGATTTTGAATAGTGAAATTCAGAATCTGATCTTGACCAAAGAAGCGCAAAAGCTTGGCCTGCAAGTCAGTGATGAAACGGTAAAAAACCAGATTGCAAAATTGGCCGCGCCGCTTGCCCAAGGCGGCGTTAGCAAAAGCGATGCCTTAAAACAGGTTTTGCGAACACAAGGCGTTTCCGAAGGTGAATTTGTCGCCGCTATCCGTCAAGAGATGGGAAACACCCTCTTCCGCAGCGCCCTTTTAAGTGGCACCGCCTCTATTTCTGATTCCGAAGCCCGTGATCTTTACCAGTTTCAAAATGAAAGTCGTGATTTTCAAGGGTTTGTTTTAAGCGATACCTATGCCAAAGGCGTTGAAAAACCGAGCGATGAAAATCTACAAAAATATTATGAAGCCAATAAGATTGATTTTTTAATTCCTGAGCGCCGTGATATCACCATCGCCACCTTAAAAAAAGAAATGATTGCGAAAAATGTAGAGATCACCGATGACGAACTTCGCGCTGTCTATGAAGATAATATCCACGCTTACGAAAAACCTGAACAACGTAAATTGGAACAGGCGATCCTATCTTCCCAAACCGAAGCCCAAGATATATTTGATGCCGTGAAAGAAGGTAAGAGCCTGAAAGACGCTGTGAAAAAAGTGACAGGTGCTCAAACCGCCTATCTGGGCGAAAATGATTTTACACAAAGCGGGCTTTTGGAAGATGTTGCCAAACCTGCCTTCGAAGCGAAGCAAGGGGATGTCCTTGGCCCTATCCAGACCTCGCTCGGGTTTCACGTTATTACCTTGAAAGAAATCATCAAACCAGAAACCGACAGTTTTGATAAAGTCAAAGCCGCCTTAAAAGACCAAATAATGCAAGACCGTCTGGCCGAAGACCTGATACAGGCCGCCAATGAGATGGACGATAAACTGGCAGGCGGCGCACCTTTGGACGAAGTGGTCAAAGAAATGGGTCTCACCACTGAAAGCATTAAAGGCATTAATCAAGCAGGGAGCACGAGCGGCGGTAAAGATGCCCTTGCCAATTACCAAGGTGACAAAGCGCAAATTTTAGAAAATGCCTTTGATTATGATGCAGGTGAAGCATCGCCTGTGCTTGAGTTGGAAGATGGGCGCTACATCACTGTCCACGTTGATACGGTGACGGAACGCAGCTACACCCCTTATGACTCTGTTAAGGCTGATCTAGAAAAACGCTGGATGGAGGAGCATAAGCGTCTTGCCAACCAAGCCCGTGTCGAAGATTTATTTGCAAAAATAAAAACGGGAACTTCCCTTGCGGAGGCCGCAAAAGAAGTTGGCGCGGTTATCCAAAACTTTAAGGATTTAAAGCGCGATCAGGAAGCCAAAGCCCCCCTCACGCAATCAGCTCTTCATGATATTTTTGAAGCCCCAAAGGATGAAGTCTTAAAGCTCTCCAACCCTGAAGGATTTGTGATTGGCGCAGTGAACGAGATTCATTTACCTGATACTAAAAATGCCGATAAGGCCGTTGAAGAACTGAAGAAAAAAGCGGCTGAAGCCATGCCTCAGGAAGTTTTAACGCAATATATCAATGCGCTTGCTGATAAATATAATGTCAAAATCAATGACCGTGTGTTGCAAACCATCTATGGTGAAACACAGACAAATTAATGACAATACTCCCCGCCTTTAATGACTTTCAAAAACACTATGCGGCGGGAAAAACGCAGCTTGTGTGGCAGTGGATTCCTGCTGATCTTGAGACACCTGTTTCAACGTTTTTGAAACTATCAAAAGACAAGCCCTATTCCCTGCTTTTAGAATCTGTAGAAGGCGGCGCTGTGCTCGGTCGTTATTCTGCCATTGGCCTTGATCCAGATATCATCTGGAAATATGAGAATGGCAAAGTCAGTGTGAATGATAAAGAAGACAGTACTGCGCCTTTGACCTCCCTTCGCGCACAGCTTGAGGATTGCAAAATTGATGTGGTGGATGAAACTATGCCACCTATGTCCCCTTCTGGTTTATTTGGCTTTATGGGCTATGACTGCATTCGCCTGATTGAAAATATTCCAGATGATAACCCTAATGACCTTGATGTTCCTGAAAGTGTCATGATGCGCCCGACGGTGATGGTGTTATTCGATAACGTCAAAAATATGATGTGTCTGGTGACGCCCGTGCGCGAACACGCCAACAATTCCAAATCAAGCGCGGAAGATCTGTATGCAGAAGCAACAGCGCGCCTTGATGGGATTTATAATAATCTGCTGAATCCTATCGACCCCAAAGTCCTGCACAGTGAAACAAAACTGAAGCTTCCACTCCAAACCGAAAGTAACATGGCCCGCGAAGATTTTCACGGCATGGTTCATAAAGCCAAGGATTACATTTTGGCAGGTGATATTTTTCAGGCGGTGCTCTCCCAACGCTTTGCAACAGATTTTGACCTTCCCGCTTTTGATCTTTATCGCTCGCTTCGTCGCCTCAACCCCTCCCCATTTTTGTTCTACATTAATTTTGACGGGTTTTCATTGGTAGGGTCGAGTCCTGAGATTCTGGTGCGTCTACGGGATAACACTGTGACCATCCGTCCCATTGCAGGCACGCGCAAACGCGGAAAAGACGCGGCGGAAGATAAAGCGTTGATGGAAGACCTTCTCGCTGATCCGAAAGAACGGGCGGAGCATTTAATGCTGCTTGATCTGGGACGCAATGACATTGGCCGTGTGGCCGATATTTCATCCGTTAATGTGACAGACCAATTCACGGTCGAATATTATTCCCACGTCATGCACATCGTTTCCAACGTGCAAGGCACGCTTAAAAAAGGTATGGATTCACTCGATGCTCTTTTTGCGGGTTTTCCTGCAGGAACGGTCAGCGGCGCGCCTAAAATCCGCGCCATGGAAATTATTGATGAACTAGAACCTGTCCGTCGCGGCACTTATGCGGGCTGTGTTGGTTATCTGGATGGTAACGGAGATTTAGACACCTGTATCGCGCTCCGCACTGCCCTCGTGAAGGACGGTAAAGTCTATGTGCAGGCAGGCGGCGGCGTGGTCGCTGATAGTGATGCCGAATTTGAATACCAAGAAAGCTGTAACAAGGCCCGTGCCGTCATCCAGGCCGCCGAAAATGCGGTAAAGCTAGCGAAGAGAGATGGGAATTAAGAATTTAACTTATTCCGTTAAAAGCTTCTCCACAGTGTAATAATCCATTCCTGTTTTTATTGATGGATCGTAGAGCAAAGAGATCAAATATTTATCACCCTCTAGTAAGCCATTTGGCGGCGTTTCAATCATTTTTTTATGTGTTTCTTGAGTCCATATCTCTTTATTATTCCAGAAACTTAAAAGAGAGTCAGGATTCCCTCCCCCGCTCAAATTAGGAAAACCCAAAGATCTCACTACGCATTCCTGAATAAGCGCCCGCTCAATTTCAAACTCATGTCCCTCCCAAATGAAGCAAAAACTCATTTGAATTTCGTTTTTCTCATTTGCTAAAAAATAACCAAAAACTTGGTTCTTTGCTTTAAGGTTGTCAGTGAATTTAAATCCAGTTTTTATATGGTTTTTTTGAAGGTCACCATTTAAATAACTTTTATACTTTCCACCTAATCGAGATAAAGTAGTTAAATTACGATACACAGAGTCCACGTAGATTCCGTTCTCCAAACCTTCAAAATGATCTTTTTTGACGTAGATAATTCTTAAATTGCCGAAATTCTCTAAACGTTCTTCATCTGGAAGAACAGTTGTTACATCTAATTTTGTAACTTCTGAAATATCTTTGGAAAAATTAGATATTTCTTTTAACATTTTTTGTTCAGGAGCCAATTTTTCACTTTGCTGATTGATCACAATTTTACTAAGAGTTTTTGAAATTTGATCTTTGGAAGGTAAAGGCGGCAGCCCAAAAGCAATTTTAATGGGATCAACCCGCTTCGTTATAACTAAATCTCTGGGAATACCCTGAGTAGGATAAACATGAGGAGCAAGCCATGGATATTGTTTTTGATAGTCTGGATTAGCAAATCCATGATTAACCACCACATTCTTATTTAAGCGCTCAGTAGGAATAACCCCGCCCAAAAATAAATTTACTACCTGTTCCTTTGTTAAGGTTTTACCGTATAACTCTATTTCATCAGGTATTTTGGATTGGTTGGTTTTCTCCTCAACTGATGTTTCATTATTTTCTGCAAAACCAAAGCTGTAGAATAACGTTATACCCACAAATAAAAATAGGGTTAAAGATAGTTTATTAATTTTCATATTAAATATTCTTTCTTTTCTGGTATGTCTCAACTTAACTCAACCTCACCGTCATTGCGAGGACCCCACACTTGATGCTGGAGGCGCAGCAATCCATACAAAATATTCCGAACCAGTGGATTGCTTCGCTACGCTCGCAATGACAATTTAAGTTTATCACTCCACCATCTCCCCTAACGGCACTAACTCAAACCCTTTGGCTTCCAAGGTTGGAATCCATTTTTGGAGCGCGGCCATAGTGTTTTTCTTCGGGTGACCAATGGCAATGGCGATGCCCAAAGTTCGCGCAATAGATTCTGTCTTGGCGAGCGCCTTCGCGACATAGGCCGCATCTTCCTCATGATCCAAAAACACATCCCGCACCGCAAAAGGTACGCCATATTGATTTGCAATATCGGCGGCAATGGATGTGGCAATGGTTTTGGAATCCAGAAAATAAAGCCCCCGCGCCTTTAACTCCCCCATCAGTTTTTTCATGGCCGCAGGGTCTTGGGTTAATTTACTGCCCATGTGATTATTCACGCCTGTATAGCCTTCAAAACTATCGGCAATTTTTTGAAATTCCTGATGAAAATCATCGGCAGACATGCTCGCCCGTAGCGCTAAGCCGCCGAGATTCATATGGCTATCCATCGCTTCCATCGGGGCGTGAATAATAATTTCATGTCCTTTGTCTTTTGCCTGTTGTGCCAGACTTCTCACTGTTTCCGCATAGGGCAAAAAGGCGAGCGTGACATGCGGGTCGAGATTAATCGCCGCGCGGCTTTGGGTAAGGTTCATGCCCACATCATCAATCACAATCGCAATTTTGGGTTTATTCTGAGTTGTCATCCCGAGCGTTGCCGAGGGATCTTGAATTTTGGTTAATTGCAAAGGTTCCTTTTTAATAACAAAAGATTGTAACTCAGGCTTTTCTTCTTCACTCTCAACGGGCGCCTCAAAATACTCTGCCCCGTCATCGGGAAATACCACTCGCGGGGGCAGCAGCTTTTCCATCGCCTCTTGATAGCGCGCTTCCTTTTCCGCTTGCTCCGCGTAATATTGGTCCTTCATCTTTTGGACGTAAGGGCGCTCCCCCTGAAAATAGTTGATGGTGATGAGCAAAACCAAAGCCACCGCCATAAACTTGACGTAAGATTTAACATCGCTTCTGGGTTTATGCGGATTATGTTTCTTGCGGGAATGTTTGGAATCAGACGGTTTCATTGCGCCTTAGCTTACCTATAGCCTTGCTTTTCGTCCACCGTAACGGCATAACATTACCCATGATAATTCTGATCGATAATTATGACAGCTTCACCTATAACCTCGTCCAGTATTTGGGGGATTTGGGCGCGAAAACGGCTGTCTACCGCAATGACCAGATTTCTCCAGACGATGTCTTTGCTCTCAACCCCAAAGGAATTGTGATTTCCCCTGGGCCAAGCGACCCTGATCATGCGGGTATTTGCCTGGATGTGATTACACAATCCGCCGCGCGCGATGTGCCCTTGTTCGGCGTCTGCCTGGGGCATCAAGCCATTGGACAGGTTTTTGGTGGCAAAATCATTCGCGTTGCGCCCATGCATGG
>Ga0116152_10002980_pt1 | contig 13689 bp, 14 predicted proteins | sample AD_UKC119_MetaG_FD_89894 | JGI IMG/M metagenome (GOLD analysis project Ga0116152, IMG submission 89894) | Active sludge microbial communities of municipal wastewater-treating anaerobic digesters from Hong Kong - AD_UKC119_MetaG | ecosystem: Engineered > Bioreactor > Anaerobic > Digestate...
ACCACCACCAGCGGATCGTCCGGCGTGTAATAGCCGCTGGCCAGCTCCGCCAGCAGCATTTCGTCCGTTTCTTCCTGCCCGGCAACCTGTGCAAGCAGCGCCGTGGTTTCGGGATAGGGGACCTCGATTGCGGTTTCCTCGGCGGTCGGGCTGTCGGCAGGCACCCAATCCAGCAGCACGGCCGCCACCAGCGCCCCGGCCAAAAGGAGCGCCAGGATCGAAAACGAGAGTTTCACAGATTTTTTCATCTTGTCAGCTCCGTATAAAGATTGATAGGGAATCGGGAGAAACCGTCGGAAAGCAAGCCCGATAATCCTGTCAGGCGCAGGCGCGGGGAGGAAGCAAAAGGCCCGCTGTTGTGCGGACCCGCTGTTTATTCCTTATCCTGCCTGCGGCTGCCCAAAAGGATATCCGCCAGGGAAAACACGCCGTACAGCCCAAACGCGCCGATCAGGCTGACCGCCGAGTATTTCAGATAGCCGTCGATTTGGGACAGGTAGGGATCGACGACGAACTCCTCGCCCAGCTGCAGATAGAAAATACCGTGCGCAAACAGGTTGGCCAGCAGGGAAAAGAAAACGGAATAGGCAAGCAGCGCGCCGGCTTTCACCGGTGCTTTTCTGCCCGCCAGCAGGCAATAGCCCGCCATCAAACCGGGGCCGATATAGGCTAACAGCTTCAGGATATCTTCACTCATGGGCGCCTCCTGCGTGGTTGGCAAAGGGGTGATAAGCCGATCTTCCTCATTGGGCATCCGCGTCCTGCGCGGCAAACGTTACCGGTATGATCTCGTCTTGTGTGAGGGCATACCAGAAGGTAAATTCGTCCTGTGCAGCGTCTATTGGCACCTCAAAGGCGATAAAGCCCGTTTTGTTTCCGATCCGGATCTCCGTGGCGGGCAGGCGGCGGAAGCCGTAGGTTTCCAAAAAGGTATCGTTATCCATGCGGGCGTAACGGCTGCCCTGCGCATCCTGCGCGTACAGCTTATCCCATTGAAAGCCCTCACCGCCGGCCGCGGTTTTGGCGATGGACAGCTTGACCAGCAAATATACGCAGCCCTCGGCGGGCGCGTCAGTATGGACGGCGGTGTTGATGTCGCCCTCATAGGTGGTTATGGCCTCGGTTGCCTCCAGCGACGCCGCGGTTTCCCAGTGCAGCAGCTGCATTTCCCAGTGAAAATCGATCTCCTGCGCGGCTGCCGGCGCGGCAAAAAGAAGCAAGCAGCAAAGAAAAGCCAGCACCTTGATTCCTGTGCGGTTTTGAAGCAATAGCAAAGACAGCCCCTCCTTATCTCCGTTTCGTTTATTATACACTGGGAGACAGGCGGCAAATGTAACAATTGCGGGATCGGATCGATATTTGGTTTTTTACACCAGCCTTATTCCCTGCGCGGCCTGCTCTGTCTGGTAGCGCTCCACCAGCTTGCGGATGCGGTCGTAGGGGTTGAGCAGCGGGCTCAGGCTGCGGTCATGGTTGAGGGATGCGATGATGTAAGAGACATATTTGGACATGTCCGCCTGCAAAAACCACGGTGCGGCCTTCAGCTCCGGCGGGCAGTAGGTGAGATTGGTGGAAATGACGCGGGTGATGATGCCCTCGTTGTAGGCTTCGTTATATTCGTCCAGCCCGTTGGTAAACAGCGGGAAGGTGGCGGCGGCATAGATGCGGGCGGCGTCGCGCTTTTTCAGCTCGCGGGCCAGGTCCAGTATGCTTTCGCCCGAGGCCAGAATATCGTCGGACACGAAGATATCCTTGCCCTCCACGCTGGTGCCCAGGTACTCGTGCGCCACGATGGGGTTGCGCCCGTTGACTACGCGTGTGTAGTCGCGGCGCTTGTAGAAGATACCCATGTCCAGCCCCAGCACCGAGGAATAGAAGATGTTGCGGTCGATCGCGCCCTCGTCGGGCGATACGATCATCATGTGCCGCTTGTCCAGCCACAGGTCCTTCTGCTCGCGCATGAGGGCCTTCAAAATCTGGTAGGTGGGCTTGACCGAGTCAAAGCCGATCAGCGGCACGGCGTTTTGCACGCGGGGATCGTGGGCGTCAAAGGTGATAATATTAGTCACGCCCATGGCCTGCAGTTCCTGCAGCGCCATTGCGCAATCCAGACTTTCGCGGCTGGTGCGCCGGTGCTGCCGGCCCTCGTAGAGCATGGGCATGATGATGTTTACGCGCTTGGCGCGCCCGCCGATGGCGGATATAATACGTTTCAAGTCCTGATAGTGATCGTCCGGCGACATGGGAACGGTTTGGCCGTACATCTTGTAGGTTACATTGTACGCGTTGACGTCGGTAATGATGTAAACGTCATACCCCCGCACCGTTGACTTGATCATGCCCTTGCCTTCGCCTGTGGAAAAGCGCGGGCACTCGATGTCGATCAGAAAATCCTGGCAGTCTGCGCCCAGTACGCCGAACAGCGGGGTATGGGTTTCCTCGATGGCGTCCCGTCGCTCCCGCCAGCGCATCAGCCAGCTGTTTACTTTGGCCCCCATCTCTTCACATCCCGGCATTACGATGAGGCCGAGTGGCGCGAAGGGGGCCGATAAAGATTCGTCGCCTAGCAGGTTGCTTGAAAGCTCTGACATGATGATGCTCCTTTGCAATCATATTTATTGCGGAATCGCATATCCAGTATAACGCAATTTGAGGGGAATGGAAAGGGTGTGTAAAATCTAAATTAAAGTAGTAAGGGGAGGTTTGGGGAGATGAGGAAGTAGTACGAATGAGGAATGAAAAATTAGGAATTAGGAATGGCGGACAGATTGCTGCGCAAGCTTCCGACATATGCCCACTCGGTTTTATAGACGTCTCACTCCCTACCGGTCGTGATACTCCTTAAAACCTCCCATCTCCGGTTCGTTTTCAGCTTCGCTGAAGTGCCCACAGGGCACACACTCGCCTCCGATGCCCATTCCTCATCGATAGTAAGATCATTCATCAAACGGACCATTTTGCGCTTTTTCCGGCGCTTTCTCCTTGAAAACCCAAAATTTGCTGGCCACGTAGTTGAATACCATCACCATCACCAGCACGTAAATGCGGTTGATAAAGTTTTCCACGCCGATGAGCTTGAGAAGCTGGAAAACACCCTCTTCAAAGAGCAGGAAGCTTAATACACGCGCGCCCGTGAACTGAAAAAACGCGATCAGCCGTTCCCGCCAGGCGGTGTATGTTACGCGGAACACCATCCAGCGATTGATCCAGAACGCAAAAACCACGGCCACTACCCAGGCGATGGCGGTTCCGATGCTGGTCTGTGCGGCGTTGGCACGGTTGATGACTTCGATCACCCACGCAACCAGCGCGCCAAAGCCGCCGCCGGGCGCCGCGGGTGCGCCGCCTACCGCCATGATGAAATAGCAGCCGTTGGATACGATCAGGCTGACCAGCGTGGTCAGCCCGCCCGCGATCACATAGCGGACCAGCTCCCAGATTTCCTTGTGTTTTTCCGTATAGAGGGCTTTGAGTTTTTGCATATTGTATGGATTTCCTTTCCGTCAAAAAAGCAGGGAATGATTTCCCTGCTGATTATAACACGAATGGCGAGAAATGAGGAAGGTCCGCTGGTGCGGGGCGAGGGGAGCACCTCCCAAGCGCCGCTATGGCAGTGTTACGGGGGCTGCGCCTTCGGTGAGCATATCTACGGCGATGTATACGTCCATGTACGCGCTGCCGTCTTTTTTGTACTCGTGCTCAAAGCAGCACAGCTGGTCCTCGGCGTGGGCATGGCGGATGCCGTTTTTCTCGATATATTTTTGGATGGTTTTGTAGGCGCCCGGGATCAGGTCAAACGGCGCCAGGAACGGATTGCGGATGGTGATGCGCGCGTACTTTCCCTGTTCCTGCCACGCCACGCGCACGCCCTCGCACTTGGCGGTAAAGCTGTCGGGCAGGATCACCGCGGCCATGTAGCCGCGCAGGCCGTACACGGTTTGCTGCTCCAGCGAGAGCATGGGTACGTCGCAGCCGATTATCGTGGGGCCGGTAAGGCCGTTTGTTTCCGCCCAGCGCTCCATGTGACCGATGCTGTCGGTCTCCGGCTCGCCGCTGATCACCATGTACTGTGCCATGCGAAAGCGTGCAACCGTGACGAGCGTCACCGGCGAATAGGCCTCGGGCTCGGCGCTTAAATCCTTGCGCAGCAGCTGGTCCAGCGTGCAGTGGAAAAAGTCGCTCAGCGCGATCAGCTTGTCCACCTCGGGGTACGCCGCGCCGGATTCCCACTTGGACACCGTCTGGCGGCTTACGTTCATCCGGTCGGCCAGTATCTCCTGGGACAGGTTGCCGTGTGTCTTGCGAAGCGTTTGCAGATTGGTTGAAAAAAACATACTGTTTCCCTCCTTAAAAGTGGGGAAATTCCCTGTTGCATCGATGCAGTTTCAGTATACGGTTTTCGGCGGGTAAAGCCACCAACTTGTATTCGCGGGCGGAGGAAGATGCGCAACCGCAGGTTGCAGCGGCGGCGCTGAGAAAGGACGGGGAACGCCGTCCCTCGTTCCCCGTCCCCTTACTCGTCCTCCCCGTGGTCTCCGCGGGCGTAGTCGCAGCTCAGGATGTCGGCAAGCGGTACGGTGACAGGGGTTTTTCCGGTCCCGGGTTTCAGCGTGGCGTGCATAGCTGTAAGCGAAAGCACGGTAACGTTTTTCTGCACGATTGTGCCGTCCAGCAGCAGCATCACGCGGATTTTGCGCTGCTTGTCCAGCGAATATTTCAAAAAGGCGTTCATGCGGCGTCCTCCTGGCCGGCATCCACGATCCAGATCACGGTGCTGCCCGAATCGCTTTCGTAGACGCGCTCGAACAGGCTGTCCAGCGCGGCTTCATCCACCGCATAGGAGGATCGCTCGTAGCGGCTGACATAGATATATTGAACGCTGTATTCCGTCAGCAGATCGAGGTTGGCGGCGGGGTCCTCGTAAAAGGCCTGCACCGCCGCTTTGCGCGCGGTGGTGGTGAAACCGTGAAAGTACAGGTACAGGTCGCTGCCGCACACAATCGTGCGCCCCGCCAGCGACGCGGCGGGATTGAGGTGCTGGTTGCCGGTCAAGAACACGCTGTGCTCGGGCGTGCTTTCGTCGATATATGCCGCCGCGGCGATATCCTCGTTGTTGTACGCCTGATAATCGCTCACACATTCGCGCGCCACCGTGAGCCCCGCCGACAGAAAGCACACGATCAGAAACAGCCCCGCGATCACCCTGCGCCCGCCCACGCCTTTGATCTTTTCGTACAGCGTAACCGCGTAATCGGCGGCCATCGGCAGGCACAGCATAAACCACACATAGATCAGCTTGTTATTGTCGTACTCGTTGGGCTGGAAGATGATAAACTCCGCGATCAGCAAAATGAGGAACGCGCCGGCGGCGATCAGCCGATACTGGCGTATGGCATCATTGTGCCGGTAAACGGCTTCGATCTCCCGGCTTTGGGCCGCAGCGGCAGACGGTTCCATCTCGCGCAGCGGGCGCAAACTATCGGAGGTTTTCTGCCTGCGCTGGAACAGCGCCAGCAGGATCAGCAGATAGGGCAGGCCGACGTTTTTGATGTAAAACCAGAAATACGGTTCCACCAGCCCGCCGCCACTGCGGTTGTTGCACCAGTTGAATTGGAAACGCAGAAAATGGTCGGACGCGGCGGCCTGCTTAAACGTGAGGTTTATAAGCTGCGGCGCCGACAGCGCCACGGCAATGCCGCCGTACCAAAGAAACGGCTGAAACGCCTGCCAACGCTCGTGTTTCGGCGCTTCCAGCACGGCATAGGCGCAAAATCCGATGCTGGACAGCCCCAGCGCCAGAAAGCTGTGCGTGTGCAAAAGCGGCATGCCGCCCGCGATGACGCCCGCCGCGACCATCGCGCGCGTTTCGGGGTGCTTCTTTTGCGCCAGCGGTGGCAGCACCAGCATAAACGCGGGTATCAGCATGCTCCACCCGCCCAAAAAGCCGCGCTGGGGGATGAGCATGTCGCAGATGATGTTCACCCACCGCAGGTTATAGTCCGGCTGGTTGGTGGGCGTTTTGTAGTAACCGGTCATGATGGTGTGCAGGTTGTCCCAAAAGGTGGTTTTCACGCCGTCGATCACGGTGCCCGACAGCGTGTAATAAAAGCCGAGCCCGCCGTTGAAAAACAACAGCAGCACCGCCAGTGCCGCCGCGCCCCGTTTGCGGCACAGCTGGGACGCCAGCAGCGTAAAGCCCGCAAACACCAGCGCGCAAAACAGCGTGCCCGTAAATGTCATCGCTGCCGGCAGCCCCATGCCAAACAGCAGCATCGAGGTCACAATCGTGTCCGACAGGTACGGATAGGCCATCGTCGCGCCGACCATCAGGCTGTTTGCCAGCGGGAAGGCCGCGTTGATTGCCGAGGTCGCCACCGCCAAGTGCAGCGACAGATCGCCGTAGGTGCTCTGGCCTACATGATAGCCATCGGTCGCGGGGCGGATGGAATGCGTATACTCCAGATAGCCCGCCAGCACCGTCAGCGGCAGGGCGATGCACACCAGCAGCTTGATCTGCTGCCGGTCCTTATCGGAAAACGGCAGAGGCGCCGCTGTATCGCGCGTAAAATATGCGCCCGATACCAGCAAGCAAAGCGTGCCCGCCGCCAGCCCGTGCGCCGGCAGGGAAAACCGAACCGCGTACGCCCACAGCGCCGGCAGCCACAGCAGCAAAAATACGCCGATGGCCGCGCCCAGGTACCACCGCACCACAGCGCGCCGCCGCGGCAGCCAGAAGCGCGCTATCGCAACGCCGCCGGTGAGGAAGAATAGCAAGTAGAGTATGGCGAACAACGGAAGCCTCCTATGGGGGGACGGGGGTTAATGTGGAATGAGGAATAAGGAATAAGGAATGGGCATCGGAGGCGAGTATGTGCCCAGTGGGCACTTCAGCGAAGCTGAAAACGAACCAGAGATGGGAGGTTTTAAGGAGTATCACGACCGGTAGGGAGTGAGACGACTATAAAACCGAGTGGGCATATGGCGGTGCGGGTGCCAAGGCAACCGGATGATTCTATATAATATCGTTACAGGCCAATTATGTTGATACGGAATCAGGCGTTTCAGCTAACGGGAATGAAATCGAAAGATTGCGGAGCAATCTTTCCGCCATTCCACATTCCACATTCCTAATTCTTCATTCGTCCCCGTCACACCGAAAGCATCTGCCTGAAAAACTGCACCGCGGTCTGCATCGTGGCATCGTCGGCGACACATTCGCCGCGCAGGGCCTCCTGTGCGGTGAGCAGGAACGGGGAAAAGCGGTACACGTTGCCCTTGAGCGGCGCGTAGAACCGGCCGTCCGTCACATGCGGCGACAGGCAGGGCGCGATCACCACGCGGTCAAACAGGATCTCAATCGCGGTTTCCAGCGCGTCCCACGCGGGGTGCTCCACGCGGCTGCGGGAGGAGTGCTCGTTTTGAATGGTCACGGTCAGCTTGGTGCCGTGGCGGCAGGTGTTTTGGTCCAGCCGCGACTGCCACCAGGGCAGCTTGCGCTTGCCGGGAACGGTTTTAAGCGAAAAGCTCAGCGACGCCGAGGACGGCGGCCGCGAGGGCTCGCCCTTGGTGTGGATGGCGGTGACCGTGAGCTCGCTTAAAAAGAACTGCGCCATGATCTCCCGCCGGTGCCAGCGCAGCCGCAGCAGCGCAAAGAAAAACCGCGGATGCTTGAGCAGCAGCCGCCAGCGCAGCGGCGCGTGCGGCGCAAGGGTCTTGAGCATCTGCTCGCTCGCCTTGCACAGCGAGGCGCGGCGGGCGTGGCGCGTCAGCCATTCGCCGTTTTCAAGCAGTGTGTTCAGCGCGCTGCCCATGCTGTCGTACGGGGTTTCGGTGGTGTCGATATGCCCCTCGAGCTGGCCCTTTTCGGTGATGCCGATCAGTGCCAGCGGCGCGCCCTCGGGCAGAAAGCGGCGGAAGGCCGCGTCCGTCACATAGCCGCCGTGGTCCAGCACAAAGCAGGGGGATATCTTGCGCCGCTGCAGGTATTCGGCAATGGATTTTGCACCCGTGCCGCCGGACAGTCCGTCCATCGACAGCGCCAATATCAGGTCGCCGCCCGGACGGTAGCCCTCGGACAGCAGTGCGTCCAGCGCCTCTAAAAGCGCCACCAGATGCGCCCGCTGCAGGGGCACGATCATTTTGCCGTCGCCCTTGGGCGGTGTTTTGCACGACAGGCTGTCCAGATGTGACACGAAGATCAGCGGATCGGTGGTGCTCGCGCCCGTCAGCTCCAGCGTGAACGCGCCGTTTGCAAACGTCCGCTCCTCCATACGCTCAAACAGCTGCGGATAATGGGCCTGCAGCAGCTCCCGCACCTTTGCCGCGCCCTTTTTGGAATACGAGGTAAAAAAGCTCACGTCGCGCAGCATATCGCGCGCGCGCCGCTCGTTCAGCGGTACCAAGAATTCACTCAACCGGAAACCTCCCGCCTGCGAAGCAGGCAAACATTTGGGAATGGGGTTTGATGAGAAACGAGGGGAATATGAAACGAGGCAAATGAGGAATGGCGGTGCGGCTGCCGGGGCAGCCGGATGACGGCATGTGTTTCATTGCAGCAGGTTATATTTTAATTCCTATGCAAGCAACAGCTGCGGTTTGGAAAATGAAATCGGAAGAGGGTACAGCTATCTTCCCGCTGTTTCGCATTCCATATTCTGTAAACGATGATTAAATCCCCGTACGCTGACACGCTATATTATTGCCAGCTTTCGCCCGTCAAACCTTTGACGTAGCGCTGCTACTACTGCGGTTTTCGCAAACCCAATCTGACGAAAATCTGGCGCAATATCACACAGGCGCTTTAATCAGCGTTTACCTAGGTAAACACTGAATAAATCCCCCCGCACACTGCCGCGCCATATTTTTCCCATCTTGTGCCCGCGAAAGCCTTGACGTAGCGCTGCTACTGCTGCGGCTTGCGCAAACACAACCTGAAAAAAATCTAGCGCGCCATCGCACAGACGCTTTAATCAGCGTTTACTTGGGCCGGAAAGAAACGTTTCCTTCTCTTTTTGGACAAAAGAGAAGGAAAACAAGAGAAACCAACTTTGACTTATCGGGTTTGACGAATAGGATTGTTACTTCGTTGCCTGGGAATCAAAACCACCGCTTTTGCCGGTGGTTTTGATTCTTTCTTGTTTTTGTGATCAAACGATTATATGGCTTCTGCATCCCCTGCCGGTCATGATGCTCCTTAAAATCTCCCAACTCCAGTTCGTTTTGCCCTTCGGGCAAGTGCCCATGGGGCACACACTCGCTTTCGTTGCCTCTCTTTTATCCTAAAAGAGAAGTAAGTTAAGCGGTGTAAACGCTAACCGACGGGAAGGCCATGCTGACGCCGGTGTCCTTGGCGGCTTGCAGCACGGCGTGGTTGATGCGGTCTTTGACGGTGAGCATGTCGTAATAGGCGGACTTGTGGGTGCGATAGATGACGCCGACGTTGAGCGAGGAATCGGCAAAGGCGTCAAACCACACCTTGATGCTGTCGTCAATGGTATCGGGATCGTCAATCAGCAGCGCTTCCACGGCGCGGATAAACGCGTGCAGGTTTTCATCCGGCGTGCGGTACTCCAGCCCCACGGTAAAGTGCACGCGGCGCTGGGAACGCTTGGTTTCGTTGTAGACCACGGCGTTGGCCAGGTTGGCGTTTGGCACGGTCACCAGGCTGCCGCCCAGCTGGCGCACCCGCGTGGAGCGCAGGCCCACGCGCTCCACATTGCCCTCCAGGTCGCCGGAGATCACGATGTAATCACCCACGTCAAAGGGCTTGTCCAGCATGATGGAGATGGAGCCGAAGAAATTGCTCAGGCTGTCCTGCGCGGCAAGCGCCACGGCAAGGCTGGAGATGCCAAGCCCGGCCACCAGGCCGGACAGATTGCTCACCCAGCGCGACAGCACGGAGATCGCCGCCAGCACGATCACCGCGACGCGGATACCGCTGATGAGGAAATTGCGCGCCGAGAGGTTGAAACGATCCGGCTTCTTTTTGGCCTTGGCGTCAAAGTACCAGTTGACGGTAACCATCAGCGTGCGGTAGAGCAGCGAGTAGGCCAGGAACAGCAGCAGGGAGGTCAGCGCGCGGTTGATAAATGTGGTCGTGGTATCCGACAGATCGATATAGGGAAGGGCCACCAGCAGCAGGCTGACGAACAGGATGTAGCCCAATAGCTTGGTCAGCCGCTCCAGCAGCTGGGCGGCCTTGTCCGGATTTTTGCGCTTAACGGCGGACAGCATGCCGCGCAGGATAACGGAGGCCAGCGGCCGCTTGATGATAAACATCACAACAATCAGCCCGCAGGCAATCAGCCATGTGGTTAAATCGATGGATGCAAAATATGTCTGTACCTGTTCCATGGTGTGCTCCTTTTGCCCCTGTTTGGATAAACATATCAAAAATCACGCTAAAACGCAAGAAATATCGCAGAAAACGCGCTGCTTTCCGCAATCGTAAAGCATGCAAAAAGCCCTGGCCGCTGGAAACGGTCAGGGCTTCGGCTTGCCCCAAAAGCCCTGTTTGCTTTGTCGTCTGCGCGAAGGCGGGCAGTGGCCGATCGAAACGGTCAGCTTGTGTGCGGGAGCAGAGCGGCGGGATGCCCGATTCGCGGCCGGCTGAATATCGCGGCGCCGGATCAGGACAGCCGCACCAGCGCGCCGCCTTTAATTTCCACGGGCGCGCCCTTGTTGACGCGCACCCACGCGGCGGCGGAGGAGGGATTGTACACAAAGGAATTATCCGCCGCAAACTGCAGGCGGTCGAGCACCTGCATGTAATCGTAAATCTGGATGTTGGTGGCATACCAAGTGTCCGCCTTGCCGCCCACGGTGCGGCAGAAGGTTTCCATCAGGTCCCAGTTGCCGTCGTTGTCAAACTCGTAGCTGTGGCCCCACACGTAGAACAGCTGCAGGTGGATCATCCGCTCCGGCTGGATAAAGCGCTCGGCCATCTCCAGCAGCCGGTGGTTGTGGTGGCAGGTGGCCGTCCATTGCAGGTAATCCGCGGGGAGCTCGAAATTGAAGGTATCGCCCACCACGCGGGAATACACAATGCCCAGCGCCGGCAGCAGGGCGCGGATCTGCGGCGAATGTGAGCCGAAGGGATAGCTCATGCCGCGTACGGGATAGCCGAAGATCGCCTCCAGGTTTTTGCGGTCCTCCAGTACCTCGTCGGCCACGTTGGTCAGCGGCAGGCGGTTGATGGCGGGGTGTGTGGTCGTGTGGCAGGATACCTCGTGGCCCTGATACACGTCGTGTACCTCTTCGGGCTTCAGGTAGCGCTCCGCCTTGCCGAACATGGCCGAGTTCAGGTGGAACGTGCCTTTGATGCCGTAGCGGTTGAAAATCTCAATCAGCCGCTTGTCCTGCCATACACCGTCGTCGTAGCTCATGGTCAGGCATTTGAATTTCCCGTTGGGAAAACAGGTAACTACGGTGTTCATAGTGTCGCCTCCAAAAGATTGATCGGAAACAGCGCGGCTGGCGCCGGTTTCAAGCTCCCGTATATGATAGCATGTTCCTCCACGTTTGGGTAGGCAAATCCGCGCGCGCGGTTTCCGCGCATTTTCCTTGTGCGGCGGGCGTTTGCGGTTGCGCGGCGGCGGCGGGCGTGATATGATATTTTTATATTCGGGAAAAGCGGAGGACGCCTATGAAATACATCCGGCTGCTGCGCGTAAAGCATTATATCAAAAACGGGCTGGTGTTCCTGCCGCTGTTTTTTGCCGTACAGTTTACATCGCTGCACTTGCTGTACCGCACGTTGGCGGCGTTTGGCGTGTTTTGCCTGCTGTCGTCCGCGGTGTATGTGCTCAACGATATTCAGGACGCGGAAAAGGACCGCATGCACCCTGTGAAATGCAAGCGGCCGATCGCGTGCGGCGAGGTGAGCGTACGGACCGGGTGGCGGATCTTTGGGGTGCTGCTGGTGTGCGCGGCGGCGCTGGCTTTGCTGCTGCCCGGCGGCGGATGGGCTGTGTGGGCGGTGCCCGCGCTGTTCCTTGCACTGAACGTGGGCTACAGCCTGGGGCTGAAAAACGTCCCGATTTTGGATGTCGCCATCCTCACCTCGGGATTTTTGCTGCGGGTGCTGTACGGCTCGGTCGCCACGGGGATCACCATTTCCGGCTGGCTGTACCTGACGGTGATCGCGATGGCGTTTTACCTGAGCCTGGGCAAGCGCCGCGGCGAGATACCGCAGTACCGGACGGGAAACGATACCCGCCCCGTGATGCGGTATTACAATCAGCGCTTTCTGGATAAGAACATGCTGATGTGCGTTACGCTGGGCATCGTGTTTTACTCGCTGTGGACAGTGGACACGCAGACCATCGAGCGCGTGGGCGGCACGCAGCTGGTGTGGACGGTGCCGCTGGTGATCCTCATCTTTTTCAAGTACAGCATGGACGTGGAAAGCGAAACGTCCGACGGCGACCCCGTGGAAGTGGTGCTCAAGGACAAGCTGCTGCTGGCAATGGTGGCCGCGCTGGGGCTGGCGCTGCTGGCCATCGTGTATTTCTAGGTAAGTAACTATGCAAACGGGGCTGGCGCAGTGTGATTGCTGCGGCAGCCCCGTTTTATGATAGGGCGGTGTTTACGGCACAATCTCCCGGGAATCGTTAAGCAGTGCATCAACAGTAAGGTTCTGGAGCACTGCCGGTGAGACGCCGGCAAAGGCGCGCTCATTTACCAGCTGCATGCCGCTTGATGTAGCTTCGTACACGCGCACGGTGCAGGCCGCGTCGCCGGTGGTGATGGTGCCGGACTGCGTGTCGGGATAGGTGACCAGCGCGGTATAGGTATAGGTCACCAGATATTGCTTATCGTTGGGCGCAATCGTGCGCTGGAGCTCGCGGTCCAGGCTGGTAACGGTTACGGCTGTGGCCGCCGTATGGTACGGCTGCTCGGTGCCGCGCCGCAGGTAGCTAAGCTCCATGCGGCGGGTATCCAGGTTATACCAGCGGGTCCACCACCGCTCGGTTCCGCTGCCGTGCCCCCAGGCCTCGGTCAGCAGATAATTATAACTGTTGGCCATGGTGATAACGGCGGCGGCGGTTTCCTCGCCGTAGCAGTCAAGCAGCACGTCCGTCAGGTGCTCCACGCCCGAGCTGCTGCATAAAAACACAAAACCGTAGCTGCCGTAGCTGCCGCAAAACACCACCACCACCTGCCGGCCGAAATCGTCGTAGCCCTTCCACGTGGTGGCGCCGCTTACAGCGATATCGGTCTGCTCGTCCGAATCAAAGCCGAGGGCCTGCAGCAGCGCCTGATCCTCTTTATGAAAGTCGGCATAGCTCATTTCGATGGGCTTAAAGGGCCGTACCATGTTCAGCGATTGCGCGTTGTGCGGGCAGAGCAGCAGGCCCAGCAGCTCGGCCCCGTCCTGCGCATGGCCGGTGCATGCGATCGATACAATCAGCAGAAACACGATAAGGAACATCCGTTTTTTCATCAGCGGTCAACTCCGATACCATCATATTCAGGCTGTGCTGCGTAACACCTGTATAACGTAACAGAGTGGAAAAATGATCCTGCCGGCAAAAAAACAGCGCGCATGCGAAAGCCTGTGCGCTCAGCCTGTCAAAAAAGCCCAATCTGCTATTGCGGCTCCGCTTGATATACATCAAGCGGAGCTACGCCATTCGGTTTCTGCGAAACCTCGGTGGCTAGTCGGCCGTATGGCCTCCCTTATTGTCG
>Ga0116152_10002984_pt1 | contig 13675 bp, 8 predicted proteins | sample AD_UKC119_MetaG_FD_89894 | JGI IMG/M metagenome (GOLD analysis project Ga0116152, IMG submission 89894) | Active sludge microbial communities of municipal wastewater-treating anaerobic digesters from Hong Kong - AD_UKC119_MetaG | ecosystem: Engineered > Bioreactor > Anaerobic > Digestate...
CGCCCATTTGGAAGAGCCTGCAACAGGTCGGCAAGTTCGTCCTGACCGCCGTGATGGCCGCGGTGGGCATGGGAATTTACTTGCCCAGCCTGGTTCGGGTGGGGCCCCGCATCCTCTTTGTGGGGATCCTGACGGCAGCGGCCATGACCGCCTGCGCGGTAGCGGAGATCCTTGTGCTCCGTTCTTGGATTTCGGATGGCATGGGCTGAGGGGGCTTTGCGTGCCACACGGAAGTCACGCTTCCTTAACATTCCCTTAGCGCCGTTCGCTAGTCTTCGCTGCCATGGAAGCGCTAGCCAGGCCAGCCGTGATGAAACAATCGACCATCCTGATCATTGAAGACGATGCGGACATCGTTGAGTTGCTGCAGTACAACTTAACGAAGGAAGGGTTCCGCGTGCGAGTTGCCCGCGATGGCGATAGTGGCTTGCACGAAGCCCGTCGCTACCGGCCGGACTTGATCCTGCTCGATCTGATGCTGCCCGGGGTGGATGGGCTCGAAGTGTGCCGCCGTTTGAAGCGCGACAGCGACTTGTCCTCGACGCCGGTGCTGATGGTGACCGCCAAAGCTGAGGAAAGCGATGTGGTCAGCGGTTTGGAGATGGGCGCCGATGACTATCTGTCGAAGCCCTTCAGCCCGCGCGAGCTATTGGCGCGGGTTCGCGCGGTACTGCGCCGCGGCCAGTCCAGCAGCGAACACGAAAAGGCTCGCCTGGAATTCGGCGGCGTGGTCCTCGATCGACCCCGCCACGAGGTTACGGTCGACGATCGCCTGGTGGAGTTCACCCGCGCCGAGTTCCGCCTACTTTGGGCTCTAGGCAGCTCCCCCGGCCGGGTTTTTGCCCGCGATGAGCTGGTCGAATTCATCACGGGAGGAGAGGCCCACATCTCCGATCGGAACGTGGATGTGCATGTCAGCGCCATCCGTAAGAAACTCGAGCCCTATTCCGATCTGGTCAAGACCGTGCGAGGCGTGGGCTATAAGATAAAGGACTGACGGATCCGGGCCGATTTGGCCCAGATTTGACCCATCCTTTGGGAGTCCTCTGGGAGTCCTTTGCTTTGTTCCGTTCGCGCTTTTTCTGGAAACTCTTTGGCTCCTACGCCATCCTCGTCGTCATCACGACACTCGTTTCGGCCTACTTTGTGGGGCGCTACGTCGAGCGTTCCCAGTGGGATGCGAAGGTCGAGTCGCTCAGGGACCAATGCGTCCTGCTTTCGCCCTACGCGCTGAACGACTACCCCGGCTGGGCGGTAGGCGCGCCCCCGGAGGGCGTGCTGGATCAGGTCCGCTCCATGGCGGATACCAACGAGATCCGCGTGACCTTCATCCGGCGTGACGGCCTGGTGTTGCTCGATACGGCGGAAGATCCTGCGGCCATGGAAAACCACCGTGGCCGGCCGGAGGTGCAGGAGGCCTTGGTTGCGGGGGTGGGTGTCTCCCAGCGGTTTGGGCGGACGCTAGGTGCGGACGCCCTTTATGCCGCGTACGTGAAAGACCCCCGTTCCGAGCGACACGGAGTGGTGCGGGTCTCGGTGCGCGCCAATGAAAACCTGGCAACCCCGCGGCAGATCCTCGCCCGGACGGCCTTGTCCGCGACCCTGGCAGCGCTGGCAGCTTTGCTGCTCGGCTATTGGGGGGCTCGCCGTATGACATCGCCGCTCGCGGAAATGACGGAGGCGGCTAGGGCCTTCCAAGAAGGCAACTACGAGCAGCGCATCCTCGACCTGCCCGATGACGAGCTGGGGGATTTGGGGCGGGCTTTGAACGGTTTGGGCCTAGAGGTGCGCTCGCGGGTCGACCGACTATCGGCCGAACGGGGCCGATTGAGCGCCATGTTGGCCGGCATGGCGGAGGGAGTGCTGGCCGTCGGCGAGGACGATCGCATCTCCTTTTCGAATCGTGCCGCCGGGATGCTTTTTGGATATTCCGAGACCCAGGCCGAAGGCCGCAAACTGTGGGATGCCGTCCACATGCCGGGTTTGGTGGAGCTGATCTCCCAGGCCCGCAAGGCCGACCACGTGGTCCAAAGAGAGCTGGTGTTTGCCGGCCAGGGGGGCGAGCGGCGGTTGGTGGCCAAAGCCCACCACTTCAAGATCGATCGTGCTACCGGCGCCGTCGTGGTGTTCGAAGACATCACCGAGTTGCGCCAGTTGGAGCGCGTGCGGCGGGACTTTGTGGCCAACGTCAGCCACGAACTCAAAACCCCGCTGACCTCGATCCGCGGCTACGTCGAGACCCTGTTGGAAGGTGCCGTCCACGACCCGGACCACAACGTGCGCTTCCTGGAGAAGATTCAGAACAACGTCGACCGCTTGAGCGACTTGGTGTTCGACCTGTTGAGCCTAGCGCGCATCGAGAACCAAGAAGGGCGCCTGGTGCGAACTCAAGTGGACTTGGGCGCGCTGATCGCAGAGACCTGCCAGGTCTTCGAAGAGCAAGTCGAACGGGCCCACTTGGAGGTTCACTGCGATCTCCCCAGCACGCCTTGTGTGGTTTGGGGCGAAGAACGGGGCCTGGCCCAAGTTCTGGAGAACCTGCTTTCCAACGCGGTCAAGTACACACCCGCCCAAGGCCGGATCGACATCGTCCTGCGCCGGGAAGAGGGCGGAAAAGCCCACCTCATGGTGCGCGATACGGGGGTTGGGATCCCGGTTGGCGATCAAGACCGCATCTTCGAGCGCTTCTACCGGGTCGACAAAGCCCGATCCAACGAGGTGGGGGGTACCGGCCTGGGGCTTTCCATCGTGAAGCACCAGGTTCAGGCCATGCAAGGGCGCGTCGGTGTGGAGAGTCGGGTGGGGAAAGGCACCTGCTTCCACGTGTACCTGGAGTGCGCTGCTGGAGACTAAGTCGTTGTCGGGAAAGGCCTTAGGTGCGGATGGTGGGGCGCCGCACCTTAACCTTGTCTTAATAGAACGCTAACAATGGGTTGAGTAGGGCGGCTGAAGATGCACGCATCGAAGGACCGGAGAAGGTCGCCACCGAATGGCCCCCTTCAACCCCCGGCCCCAACCCAACCTCCCATCACCATGGACCTTTCGAAACTTCTGGGGATCTCCCTCCTCGGCTCCACCCTGCTGCTCCCCTTGGCCAGCGCCCAAGTCAAGGTCGACAAGAAGCTGCCCGACTACAAGCCCACCGAAGGCGTCACCGGCAACATCAACAGCATCGGTTCCGACACGATGAACAACCTGATGGCCCTGTGGGCCGAAGGTTTCAAAAAGCACTACAGCCAAGTCCAGGTGGAAATCACCGGCAAAGGCTCGTCCACCGCTCCCCCGGCGCTGATCAAGGGTCAATCGACCTTCGGTCCCATGAGCCGCATGATGAAGAGCGAGGAAATCGACGAGTTCAAGAAGACCTTCGGCTACGAGCCGACGGCGCTTCCCACCAGCATCGACATGCTGGCGGTTTACGTCCACAAGGACAACCCGATCAAGGGCCTGACCCTGCAACAGGTCGACGCGATCTTCTCCAAGACCCGCAAAGGCGGCCTCTCCAGCGACATCGTGACCTGGGGTCAACTCGGCTTGGAAGGCGAATGGGCCGACAAGACGATTTCGATCTACGGTCGCAACTCGGCGTCGGGCACCTGCGGCTACTTCAAGGAGCACGCGCTCTTCAAAGGTGACTACAAGGACAACGTCAAGGAACAACCGGGCAGCGCCTCGGTCGTCCAAGGCGTCGCGCGCGACAAGTACGCGATCGGCTACAGCGGAATCGGCTACAAGACCGCCGATGTGCGCGCCGTGCCCCTTGCCAAGGACGCCGAAGGCGAAGCCATCGCGGCCGAGCCGGAAAACGCCTACACCGGCAAGTACCCCATGGCCCGCTTCTTGTATGTGTACATCAACAAGGACCCCAAGAAGGACCTTGAGCCCCTGCGTGGCGAGTTCCTGAAGTACGTGTACAGCAAGCAAGGCCAGCAACGCGTGATCGAGGACGGCTACTTCCCCATCACCGCCAAGATCGCCGAGAAGGCTCTCAAGTCGGTAGGCATCGAACTGCCCAAAGTGGTCGAAGCCGGCGCGGCCAAAGAGTAACCTCCTCGCCTTTAGGCCCGTGAGGGCACCCCAAGGGGAGAAGTCCAGCGACGCTCGGACTTCTCCCCGAACTGCTAGAAAGACCCTGCCCCCCCGGATCGATTCCTACCATGGCTTCCCCTTCCAAGTTCCGACGCGACACCCCCAAGCGCGTCCGCATCATCGAGGTCATCGCGGAACTCGCGATCCGTGCCGGAGGCTTTGGCACGATCGCCGCCGTCACCTTGATGATGGTGTTCTTGTTTTCCGTGGCTTGGCCTTTGTTCCAAGGCCCGGAGATTCAGAGCGAAGCCGACAGCCGCCTGCCCTCCACCCCGACCCAAGTGGACTACCTGGGGTTGGACGAAGGCGGATCGGTGGCTTGGCTTTTGGAGGGCGAAGGGCGGGTGCGTTGCATCCAACTCTCCGATGGCAAAACATTCTTGGAGCAAGACCTGTTCCCGGAGGCGGAAGTCACCAGCGTCTGCACCCCATTGATTGGGGAGACCTTTTGCTTTGGATTTGCCGACGGAACCATCTGCAAGGCCGAGATAGGCTTCCACACCGAAGAGGTGCTTGAGGGGGACTATCCCGCGGGCCAGCCCCCGCTCGAGAATGGCGCCCACGCGTTGATTGGCAGCGAGTACTTCGAGCGAACCGGGGAGGGCTCCCTACGACGGACCACCTTCACTTGGGAGATCTCCGAGCCCTTCCAGACGCCAGTCGAGCGTGCGATCGTGGATCTGGACCGCGTGGTGGCCACCACGGGAGAGTTCTTTGGGTTCGTGGATGGCGCGGGCGAGCTGCACCTCTTGCGTGCGCGTGAAACCGAGAACTTGATGACCGGCGACATCGAGTACGAGTTGGAGGAAAGCGCCTTGGCCAACGTGTTGCCCAACCGCACCAGCCCGCCGACGCACATCTACTTGGGGTCCGGGGCGACCCAAGCATTCGTGTCCTACGCGGATGGGGTCATGGCGCAGCTTTCGCTCCTGCTCTTCAGCAAACCGGAGCTCGTGGAGACCGTGCCGTTGGTTGCCGGTGGCCGTGCCCTCGACCGCATGGCGTTCCTTCCGGGGCGTTCGACCCTCTTGGTTTCGGACTCGGCTGGGGTTTTGAGCTCTTGGTTCACAGTACGCCCAGAGGATGGGGGCAAGGGCAAGCTGACGCACATTCAAGATTACGGTCAGCCGGGAGCCCCGTTGTCGGCCTTGGGATTCTCGGGGCGTTCGCGGCTCTTCCTCGCAGGCCGCAGGGATGGTCGGATCACCGCTTGGCAGGGGACGCTTGGAACGTCCATCCAGACCTTCGAAGTGCCTTCGAGCGAGACCATCCTGCAATTGGCCTTCCATCCGCGACAGGACGGTATCGTCGCCCTGACCGACAAGGGCTTGCACCACTGGCGGGTCGACTTTGGCTACCCCGAAGCAAGCCTCGCCTCGCTGTTCCTGCCGATTCGGTACGAAGGGTCCACCCAGCCCGAACACTCCTGGCAGTCATCGGCGAGCAGCGACGACTACGAGCCCAAGATGGGCATGTGGCCGTTGGTCTTCGGAACCATCAAGGCCACGATCTTCGCCATGCTGTTCGGCGCTCCGATTGCGGTGCTCGGGGCGCTGTTCACCAGCGAGTACATGCATTCGCGTACCCGAGCCACCACCAAGACGTTGGTAGAGCTCCTGGCGGGTCTGCCCTCGGTGGTGTTGGGTTTCTTGGCCGCTCTGGTGGTCGCGCCCTTCGTGCAACAGCAGTTGAGCGCCACCCTGAGCTTCTTCTTTTTGGTTCCCTTTGTGTTGCTCATGGGGGCGTATCTCTGGCAGCTGCAACCCACGGTCCAGCGACGCAAGCGCTCCGGATGGATGCGGCAGTTGGCCATTCTGGCCTGCCCAGCTTTGGCCGTGCTGCTCGCCACCTGGGTGGGGCCGCTGCTCGAAGATTGGCTGTTTGGTGGAGACTCCCAAGCGTGGTTGGATGGCCGCCAAGGAGTGGCCGCCAGCGGCTGGTTCTTCCTGTTGTTGCCCTTTTCCGCGGCTTTGACCCTGGTGGTCTTCACCATGCGTCGCTCGCTGGATGTTCGACCTTTGGTGGCCCTAGCTCGCTTCGGCTTGGGCACGTTGGTGACCCTGGCCTTGGCGGCGGGGGCGGCCTTTTTGTTGCAGTCGTTGGGGTTCGACCCACGCGGCGGGATTGTCGATACCTACGAACAACGCAACGCCTTGATCGTGGGGATTGCCGTGGGTTTGGTGGTGCTACCGATCGTGTACACGCTCACCGAGGACGCTCTCGGTGAGGTGCCCCAGAACCTGCGCGAGGCTTCGCTGGGCGCAGGGGCCACCCACTGGCAGACCGCGGTGCGCGTGGTGCTTCCTTTCGCTACCAGCGGAATCTTTTCCGCTCTGATGGTCGGATTGGGTCGAGCCGTTGGTGAAACCATGATCGTGCTGATGGCTGCGGGGAGCACGGCACTGACCGAGTGGAACGTGTTCAACGGCTTCCGTACCCTTGCGGCCAACATCGCTACCGAAATCCCTGAGGCGGTCGTGGGAAGTGCCCACTACCGCGCCTTGTTCTTCTCCGCGCTGCTTTTGTTTGGCATGACCTTCGTCATCAACACTCTCGCGGAACTTGTTCGCCGCCACTTCCGTGCCAAGGTGCGTGCCCTATGAGCCAAACCCCCGAGCAACAAGCCGAGTCGGCCAAGGAAATCCGCGATGCCATGCGGGTTGTCCCGCAAGTTGCCCACGGTGAACCTGCGGTTTGGTTGGCAGGCGGAGCCTTGGCGATGGCCGTATTGATCATCACCGGCATGGTTGGGCTGATCGTGTACCAAGGCGGGCGCGCGTTTTGGCCCGACCCGATCGCCAAGGTTCGCGCCAGCGATGGTTCCGAGCACTTGGGCGAAATCCAGCAGGTGGGTTCGGTTCCCGCAGACGAGGCCAATGGCGGCGCCAAGCGAGTCCTGCTGCGTAGCGAGAACTTCCGCTGGTCGGGATCGCACGCGTCTTGGATCGTTACCGACCCGAACTTTGAGCCGACCTATCCCGAGTGGGCCGTTTTGGTCGAACTGATGGAAGAGGGGCGGATCATCGGTCAGCCCACCTACTTCCGGGTCGATGGCAAGGTCCTGGAATCAGACCCCGCATCGGTGTGGGCCGCCTACAACGAACATCGTGGCCAGATTTCCGAACGGACGCGGGAAATCGAGCGCTTGACCAAGGGCACGCTGGCAAAACTGACCAATCGCCAAGCCGACGCACGCCTCAACGCTCGCAAGGCTGAATTGGAGTACGGGACCGACTCTGCCGAGCACAAGCAGGCGCTGGCGGACATGGATGCGCTGCTGGCGAGTCTGGCCAAGGAGCAGTCCGACATCGATCGCAAGATTGCTGACCTAGAAGAGATCAACCACCGCTACGAGATCGGATTCTTATTCCAGGATGGCACCGAAGTGTTTCGGCCCATGGCGGATATCAACCGCATGGTGCCCGCCAACCGACTCACCCTGGTGGGCCGCTTGGGCGTGTACCTGGACCGTTGGCGGGAGTTCTTGACCGAGGATCCGCGCCACGCCAACAGTCAGGGCGGCATTTGGCCGGCTCTCTTCGGGACCGTCGTCATGACCATGATCATGTCGATCATGGTGGTGCCTTTTGGGGTTCTGGCCGCGTTGTACCTCAAGGAATACGCCAAGCCCGGCTTCTTCGTGTCGCTGGTCCGGATCGCCGTGAACAACCTGGCGGGGGTGCCTTCGATCGTTTTCGGCGTCTTCGGCTTGAGCTTCTTCTGCTACATCGTGGGGGCCCAGATCGACGAGTGGTTCTTTACCGCGAGTTTGCCCAACCCTACCTTTGGCAAGGGGGGCATCCTTTGGGCTTCGTTGACCTTGGCCCTCTTGACCTTGCCTGTGGTGATCGTGGCTACCGAGGAGGCTCTCTCTGCCGTGCCCCAATCGATGCGCGAAGGATCTTATGGCTGCGGTGCGACCCGCTGGCAAACCATCCAACGGGTGGTCTTACCGCGAGCCCTACCCGGGATCATGACCGGCATGATCCTGGCCATCGCGCGCGGCGCGGGGGAGGTCGCACCGTTGATGCTCGTCGGAGCGGTCAAAATGACCCAGGACTTGCCCATCGACTTGAGCCAGGCTCCCTATCTGTTCCCCCAGCGCAGCTTCATGCACCTGGGATTCCACATCTACGATCTAGGCTTCCAGAGCCAAGACTCGGAGGCCGCCCGACCCATGGTGTTTGCGACGACGCTACTCCTGATCGGGATCGTCGTGGGTCTCAACCTGGGCGCCATTTGGCTCCGTGCGCGACTCCGTCGCCGCTTCCGCGCCGCCCGCTAGTCCAATCCGTACCATGAGCGACACCATGCAACCGCCCATCGAAACCAATGCTCCGATGATAGAACCCGAAGAAGTCGCCCCCAGTCCGGGCAGAACCAAGGCCGGTAATCTGTTCGAAGCGATTGCCCAGGGCGCCCAGTTCCAAACCTCGCTGCACGAGGAAATGGAAGAGCTCCCCTGCGTGGTGAACGTCGAGGACTTCAACCTCTGGTACGGCAAGTCCCAAGCCTTGTTCAACGTCTCGCTTTCGCTTCCGATCGGCAAGGTGACCGCCCTGATTGGGCCTTCGGGCTGCGGCAAGTCCACCTTGCTACGCAGCGTCAACCGCATGAATGACCTGGTCGATGGGGTTCAAACCAAGGGGTCGATGACCCTGGCGGGCGAGTCGATCTATGCCGCCGGCGCCGATGTGATTGAGCTCCGCAAGCGGATCGGGATGGTGTTCCAAAAGCCCAACCCGTTCCCCATGAGCATTTTCGAGAACGTGGTCTACTCGCTGCGGATCGCTGGCATCCGCAAGCGGAGTATCCTACAAGAGGCCTGCGAACAGAGTTTGCAGCGTGCAGGTCTGTGGGAGGAGGTCAAGGACCGGCTCCGCTCCAGCGCTTTGCAGATGTCGGGCGGTCAACAGCAACGCCTATGCATCGCGCGCGCCATCGCGGCGCAGCCCGAAGTCCTGTTGCTGGACGAACCCTGTTCCGCCCTCGACCCGATCGCGACCGGCCGCATCGAAGACCTCATCGAGGAGTTGCAAGGCGAGTATTCGATCCTCATGGTGACCCACAACATGCAGCAGGCCTCGCGCGTCAGCGCGTACACGGCCTTCATGTACTTGGGACGTTTGGTCGAATACGGACCCACCGAGAGCATCTTCATGAACCCCCACCTGAGCGAAACCGAGGATTACGTCACCGGCCGCTTCGGTTGATTCGGTTCCTACCACCATGACCAAACATCTACACACCGACCTGCAAAGTCTGGAACGCAACCTACTGGCCCTCGGAACCCGCGTGGAGGAGGCCGTCCGGCGCTCCATCACGGCCTTGTCCTTGCGCCGCACGGACATGGCGGAGGAGGTCATCGGCGGAGACCGTAGCATCGACATGGCCGAGGTGGCCCTCGAAGAGGAATGCCTCAAAGTCCTGGCCCTGCACCAACCCGTGGCCGGCGACCTGCGCTTTGTTGCGGCCTGCATGAAGATCACCAACGACCTCGAGCGTATCGGGGATTTGGCGGTCAACATCTCCAAGCGAGCCAAGGCCCTGTGCGACCACCGCATGCAGGACCTGCCCCAGCAATTGGTCGAGATGACCGAACGAACGGCCGCCATGCTACGCTCGGCCCTGGATGCCTTCGTTCGCGAAGACGGCACCCGTGCGCGTCAAGTCATGCGCGAGGATGACCGCATCGACAAGCTGCACAAGGAATGCTTGGATGGACTGATCGAGCAAATGAAGCAAGACCCCGAAACGATCAGCACTTCGATGCTGTTCATCTCGATTTCGCGGCACCTGGAGCGCATCGCCGACCACACCACCAACATCGCCGAAGACGTGATCTACTTGGCGGATGGTGACATCGTGCGCCACCAGCGCGGATTCTAAAACCTCAGTCGACCAGGTCCGTCCGCGCAAAGGGTACCCGCGGCTCGGCTCCAAGAACCTTCGCCAAGAGCGAGTTCATCGTGGCCACATCGTTGTCAAAGGCGGTGTGGCTGCTTGCCATCGTGAGGGCCGGGTGGGTCTGCGGCGTCAGGAATTCTACCTGGGAGCGGACCTTGTCCGTGGAAAACGCGTCCATCCAACGGGCCATACCCAGCAAAGGCTCGACCGCATGCTTGGACTCGAAGGCGCGGGAAACCAGATAAAGGAGCGACTTGCCGTAGAGCGCGAGGCTCGTGTCTTGACGCTCGCTTGCATCGTCGAGTAGGTAGACCGCGAGTGCTTGCAGACGTCGTGACTGGAGCGCGGGCAGGATGGTGGACTCGTACTGCCGCACGTTGTTGGCAGGAGCCAGCAACATCATTTGGTCGCAGACCAAGTCGGTGTCCCGCCGCAATGCCGACAAGAGGTGCCCGAGGAAGATTCCACCTGCGCTATGGCCCGCAAGGTGCAGCCGCGGCCTGTGGTCCGTGGGCAGCGCGCCCCATGCTCGGGCCAGCGATTGTAGGGACTGTGAGCCAGCCGACCCGGGATTGGCAAAGGCGCGCCGCGCATCGCGTTTCATTTCGGCCCAAAGTGCGCGACCAGCCCATCCGATGCGCGCCTCGATCCAACGGTCCCAACCTTCGCCGCGTCCTTGGACACGCTTCGCAACAGAAGCACGTTTCCCCAGCAGCAAGTCGTGAATCTCCTCGCAAAAGCCCGTTTCCCACAAAAAGTGAACTGCCAGAACTCCGTTGGCTTCGAACACCGACTTCCACTGGGCCACGCGCCGGGCGCTGGCTTTGAGCGAGTTCAGCCCACCGTGGGCATACAGCAACACATGCTGGTAGCGGCCGGTCCGCAACGAACCGCGCCAGGCCTGAGCGAGGCTTGCGGCGTCCGTTGGATAGTCGCCCCGACCGACAAACCGCCCATCATCCACGTGCACATAGTGGTCACGGATTTCCAGTTGGCTGGGGGATCGTTCGGCGCGCTGGGCTCCCGATGGCCCTTCACCCAACCAACCGGTTGCCAGGGCTTGCAGGCTCTCCACGGGTCGCGCCCTGCGGGCCACCCACAGGTCCCATACGTTGGCATCAAAGTCCGCAAAGGACCAAAGCGCGAGGCCGGGATAGCGTTGTTTGCCACGAACCCAGCCACCCCATTCGGTGCCCCAGGAATTCTGTACCAAGAACCCCTCGGGCGTGTAACCGAGGATTGCAAAGGCATGTCCTTCGTCTTGGGTGGCTGAAGCTGGGTCCCAAGGGATTCGGCCGCGCCGCGGGGCGTGCCATCCGGGGTGTACGGCAGCGGTAGCGAACACCGCGCCTACCTCGACCAAGGCAGCGTGAACATCGGGTCGGCGCGGGAGGACGCGATAGTAAGCGCCCAAGGGCGTTTGTAGGGCTGCTTCCGCCCGTTCGCGACTCAGGTGCCCCGCTTGCTCCTCGCGGTAAGGCCACTGGGATTCACGGCAGACCCCGTTCTTGTGCCAGCCCTTCATCACCCCGCGCGCAGAGGTGCCTTCGTAGTCGCTCCCTGGCCAGCGGTCGTGGCGTTTGCCCATTTCGTACAGCATGCGCGCGCTTACGAGTCGAGTGGATTTCGACTCCAAGCCCGCCAAGTAGTCGATGGTGGCCGCCAAACCGAAGCCGGCGCAGGCGCCTTCGACACCTTGGTCACGGACGCGGATGGCCGAGCGGCGAGGAGCGAGTCGCGCCGGAAGTGGCGCCAAGGTGGGGCGATAGAGCAAGTCCCGAAAATCGAGCCCATCGCGCTCGGTAGAAGCGTTGCGCATGAATCCTGGGGCAGCGTGCGTTGCGCCGGGTGAACCCGGCCGAACCTTCGCACCCCCCGATCGCTCGCCGCCCTAATCCAAATGCCCGCGATCGGAATCGCCCATCTCGACGCCACCTTGGGGAAAGTATTCCTTCCAGCGCCGATCGACGAGTGCGGCGGTGGCCTCGTCGCAAAAGAGTTCTTCGGGATAGCCCGGCTTCATGCGCGCATCGAGCACCAGCGGGGGCGTGTGGGCCGCATGCTGGTTCAAGAGCCGCGATTCCTTAGCGTGCAAGTCGCGCGCGGGGTCGAAACGCGTGAAGGTGGTCCACAGGAAGTTGGGACTCGAGCGGGTCGCCCGTTCGGCATCGTCGGAAAGCACGACGAGCGGCCAATCGGCAAACGCAGGGTCCTGTGCCAAGTCTCGGGGGTGCCAATCGCGGCTAGGGGTTTGCGCAAGATCCACCACCAAGCAACCGGGGCAGAAGACGCGCACACGGCCAATGGCTGGACTTGGGGTTCCTTCGAAGCGATCCCGCAGCTTGCGGATCGGGTCGCCAACCCCCAGCAGAATGCCCTTCGAGCCCTGGTCGATCTTTGGACCGGCGTAGTCCAACGAGTCCATGGCCAAATGGGGCAGCAAGAACAAGTCGCTCCGGAAGTCCGCTCGTTCGAGGATGTAGGTCAGCGTGGCAGGGAAGTCGTGCAAGTCCACCGCACCATCGGTCAAGAGCAGGAACTTCGTCAGCGACAACTGCCCCTCGCCCAAGATTCGGAAGGCGCTCATCATCGCCTCGCGCCGGTAGCGCTCACGAACGCGCGCTGCGGACAGGGCGTGGTATCCGGTTTCCCCATAGGACCACAGGTCGAGGACCGTGGGCATCACGAGAGGGAAGAGCGGCGAAAGCAGTTCTTGCAGGTAGTCGCCGATGAAGAAGTCCTCTTGTCGAGGCTTGCCCACGACCGTCGCGGGAAAGATCGCGTCCTTGCGGCGCATCAACGAATGCACCTTCATGAACGGGTAGTCGTGGATCTCGGAGTAGTAGCCGTAGTGGTCGCCAAAGGGTCCTTCGGGGCGCCGCGCACCCGGCTCGATCGAACCGCACAAAACGAACTCCGCGCTCGCGACTACGGGCGGTCCTCCGCCGGGATCGCGCACGAGTGGCAACTTGCGACCCAGGCACAGGCTTGTCAGCAGCAATTCGGGCACATTTTCTGGGAGCGGCGCGATGGCCGAGAGGATCAGCGCGGGGGGGCCACCCAGATGGATGCGCACCGGGAGCGCCTGGCCTTGCGCCTCGGCAGCAGCCAAGTGGAACCCGCCTCCCTTGCCGATCTGCATGTGCACGCCGACTTCGCGGTCATCGAAAACCTGTACGCGGTACATACCCAGGTTGGGAACCCCAGTTTGCGGGTGCTGGGTCATGACCAGCGGCAGCGTGAGAAAAGGACCTCCGTCACGCTTCCACGTCTTGAGCGCAGGCAGCCGGTGCAGCGCGGCATCCGCCTCGACCACCTCGGTCACGGGTCCACGCCGGCTGGTGCGCATGCCCACCTTGGCGAGGCTCTGGAACAGCGAACGGTGCTTCCAAAGCTTGCCCAAGCTCGGTGGCATCAATTCCTCGGGCAGCCGCGCGACTTCGCGGATCAATGCTTCCGGTCGAGGACCAAAGGCCAACTCGACCCGGCGCTGGGTTCCGAAGAGGCCAGTAACCAGCGGGAAGGCAGCGCCTTGGACCTGCGAAAAGTAGAGCGCTGGGCCACCTGCAGCGATCACGCGACGGTGGACCTCGGCGGCTTCCAATTCAGAATCCACCGGGGCCGAGATCTCCACAACTTCCCGTTCGGACCTTAAGGTCTGGAGGAAGGCACGCAGGTC
>Ga0116152_10002987_pt1 | contig 13671 bp, 14 predicted proteins | sample AD_UKC119_MetaG_FD_89894 | JGI IMG/M metagenome (GOLD analysis project Ga0116152, IMG submission 89894) | Active sludge microbial communities of municipal wastewater-treating anaerobic digesters from Hong Kong - AD_UKC119_MetaG | ecosystem: Engineered > Bioreactor > Anaerobic > Digestate...
CCGCAGCTGACAATAAGGGAGGCCATACGGCCGACTAGCCACCGAGGTTTCGCAGAAACCGAATGGCGTAGCTCCGCTTGATGTATATCAAGCGGAGCCGCAATAGCAGATTGGGCTTTTTCAAAAGGCTGAGACCGGAACTTTCGTTCCGGCCTCCTTTTTAATCTGAATTGCGAAAGGGAAACGATGGATAAAGCGTTCGCCTTAAACTTAATACATTCCGCCCATGCCGCCCATACCGCCGCCGGGTGCCGCTGCGGGCGCTTCCGGTTCGGGGATGTCGGTCACAAGGCTCTCGGTGGTCAGGATCATCGCGGCAATGCTTGCGGCATTCTGCAGTGCGGAACGGGTAACCTTGGTCGGGTCGATGATGCCGCGGCTTACCATGTCCACATATTCGCCCTTAAGCGCATCAAAGCCATAGCCCTTCTTACCGCTGGTCTTAACCTTTTCCACGATCACGCTGCCGTCGATGCCCGCGTTTACGGCAATCTGGCGCAGCGGCTCTTCCAATGCGCGCAGGATGATGTCCACGCCGGTCTTCGCGTCGCCGTCAAACTTGTCCAGCTCGCCCTTTACGGCATCCAGCACGTTGATCAGCGCAATGCCGCCGCCGGGCACGATGCCCTCTTCCACAGCTGCGCGGGTAGCGGCCAAAGCGTCTTCAATGCGGAGCTTGCGCTCTTTCATTTCCACTTCGGTAGCTGCGCCGACCTGGATTACTGCCACACCGCCGGCCAGCTTGGCCAGACGTTCCTGCAGCTTTTCGCGGTCGTAATCGCTGGTGGTGTCTTCAATCTGCTTGCGGATCTGCGATACACGGGCTTCGATTTCGCTCTTCTCGCCTGCGCCTTCGATAATGGTGGTGTTTTCCTTGTCCACCTTCACCTGACGGGCTTCGCCCAACATATCCATAGTGGTATCTTTCAGCTGCAGGCCGAGCTCCTCGGTAATGACCTGGCCGCCGGTCAGGATGGCGATGTCGCGCAGCATATCCTTGCGGCGATCGCCAAAGCCGGGTGCCTTGACCGCAACACAGTTAAACGTGCCGCGCAGCTTGTTGAGCACCAGCGTAGCCAGCGCTTCGCCTTCGATATCCTCGGCGATGATCAGCATCTTTTTGCCGGCCTGCACTACCTGCTCCAGCACCGGCAGGATCTCCTGAATGTTGGAAATCTTCTTGTCGGTGATCAGGATGGCGGGATTATCAAGCACTGCTTCCATCTTATCGGGATCGGTTACCATGTAGGCGCTGGCATAGCCGCGGTCAAACTGCATGCCTTCCACGGTGGTCATCTCGGTCTTCATGGTTTTGCTTTCTTCCACGGTGATGACGCCGTCCTTGCCGACGACTTCCATGGCCTCGGAGATCAGCTCGCCGATGGTTTCATCAGATGCCGAAATGCTGGCAACCTGGGTAATTTCCTGCTTGGAGGAGATCGGCTTGCTCAAATCGCGCAGCGCTTCCACTGCCTTGTTCACGGCGTCTTCCAGGCCGCGCTTCAATACCATGGGATTGGCGCCGGCTGCCAGATTGCGAAGACCTTCGCGCACGATGGCCTGTGCCAGCAGCGTAGCGGTGGTGGTGCCGTCGCCCGCGACATCATTGGTCTTGGTGGCAACTTCCTTCACCAGCTGTGCACCCATGTTTTCAAATGCGTCTTCCAGCTCGATTTCCTTGGCGATGGTTACACCGTCATTGGTAATGAGCGGAGACCCGTATTTTTTATCCAGCACCACATTGCGGCCTTTGGGGCCCAATGTAATTTTCACGGTATCGGCCAATGCGTCTACGCCTTTTTGCAGGGCACGGCGGGCCTCTTCACCATATTTGATTTGTTTTGCCATAACAGCATGCCTCCTTATGTTTTCTAAGCTGTGTTATTCCACGGTTGCCAGAATATCGCTCTGCCGCACGATGATGATCTCTTCGTCGTCCAGCTTTACTTCGGTTCCGGCATACTTGGAATAGATTACCTTTTGGCCGGGTGTAACGATCATCTTGACTTCCTTACCGTCCACAAGGCCGCCCGGACCAACAGCAATCACTTCAGCCATCTGGGGCTTTTCTTTGGCGGAACTGGTTAAAAGGATACCGCCTTTGGTGGTTTCTTCCATTTCCAAATTCTTGATGACGACACGGTCGCCCAAGGGTTTTACCTTCATGATAGTGCCTCCCTATCTATAATCTTTACGGTCGTTGTTAGCACTCATTCGTTTCGAGTGCTAACAGCATTGTTAGTTTACGCTATTTCTGTGGTTTTCGCAACTGTTAAACACGTTAAAATTGATCTTCGTTCTTTGTGCATATCATACAATTATCGGCAGCCGTATCATGGTACTTTCTTTTCATGTTACAATCGTATGGAAGTATGCTTTACTTCATTAAAATAATAAGGAGTGGACCTGTTTGCCCAACATTACCGGATGGCCCGGCGCGCTGATTAAATGGTACGAAACATACAAGCGCGATCTGCCCTGGCGGCACACCGGCGATCCCTACAAAATATGGATTTCGGAAATCATGCTCCAGCAAACGCGCGTGGACGCCGTGATTGCTTATTACCGGCGCTTTTTACAGGCTTTCCCAACCGTGCATGCACTGGCGAGCGCGCCGGAAGAAACCGTGCTAAAAGCGTGGGAAGGGCTTGGGTATTACAGCCGCGCCCGCAATCTTCACAAAGCCGCCAAAATCATATCCGCTTCTCTTTCGGGTACGTTTCCAGCTACCTTTGAAGAGTTAATAAAGCTGCCGGGAATCGGCGATTATACAGCCGGCGCGATTGCCAGCATCGCCTTCGGAGAAGCCGTACCCGCCATTGACGGCAACGTAAAGCGCGTAACCTCCCGTATTCTAGGGTTACGGGAAAACATCAATCAACCGTCCGTTATGCGCGACATCCGGCAAACGCTGATGGACGCAATGCCCCGGGGAAAAGCCTCCACTTTCAACCAGTCGCTGATGGAGCTCGGCGCGATGATCTGTATCCCGCGCAGCCCCCGCTGCAATGCCTGCCCGCTGACACGCTTTTGCGACGCTTATGCCGCGGGTGATGCGGACAGCCTGCCTGTGATGGAGCCTAAAAAGCCGCCGCTGGAAATTGCGGTGGCGGTTTGCCTGATGACCTATCACGATAATATTCTGCTTTTCAAGCGCCAAGAACGCATGCTGCACGGACTGTATGTGTTCGGACTCGCAGAGGATGCCCCAACGCCCGGGGATGCGCTCGCCTACTGGGCAGAGTGCGGGCTTAAGCTGCGCTATTTGGGTGATATGGGCGACGCGCGCCACGTTTTCACCCACCGTATCTGGGAAATGAAGCTCCTGCACTTTCAGCTGTTAAGCCTGCCTGACGATGCATTTTTACAGCAGCACGGCGCACTGCTCGCCAATCGGGAGCAGCTGAAAGCGCTGCCCCTTCCCACCGCCATGAAGGCGGCGAAACAGGCAGCGCTGCAGTTGATATAAGGTTCTGGCTTAAGCTCCCAGATAGGCACGGCGTACGTTTTCGTCGTCCAGCAGATCATGCGCACTGCCCGACATCGAAATCCTTCCGTTTTCCAGCACATAGGCGCGGTCTGCGATGGACAGCGCCATTTTCGCGTTCTGTTCCACCAGCAAGATGGTGATGCCTTCCTTGTGCATGTCCTCAATAATGGAGAACACCTCTTTCACGAGGATCGGCGACAAGCCCATCGAAGGCTCATCCATAACAATCAGCTTGGGTGCGGACATCATGGCCCGGCCCATGGCAAGCATTTGCTGCTCACCGCCGGACAGTGTACCGGCAATCTGCTTTGCGCGCTCTTCCAGCCGCGGAAAGTGCCCGTATACCATCTTCAGGTCCTTGGCGATCGCCGCGCGGTCATTACGTGTATATGCGCCCATCAGCAAGTTTTCCATCACGGTCATGCGGGTAAATACCTGGCGGCCTTCCGGCACATGCGCCAACCCGATGGTTACGATATCGCTGGCAACCACCTTGCGCAAATCCTTGCCCAAGTACTCCACTTTGCCCGATTTAATGGGCGTCAATCCGGTAATCGCGTGCAGCGTCGTGGTCTTGCCCGCACCGTTGGCGCCGATCAGCGATACGATTTCTCCCTGATTAACTTCCAGCGATATGCCGCGCAGCGCTTCAATCGCACCGTAGTTGACCACCAAATTCTCAATTTTAAGCATTCTCCACAGCCTCCTCTCCGAGATAGGCCTCAATCACATCGGGATTGTGTGCAATCTCATTGGGATAGCCATGCGCAATGGTATTGCCGAAGTTGATTACCTGAATCCGTTCGCAGATTTTCATCACCAGGCTCATATCATGCTCAATCAACAGGATGGCGATGCTGAATTTCTTGCGGATGTCGTTGATGCAGTCAATCAGCTCCGCCGTTTCCGTCGGGTTCATGCCGGCGGCAGGCTCATCCAGCAGCAGCAGCTTCATATCCGTAGCCAGCGCACGGGCGATCTCCAGCTTTCTCTGCTGGCCGTAAGGCAGGCTGTTTGCCATGTAATTGGCCTTGTCCTCCAGATGAACAATGCGCAGGCAGTCCATTGCCTTATCTGTGATTTCCTGCTCCGTGCGGAAGTACTTCGGCGTACGGAACATCGTATCAAACAGATTGTATTTGATATCCTTGGTAAACGCGAGGCGTACGTTGTCAATCACCGTCATCTCAGAAAACAGACGGATATTCTGGAAGGTACGGGCAACGCCCTGCGCAACGATTTTGTGGATTTTCATTCCGGTAATGCGCTTGCCCATCAAGTAGACATCGCCTTCGGTCGGCACATACACACCGGTAAGCATGTTGAACACCGTGGTTTTGCCCGATCCGTTCGGCCCGATCAGCCCTACCAGCTCACCCTGCTTAATCTCGATGTTGAAATCGTTTACGGCTTTCAATCCGCCGAACTGAATCCCGAGGTGCTCGGTTTTCAGGATTACGTTCCCTTCGCTCATTTCACTTCGCCTCCCATCGCCTGTTCCTGCTTTTTAAACAGGAGTTTGCGCAGTGAAAATTCGTAGGTTCCCAAAATGCCGTAGGGCTTGAACATGATGACGGCCATCAGCACAATGGCGTAAATCAGCATGGGGAACGCAAACAAATTCTGCAGGAATTGCGGCATATAGGATACCCACTTGCCGTTTTTGATCTCATAGTTAAGCATATACATCGCTACTGCCGCGATGATTGAACCGGTAAGCGATCCCATGCCGCCCAGCACCACCAGTACCACGATGAACGTGGAATTCCAGATGGATGTGCTTGCAAAGGTAAAGGTTCCGGTTGTCAGCGACGAGGTGCAGATGGCATACAGGCCGCCGGCCAGTCCTGCAAAGAAAGCTGAAATGGCAAACGTCAGGATCTTGTAGTATGTCGTGTTGATACCCGATGCGCTTGCCGCAATCTCATCGTCGCGGATAGACTTGATCGCGCGGCCGTACTTGGAATTGATGTACATGAACATAAACGCGATGCTGATAATGGTTACGAGAATCGGAAAATACACATACTGTGCCTGCAGTACGGACTTGATCCCCAGGCCGTTTTTATACAGCGCAGAGCTTGCCGTGCCTTCCGCCAGGCCGTTGGTACCGGCAAAGGGAAGGTTTGCAATTACGTTTTCAATAATCAATCCGAAGCCGAGCGTAACAATCGCCAGATAGTCGCCGCGCAGACGCAGCGCCGGGATGCCCAGCAGCAGGCTCAGCAATCCGGCAAACAGTGCGCCCAACAGGCTGCACCCGATCATCACGCCGATCAGCTGCAGCGGCGGCGCCGTGTTGGCGGTAAACAGGCCGGCACGTTCCAGCGCCAGCGAGGAAAGCGCGGCTGTATATGCCCCGATGCCCATGAAGCCCATGTGTCCCAGCGCCAGCTCTCCCAGAAAGCCCATCACCAAATTCAGCGATGTACCCAGCAAGATAAAGATACATACCTGCCAGATAATCGGCACAAGTTTCCGTCGGAAGTCGTTATCGCTCATCGTGGCCGAAAGAATGAAGACCAATAAAATCAGCAGTGCAATCACGGTCACATTGGTGATAACGCCTCTCAGGCTTTTTTTACGCAGATCCGTCATACTTTCTCACCTACATTCTTGCCCATAATGCCTGCCGGCTTCACCAGCAGCACAAGGATGAGCACAAGAAATACCAGGGAATTGGCGAGCGACGAACTGATATAAGCCGTTACCAGCGCTTCGATCAATCCAATCAATATACCGCCGAGCATAGCGCCCGGGATTAACCCGATGCCGCCCAGCACGGCTGCCACAAAGGCCTTTAAGCCCAGCATGGAACCCATAGTTGTCATCACGGAGCGCTACTGCGCGCAGTACATCAGCGCGCCCACGGCTGCAAGGCCGGCGCCGATGGCAAATGTGACGACAATCGTTTTATTTACGTTGATGCCGACCAGCGTTGACGCTGCCTTGTTTTCCGATACAGCGCGCATGGCGCGGCCCAATCTCGTTTTATGAATAAACAGTTGAAGTCCAACCATTACAAATGCCGCAATAATAATGGTAAATATAGCCGTTTGATTTGTGTTGACCCCTAAGATTGTGATGGAGCCGGATTGGAAGATGTCCTCCGTAATGGCTCTGGGATTTGGGCCCATGGCAGGAATGGCTTGCGCAAGGTTTTGCAAAAGCAGGCTCATGCCGATCGCCGTAATCAGCGCGGTCATGCGGTTTCCCTTTTTGCGAACCGGTCTGTATGCCAGCAATTCTGCCAGAATGCCGACCACTGCGCATGTAACGATGGCTGCAAATACGCTCATCCATGCCGGAAGTCCCCAGTTGATTAACACTGGGATGGTGAAAAACAGCGTATACCCGCCAACCATGATAAACTCGCCGTGTGCGAAGTTGATCAGACGAATAATTCCGTACACCATAGTATAGCCAAGTGCAACCAGCGCGTATACGCTGCCTATTCTCAGACCTATGATGACCTGCTGCAGGAATTCTGTCATCAGTTATCAAGCCCTTCTACGCTTTACTATGTGCGAAAGCGCCTTGCGGCGCTTTCGCACAAAATGATTGTGGAATATTATGCCAGCGGTTTATTGCTGCGTGGTAACAAACTGCTGCACCAATGCGCCGTCCTTTTCCACAAAAGTAAGGATTGTCACAGATTTCGCGGGCGTGCCCGTTTCGTCCAGCGTCATATCACCGGTTACACCGATATAGTGCATACCCACCATCGCTTCGCGGATCGCCTCATGATCGACGGAACCAGCGGTTTCGATGGCCTGCGCCAGCATGTACATTGCATCGTATGCGAGTGCTGCCAGTGCGTTAAGCGAGGCGGGATCATACGCTGCGGTGTAAGCGGAGATGAAGTTCTGCACGATTTCGGAAGGATCTTCGGCAGAATAGTGGTTGGTGAAGTATACGTTGTCGTAATTGGACAGCGGCTCAACCGCGTAGTTCTCGGTACCGTCGAAGCCATCAGCGCCGATGATCGCGCCGGTGAAGCCGGCTTCACGAGCCTGCGGGATGATTTTGGGGCCAACGGAGTCATAGTAGTACGGAGCGAACAGCACGTCTGCGCCGGACGCCGCGATCGTCGCCATCTGCGAAGAAAAGTCAACGGCCGAGGTGTCGGAAGTAGACTGTTCCTCTACGATTTCAATGCCGTATTCAGCTGCCGCAGCCTTAAATGCATCGCGAAGACCGGAGGAATACGCATCGCCCGTGGCATACAGGATCGCAGCCTTCGTCCAGCCCTGAGAAGCTGCGAACGCGGCGGCCATTTTGCCTTGGAAGCTATCTTTGAAGCAAGCACGGAATACGTAATCGTCTTCGGTGGTGATGGCATCGTTGGTGGAGGTGGCGGTGATCAGCACGATCTCCTCATCGTTTGCCAACTGGGTAATTGCCGCAGTATCGGCAGAAGCAACGGAACCAATGATTGCCACAGCGCCTTCACTCAGCAGAGAGTTAAAGCCGGAAATGGCTTCCGCGGGAGTGTGCTGGTCATCTTTGGTGGAAATTTCCACGGTAGCGCCGAGAATACCGCCAGCGGCGTTGATCTCAGAAGCAGCCAGGCGAATGCCGTTGTCCACAGCAGCGCCGTAAGCGGCGAGTGCGCCCGTCATCGGAGCGATGTTACCAATGATGATTGTTTGTCCGGCAAGAGCACCTTCAGCCGACGCTGCCGATACGCCCATTGCGAGCATCATAACTACGAGCAGAATGGAAACAAACCTTTTGAATGTCATACTTTTTCCTCCTTGAGTTTTCTTTGGCCGTTTGTCTGAAACGGTAAGAATGCGTCAAAAGGGTACATGAACCCATCATTTTCATATACCCCTTTGTATGAATAGTATTATATTGCAATTTTTATGCACGGTCAATCTGTTTTTTGTTTGTATTTTGCTTTTTCATTGCATTTTATTTCACAACGGCTGAAACCCCGTCAATTTACCATTCGTGACAGGGTTCGAATCAGATCATATCCGTCCCAGATAAGAGAAAAGTCCATCGTATGCCCGATTCGCACCACGCGGTCTACGCCCTTTACACCCGCTTGCCGGATGAACGCACGGACGACGGATGGCGCAATGCCGGCGCAGGCTATTGTCTGCGTTTTGGGTGTCAGCACGGGAATCAGCTCCGCAAGCGCCGCCGCATGATATTCCAGAAAGCAGCCGCCTGTACAATGTATATTTATGACATCGGCAGTAAGCGACGTGAGCCGTACGTGCGTCAGGAGATTATCGACTGTTTTTTCCTGAACGATACCATCGTTCAGGACGGCGGCACGGTACAGCTCCGTCAGCTTGTCCACCGCCGTTACGGCGTCCAGCGTATAGCGCGCGGAAGCTTGCGCATGCACCGTGTCCCAAAACCGTGTTTGGGCGGCCTCCAGCGAGCTTCGCTCCCCCATCCATACGCAAAGGCGGGGCGACGTGCAGGCATTTTGATCGTACAAATAGGTATCATTGTAAAAGCCTTTGGCTAAATCCGTAATCTCGGCGTCGTCCATGCGTATAATCGCGTCCGTCTCCAGCACGGCCAGCGACCAGCGATCGGCAAAGGTAATATCAAACGCTCGCGGCGAAAGCTGCGCCATGCGCACACGGCGAATGGTTTCATCCCCGCCCCAGATGATGCGCGCGTCGCACTGTGCGCTGAACGCTTCGGTGATATCCTGCCGCTCACGCGGATATTCGATCACATTGATATAGGGTTTGAGCGATTGATGGTTAGCGGCAAGCAGCGCCTGCATGGCATTGCAGACAATCGATACCTGCGCAAAAGGCTTGCTCGGCGCTTTTACAATGCTCGCGTTGCCTGCTAAAAGTGCCGAAAGCAGCGAATAGGCAAAGTTCATCGGCACATTGCCCGGCGCGATGTGGAACACCAGCCCGCGTCCCAGCCGAGCCTCCAGATCATCGTATGGCTTTTGCAGCAGCTCCAGATTGGCACGGCGGCAGAAAAACGCAAAGGAAATCACATCGGAATAGGCGCGCGCCTGCTTGTCGCGCAGCAGAGCCGCGGACAGATCGGCTAAAAAGTCCAGCACCTGCGGCGCAAACGGTTGCAGCGCGGGAATGTGTACCGCTTGCAGCGGATCTTCCATGCCGCACAACACACGATAATCATCAGGGCTGTTCATAGGTATCGCTGCACCCCCTTGCTTCCGCGCGCCGGATGCGCCCGAGAATTTCAAAATACTTGCCCTTTCGCCCGCAGGGGCAGTCATCCTCGCCCAGCACGCGGCCCTGATCCTCCGTCAGCAGCACATGGCCAGGGTAGCTTGCCGGCAGAGCGCTTACAACCTCGATCAAGCCCGTTTCCCCCTGTGTTGCCAGCGAGAAATCCAGCGGACGGCGGATCAGCACATCCGACCATACCGGCGCGTGCAGATGCCCGTGCTCGCATTCCAGGTAAATCGTTCCGGTCTGCTCCACCATACCGTAATAATCCAGCACGCGGATATTGCCGCATACCGACTGCAGCGCCTGCTTAAACTGCGGCTTGCTCACCGCCTGATCCTTTAGCTTTTTCCAGCCTCCGCCATGGATCAGCACGCCGTTTTGAATACCCAGCGTTTTGCCCGTGCGCTTCAGCTCCGTATAAAAATGCTGCCATATAATAGAAGTAAAGCCAAACAGAAAAATGCTTTCGCCCGCATGCTTTTGTATAAAAGCATCCAACGCATCCGCATCCAGCTTCATATTCTCATCCAGTGCATAGATCGTATCGCGCCCAAACATGCTGAAGCCGCGGATACCCGCGCCGCGTGCGGAAAACATAGCGGGATTTTTCATCACCGAGGACGAATCCACCACAATCATCGGCAGCCGCTGCTTGCCCAGCGCACTTTGCATGATCTTCGCCAACACCTTGCTTTGCAGTACGGCGGTTTCCCGATCCAGGTAAATACGGCTCACCCGCTGTCCCGTAGTGCCGGAGCTGGTCATGGTGCGGTAAATGACGTCGTCCGGCACGCTTTTTAAAGTAAATTCCTTAAACAGCCGCACAGGCAGCGGCGGGATCTGCTCATAAGCAGTAATGGTTTCCAGATCCGTTTGGTTTGCCGCAAGCATCCGCGCATAGGCAGGACAGTTTGCCGCATGATATTTCGTCAGCGATAGCAGCGCATCGGAAAGAAACACATGTTTTTCCGCATATGCCAGATCATAGGGTTCCATCTCATGCAGCGTTTGCCTGTCAATCATTCAGCATCTCCAACTCATGGTATAATGTTTTTCCAGCGTCGTTTTTGGGAATACACGCAACAGTTTTTACCGTAAAGCCCGAGGCATGCAAGCCTGTTTTTTCCGCCAGATAGGGCTGCATCTGCCTAAGCAGCGCATCATCCGTGCCGTAAATCACCAGATGGTCGTCTTTACCGCCGCAGGCGACATCCGCCCCCGCAAACCTTGCTTTGAGCAGGCGTTCCGCCTCGTCCAGGTTCACGCGGTTTCCAAACAGCTTGACGAAACGTTTCTTCCGTCCGACGATAGTATAATACCCGTCATCGTCAAACTGTGCCATGTCCCCCGTATCCAACACGCCGCCGCGTTCGTCGCCTTTGGCCAGGTCCGCCGCGCCGGTCGCATATCCCAGCGTAACATTATCGCCAAAATAGCGCAGCTCGCCGGTTGTATGGGGCTGTGTAACTTCGCTGCCATCCACGTCAATCAGTGCAAAGCGGCCGCTCGGGATGGGCACACCCATCGCGCCGATCTTTTCGATACCGCGGTCCCACGGCAGATATGCCATGCGGGCGGTAGCCTCGCACTGGCCGTACATCACGATGAACTCCCGCCCCGTTTCCTTGCTCCATAGGGCAAACTTTTGGTGCAGTTTCGGCAGCAGCTTACCGCCCGCCTGCGTCATGGTGCGCAAAGACGGAAGTTCCATCCGCGTAAAGCGCATGCGGTCCAGCATTTCATAGGTAAACGGTACGCCGCCAAAGCTTGTGGCGGCATGATCTTTAAAGAAATTCCAAAATTCCTTCTGCGCAATGCCATATTGCGTCATCAGCAGCGTCGCGCCGACATCCAGATGCGTATTGATGATGCTCAACCCGTAGGTATAGTTCATCGGAAGGGTGGTAATGGGGCGTTCGTCCGCTGTCAGACGCAGATATTCCACAATGGAATCCGTATTGGCACGGATGTTGCGATAGCTTTGGCGCACAAACTTGGGGCTGCCGGTAGAGCCGCTGGTGGTCAGCAGCAGCGCAAGCTGCACATACAGCGGCGGCGTATCGGCAAACTGCGTTTTCGTCAGCCGGTAGCCAAAGGCGATATAGCATGCGTCGCCCTCTACCGCCATCGTCTCCGGCGCCCAAAGGTAGCGCGGATGATAGGTTGTAAGCAGCGACTGTAAAAGCTCCGCATCCAGTTTCGCCGATAAAAGCGCAGGCACGATGTGATGGTTGAGAAACGCCGTATAGCCCAGCAGGCTGCCGAGGTCGTTTTGACATAAGCAAAACACAAGGCAGCGTTCCCCCACCTGACCAGCCAGCCTTTGTCCCTCTGCAGCCAACTGTTCATAGGTCAGTTCTGTGCCGGAATCGTCAATCGCAGCAATAGAATTCGGTCTGCTATCAAATTTCCACATCATATTTGCGCAGAATTTCCTTGCCCTTGGCAAAGGAGCTGAAATCGATAATATCATCCATATCCATCATGATATCGAAGGCGTCCTCCAGATTGGCGATCAGCCGCATATGTCCCACGCTGTCCCATGCGCCGGATTGCCCATAAACCAAAGCGCCGGTTTCGCCCGCCTCAACATTCAGCGCATCCGTAAACGCACCGATATACTTTTCCTGGTTCGTCATGATCTTTCTCCTATTCGCTTTATTATATAATCCCGCCGTCTGCGCGCCATATCTGCGCGGTAACAAAGGAAGCATCGTCACTTGCCAGAAACGCGATCACCGCGGCAATCTCCCGCGGGGTGCCCTTGCGATGCATCAAGTTGTTCGCCATCGCATCCGCGACTACCTTATCGCTCAGGCAGCTTGTCATTTCGGTATCGGTAAATCCCGGTGCAACGGCATTGACGCGGATGCCGGATGCAATCAGTTCCCGTGCCATTTTTTTCGTTGCCGCGATCAGCGCCGCCTTGCTGGCGGAGTAATCCAGCCGGCTGTCACCGTCCAGCCCCGCCACGGAAGCGACGTTCACCACCGCGCCACGCTGCTTGCGCGCCATCCAGCGGGTCGCAATCTGTGTAAGCGCCATGGTGCCGAAGAAATTGACGGCGAATGTCCGTTGCATTTCTTCCGGGCGCGTCATCTGGAACATTTTATCCTCGCCCATGACGCCCGCGTTATTCACCAGAATATCCAGCGGCAACTTATCCGCCATTGCCTGTTTAACAGCCGCCTTCACCGCGTCGGCATCGGTCAGATCGGCATATATCGGTTTAACAAACACGCCGTATTGCGCTGCCGTATTGGCGCACCATGCTTCAAACGCATCGCTTTTCCGGTTGGCAAACGCCCATATATTGGCACCCTGCTGCGCAAACAACTCCGCCGTTGCCTTGCCAATCCCGCGTGACGCGCCCGTGATCAGTGCGTTTTTGCCGTTCAATCGCATGGATGCCCTCACTCTTCCCTGTGTACCTAATTTTTGTATCACAGTCGTCCCGTCCTGTCAAACCTGCTATTCCACCGTAACGGATTGTTTACGGTAATACACTTCCAGCGACCTTGCGATGCCGTCCGCCAAATCGGTTGCAAGCGAATCCTCCATAAAAGTTTTGGGTGTGTTTTCCAGCGGCGACAGCACAACATCCTGCAGCTCCGGATCGTTGAGCTGCTGCTCGCGCGCGTCCATCGCGGCGTCGTATGCCTGCGCTTCCCCGCGGATGATGGAGACCGCCGCCTCGATACCTGTCAGGTTCTTCGGCCCAAAGGTACCGTCTGTCGGTCGGGCAAAGCCGAGGAGACCTAATGCGAATAACGCAGCGGACAGGATCGCGATCCCGCGCTTTGCTCCCGTGGAAAGCACAAACGGTTTTTGAAGCCTGTGCTGGATATAACCGATCAGGTAAAGCTCATACAGCAGCGCCATCACGACAAAGCTGAAATAGTATGTGTTTTGAATACGTCCCCCGCCGATAAACACGCCCGAGTACATCGGCGGCACGAGCTGTACACAAAACAGACCGATGCCCAGTATCAG
>Ga0116152_10002988_pt1 | contig 13669 bp, 5 predicted proteins | sample AD_UKC119_MetaG_FD_89894 | JGI IMG/M metagenome (GOLD analysis project Ga0116152, IMG submission 89894) | Active sludge microbial communities of municipal wastewater-treating anaerobic digesters from Hong Kong - AD_UKC119_MetaG | ecosystem: Engineered > Bioreactor > Anaerobic > Digestate...
GGCCCAGAGCAGCCAGTCGGGTTCGCCTTCGGCGATGATGACCTGGCGGGGTTGCCACCAGGTGGGACAGACGCCGCCGAGGAGTTGCTGGGCGAGCGGGTCGGCGAGGACCAGGCCCTTGACGGAGTAGCCGCCGGGGGCCAGGGATTTCGGGGACACGGTGGCGTCGATCGCGCGGGCGCGGAGGGAGGCGGCGTGGCCCGTGTGGTCCCAGATGCGGAAGACGATGCGATGGCCGGTGTGGGTCCACGGGCCGCCCTGCGAGCGGGCCCAGCGGGGCAGGCGGAGGCCTGCGGGGATCACGCGGGCCAGGTCCCAGAGGTCGGCCTGTTGGAGGGACCAGGCGGCGGCGGAGCCGAAGCGGTGGGCAAACCAGGCGGAGGCTTCGGGGGTGTTGCTCACGGGCAGCGACGCAGACCACAGGGCTGCGACCTCTTGGTGCGGCGGCCGGGACGGCGACGGGGCCGCGTGGGTCCGGGCCGGCGCGGCGGGCCTGCCAAAGCCGGGAACCCGGAATTTGATGTTTGGGTGGCACACTGTTTCTGGAACAGTCCTCGGCGTCTTCTCCCCACGAAGGATGCCGCGGCGGATGTGGCCGGCGGCCTCGCGCTCCGGGAGACCGGTCTCCAGAGCCGCGGAAAGCAGCGCCCGCTCGGCAACGGATCGCTCGACCTCCCCCGCTCCCACGAAACCGCCGATGGCGGCGGCGGCCTTGAAGGTCGCGCAGGCCCGGCCGGATGATGTGCTGCGGAGGGCCTGGATCTCGGAGTCGACCGCGGCTTCGACGTAGCGGTTCATCGCACACCGTCCTTTGCGCGGACGGCAGGCCGTACCCGGATGATGGTGGCGTGGGTTTCAGGGAATCGGGGCTGGATATGGCGGCAATGCGCGGGCGAATTCATGGATCGGTCCCTCTCCTGCTGCGAAGCTAACGTCTATTACCTGCAATCAGTTGTGCGTATTCGGGGCGGTTGCCGGGCCGTGAACGCGTCTTGGACGTGGTGGTGGCGAGCCCCGATGAGGCACGTTGGAGTAATGGCCGTTTCAGAAAGGGGCGACCAATCTAAATGTCATTTAGACGGGTCAAGGCTAGCCCGTCGGCGCCCCACCATGAGGGGCCAAAATCCCTGTTCGCACCGTCTTGGAGAAACGACGAACCCCTCTGCCTTCATCGGGCAAAGGGGGGATGGAAGCTGGCCATGGGGACGTCAGGCAGGGGCGGTCAAGGCCGCTGGGCGGCAGTGCGCTCGCATCAGTCAGAAGGAGCGCGGTTCCTTCCACAGCATTCCCAGCGGGTGCCGGCGACCCCGGCATTCGGTGCGTGGGAGGGCTTTGAAACAAGTTTCCACTTGTTCCAGTGTTACAGCGTTGATTCCGAAATTCCACACGCGTGGCTAGTCCCGAAATGGAGAGCCACTACCTGCTGAGGCTCTGACGAGCGATTTCAATTTTCCGGATTTGGGGGGCAAGTGTCACCGGAATCGATTTCTATATGCAGGCCATGAACTGGTTCCGCACCAAGGAATTCGCTCTTGGTTCTGATCTCAACCAATGCCCGCATACGGAGGTGATTCTCGGGATCTTCTTCCTTTGCAAGCCACTTTGGCTTTCCCTGAAGGATCTGATCTCGTATTTGATCGCTGACATTCAGGTCGCTGACACGAACAAGCATATCATCGACAACTTGAGCTCCTTCAAAGGACGCGCCGACACTCAGGCGGTAGACTGTAAGTGGTTGAAGGGTTTCGAGATTCAACAAGATTGCCGAGGGACTGCCTCCTAACGACATTTCATAGAGTCGGATTTCTCGCCCCTCCAGCTTGAGAATCCCTTCCAGCCTAGGAGCCTTTGGTGCATCCTCTCCCCCTTGGGGAAGTTGCCATTGAGACACAAAGTCCTTGCTCTCCCACAGACCTGCATCGAAGGCGAATCCACGTGAAGCGAGCAGAATCCAATCCTCACCTCGACTCTTCTTCTGCTCGACAATCCATTTCGCTAGGGATTTCAGAATCTCCGCAGTACCACCACGGACTCTTTGCTTCTCCCCCATCCTATCTGCCAGCGCTCGGTAATGGGCCATATTTTCGCCCTGGGCGACCGAGTGACCGAAGCCTTCTCCGAAGCGCACATAGTGTACGTGCCAGTCTTCAAAGAAAGCCTCCTTCTCAACAACAGTTGCAAGAGCCAGACACGCGCTCTTTTCCTCCATAGCCATTCCCTGATAGTCGATCAGACCAAGCGCCTCCATCAGTTTCCTAATCACCCCTATTCGATCGCGCTCACGTCTTACCTCCTCGATGAACTGGTTGACCTTGGACTCACTGATCAGCCGTGCGCCAATCTCCTTGGTCTCAGCGTTTCGATATGCACTGACGGTCTGCTCCAAGAGCTGCCTTAAAATTGGGATCCTGGACACATCATCCTCGCCAATGAGGTCAGTCCATTGACTGTGATCCTCCGCTAGCCCGTTTAGGAACCTATTAAAGCTACTATCCTTGGCCTGGAGGCTGAGGGCGAAATTACGAGTGAAAGGCAAGACGGCATCGGTTGGAATACTGTCCGAATCCAATCTACGGAGCATGGCCAAAATGAAGAGACGTTCAATTCGATCCTGCACGCGGATGCTATGGACTTCACCGTCAGCGTGCTCTTCCATTTCCCAGGAATCCCATCCCCACGCTTCTTCCTTTTCGAACGTGGCAGCCCGTAAGAATTGCCTGGTCAAGTCGTCCCTACTCGATGGTAGGCTATCCATCAACCTCTTGAGAATAGCGAGCGACTTGCTCTGATCCACTTCAAGTCGTCTCTCCCTATGCTCCCAACGGCGTAGAGCCCACATGGCTACACCAATAACGATTTCTTCCCGTGACTGGTTGACCTCTTCCAGGAGTCGTTGCCTTGCCTCCGATGCGCTCCGCTCACCGCCATCGCAGTCGTCAAGAGCATCATCCCTCCGGGAGGGCATGCGCAAACCACGGTCCAGCATCCTATCCATGCGGATTTGCTGAAGCCTTGTCACCAGAGTATCGACTACATCTTCGTTTCCAGCATCCACTGCAATCTTAAGCAACGCCTGGTATGTTGAAAGGCATGCAATGATGGCTTCCCGTGCATGCCCCCACCCTTCGATATCGGATTCCTCAAATGTCGGGACTAGGAAATAATCGACTGTCTCATTAATAAATCGCCAGCTCCTGTCCACAAGGTACTGGCCCTCTGAAGACTTGATATCCTCAAGGCCAAGCCGGAGGAGTTGCGGCTGAAACCGCAGGAAATTCTGAAACACATACTGATCTCGATATTCCCAGGAAAGATGAACCAGTCGTGCTGGCAAACCAGCGATTTCCTTCAGCACCTCCCGGTCCCCTTCTTTGGCTGCCATGTTCAGGAGGTGACTGATGTTCATAACAAGTCGCTTGATCGGCTCCCAGCCGCCCTCGAAGGAATGTATCTCTCGCCTGGCCTGCGATGCCGAATGCGACAACCCATGACTTTGAAAAACATCAAGAAGTGCGTTCACGCAATCAATGTACAGATCTGAGATTCGCCTGGTTACCAGCGGATCATGCCTTCGTATTGCTTCTCGTGCTTGGTTCTGGAGTTCTTTTAGATCGTCAAGGTAATCCGATTCCGAAATCAGAGGGCTAACTTTATAGGCGTTCCGTAGAAGGCGTTCCGCCGCCTTGAAGTCCCCATCGGTGAGTGAGTCATTGTCAAGGAGCGCCCCAATCGCTCTTGGACGCTGTCGTCGCGCTCGGACCACTTCGTCTCCGGGGCGAAGAAAAACGTAACCCGGTGCTTTTGTCTTACGTTCAAAACTTTCGATTTGTCCATCGGCTCTATCAATGCCCGCATCGATCCCAGGAAGTCCGGACAGCCAATTGTCGAAGTACTCCAGCTTTCCAAGGTCAATGTCCTTAACGTAGCCTTCCTTGTCGCTGTAGATTTCCCGCAGTTTCCTTTTCCCCTCGAAATCGACCCATCGCGGCGATGGGGAGTAGTCGAGGTAGCGAAATTCTTCCGCCGCCTTCAGGAAAAGAATATCCATCACGCGGGCTCGTAAAAGCGCCCTCGCCCCGTCCTTCATTCGGTCTCTAAGTAGTCGTCTCCTGGCTTCTTCCAACCGAGGTGCGTCCAGAAGGAGCCTGATGACGGTAAAGAAGGCGCGAATCACAAGCCCACCGACGCAAAGGACCGCAAAACCAATTATCCACGAGTCTCCGTTCGAAAAGCCAAGTACAAGAAAGAGTAGGACAACGAGCACGGTCAGAGGGAACATCCAACTTTCTCTCAGAAGGACTCGGCCCCGTTCCGTGCCATGACTACCTCGGAGCGACTCGGCTACAAATAGCGCAAGGGCGAAAACAGCAGTCGAAAGCCCGACCATCACATTCAAAAGAGGGGCTTCCCATTTAGGGCCTACGAATGGAAGCGAAATAGCCCGATTTAAAGGTGGCAGGAAATTGAGGACTAATGCTGCAAACCCGAAGCTAATGAATGTTGTCAATGAAAGTGGGGACGGGAAGTAAAGGGACCGGACTACTGTTCTAAGACGCTGGAATTTGCTGAGAGATTCCTGATACGCTGATTTTAGTTCCTTCTCCGTCATCTGCGACAATAGCTTGCGCCGACGTCGACTTCTCCTGCGCCAGAGCATCGCCAAGACGATCAACACGGCAATGCCGGCAAGCGTCCACCAGATGAATGATGGAGCGTGCGCGATGGCCCGCCAAGCAGCACCGCTTACCCTCTCAATCCATTCTCTGATCACAGTCAAGACGTGCTTCATTTCTTCATTCCGTCTCAAACCCCTGCGAGGAGAACTTCAACGTCCGGCCATTCTCCGTGACGGTTCGAACGATCTGATCGGACGCCCCACTAGGAAGCGTCGCCTCAATCTCCAGCGTCACAGTCACCTCGGCCCCCACCTGGCCCGCTAAATGGGCAATCACCTCGTCGGCGATCCGGCTTGCGTCGCGGCCCACCCGGGTGGGGTCAAGTTTGACCGTGCCATGGAATCTGCGGGGAAGCTGGGGCGCAGGCTGGGTCGTCCCGCCGCCCTCGCCACCAGCCGTGGTTCCATCATCACCGTTGCCCCCAGTCGTACCACCTGTCAATGTACCCCCAGTGAAGCCCGGCGCGGGAGCAGGCGTCTCGGCCTCCAACTGCGCCTTGGCTACGCTCGGCTTGACCAGCATCCCTCCGCTATCGGTGGACAAGTTGACCACCTGCCCTCCGCGAAGCCCCGGATACCGCCCTGCCGTGTCGTCGTAACTTTCGGCGTATCCGAAGGTGTCCGACTGCCAGGTCAACAGCGCGATGCCATCCCTGATCGCATGCATCAGGACTTCCGGGCCGGCAAGCCGCGGAAGGTAGAGATAGCGCCCAAAATCATCGACGAGTTGCCTCACCGAGACATGGTCACCGCGCCAGAGCGGGACATCGTCCAGGTGCTTGCGGAGGATCGTTGACCCGAGCGATCCGATCAGGAGTTCGTCGCTTCGGAGGCGCTTGCTGACCCGTGGCGCCAGCGCGTCCCCGCTCGTCAGGCGGATCGCCTCCCAGGTGACTGGCGCCTGTGGATTGGCCTGCTCCGGAACCAGTGCCCACTGGTACGTCTCGGGCAGCCGCGCAACCACGATGCTGTCGGCGGCCTGCTTCTGGGCCTCTGCCTGGCGCACCTGATGGGGATCGAGGTTCAGGGTATCCTTCTCGGCGACGATCGACTTCCACGCAAGGTAGCGACGAAGCGCTTCGTCCAGGTCCTGCAGACGGACCTTGTCCGCCGCCAGGAACACCAACGTGTTGCGGTAGAGCCGAGGCGTGTTCCCTCGCGACTCGAGGATCGCTTTGGCTGCTGTTTCCGCCGCGTTGCCAGGCTCCTTCGTGTAGGGGAAGTCCGCCGGCAGCACAACCAACCGGGCATCCAGATCATCGGGGACGTCCGCCCCTGTCCGCGGCAACGGATGTATGCGGGAGAAGTCCCCGGTCCTGCGCAGATCGGCCCGGATTCGTTCGTCGAGCTCCTGGGCGATCTTGTCCGGGTCGCGCTTGAGCTGCTCGGCTCGGTCCTCGGCGAGTTTCGTCACCGTGGGCTGTGTCGCGTACCAGAAGCGCGGACCGTCCTGGTAGAGATACGTCGCCGAGGAGGCCAGCCTGCGGAGCGCATCGCCAAACACTGCCGGCGATTCTCCTGGCATGACACATCCCAGCTTCACCGTTCGGTCTTCCAGGCCTCGGTGGGCAGCCGCGGCGGTCGGCGCCGAGCCGAGATAGATGGTCCGGGCCACTCGCCGCGTCGCGTGGAGCTTGCCGAGGTTGGGCTGCTCAGCGTCGATCTTCAGGGGCAGCGAATTCGACCCGTCCACGTCCTTCTCGATGATCGGGGCCCAGTTGTCCGAGAGGTAGCGGGTCAGTTCGGACTGTACGCGGGCATCGTCGATCGGCACCGTCGAAGGCAGGATCAGCGGGTTCCGGTCCCCCTTCTCCCACAGGCTATGGATCACGGCCGCCATCAGACGCAGCACGCCCCGGGTGCGCTGGAACTTCACCAGCGTGGACCAGTCGGTATAGAGGCGGTCGAAGATCTCCGGGTGGATCGGGAACGCCGCCTGGATGCGCTTCTCGTAGTCCCCGGTCCGGCACTCGGGCGGGAATTCCGCGCTCTGGGCCCGGTAGAGTTCGGCGAAAGCCCGGGCCGTCACATCGCGCTGCTTGTAGAGGTCCCCCGGGATCGGTTCGAACAGCCGACGCCGGACGATCTCGAAGCCCTCCTCGGCGGTCGCAGGACGCCAAGACGACTCGACGCGCCCCACCACGTTGCGCAACCGCTCTAGCGCTTCGCGGCCCCGCACACCGCCCACCTCGGCGTCGTCCGCTTGGGTATGAGGAGAACCAGATGTATCGGAAGCAGGAAGCGAGATGACCAGAAGGCAGTTTCCGGCCAGCTTCGCCGACTCGGTCAGCGCCTGGGCGAACGTGAATTGCGTCTCGAAGCTGCCGCCCGGCAGGTCGCTCTGCTCATGGAGCTGCCGCGCGTAGGCCACCCACTCGTCGACCAGGATCAGGCAGGGTCCGTACTCCTTGAACAACTCCCGAAGGACGTCACCCGGGTTAGTGGCCTTCTCATCATCGGCCTGCACCTTGGCGTAGGCTTTCTTCCCACCAAGCTGCCAAGCCAACTCGCCCCACAGCGTGCGGACCAACGTCCCATCCGGTTTGGTGGCTGGATTGCCCGGGGAGATCTTGTTGCCGACCAGGACCGCGCGCTTGGCGGTGGGCAAGGACTTCATCCCCGCTTCTGCGAGCACGCCGTCGATGCCCGCCAGGTCTCCTGGATTCACGCCGGAAAACAGGTGATACAGAGCGAGCATGGAGTGGGTCTTCCCACCGCCGAAATTCGTCTGGAGCTGAACGACAGGATCGCCACCATTGCCCGACAGCCGCTGGATACCGCCCACCAGGAGGTTCTTCAGGCTTTCGGTCAAATAGGTCCGCCGGAAGAACTCCGGCGGCTTCTTGTACTCGTCCGATCCCTCTCCCAGATGAACCTGCCACAGGTCAGCCGCAAACTCGGCCTGCTGGTACTTGCCGCTGGCGACATCTGCATGAGGCGTGACGATTTCGCGCCAGGGCTTCAGCCCTCCGGTGGCAGCTGCTTCAATGAGCGACCCGCCAGCCTTGCGTTTTTCGCTGCGCACCTGTTCGTCGAAGGTCAGGCGGCGCAGTTCTAGCTTGATCTTGTTGACCGCCTCCGCCTGCGGGGCAGACACCGCCGTCAGCAAGCGGGCCATAGAGTCGAGGGCCCGGTCGGTGTCGTCGCTCGAGAACGGCTCCTGATGCGCCCACTTGTTGCGGCAGTCTCGCAGTTCCTGCACGAGGGAACGCTCGGCACGTCCTAGGGCCTTATTGAAGACGACGTTCCAGGACTCCCACATCAACCGAAGCAGGGCTGCAACATCCCATTCGGTGATCGGCTTGTCTCCGACAGCGCGGTCGTTGTTGAAGTACTCTCGCGCCGCAGCGTCCGCCTTGCCCTTGTGCTGGTTCGCGAACTCCCGCTCGACGAACGGGGCCAGCCCGGCCCGGAGCAGTTCCATGGCCTTGCCGATGCGGTCCTGGTTGCTGATGGCCATGGACTAAACCTCCGGGGTGCCGAACAGATCACCCTGTCCGCGAGTCTGCTTCCGTTCCTGCCGAGCGAGACGGTCGATCTCCGGCCAACTCTGGACGAGACCATTGTAGGCAAGGGCTTCATTCGCCCTCTTCTTGCGCTCGGATACCGAATAGAGGCGGTAGGCGAGTTCCCTTGCCACCTCGGCCTTGGCGCCGAGTTTGGCGGCCAATTCGGCGGCAGCGGGTTCTCCGCCATCGGCCAGGACCCGTATCAAGTGGTGGACCATTTCCCAGGTCGTGAGTCGCTTGTCAGTCGCCGGGTCCCAATCCGTAGGCAACTCCTCGGGGCGAAGTAGACGAACCTTTCCTCGCTTCGATTCTAGAACTCCGGCCTCCACTAGGCCCGCCACGCTCGTGTTCTTGGATTTAGAGAGTTGCTCGGCAATGCCATAATCGCCCTCGATAAAGCCCGACTGCTCGAACCAGGTGAGTGCCCAGCGAGTGTCCGCATCGAAGTCGCCCTCCTGCTCGGCAAGCGTCTCGTCGAGGACTTGGTTGATGAGGGCTAGAGCCTCGCGTACGCTAAGCTGCCTGCCCTCCGCGTCTAGGACCTCGGAGAAGCGCGTGAAGACAGCCATGCCCGGGCCGATGGCGGCCTGCGCCAGATCGACCGGCGCGATATTACCCCGCTGGAGGTGGCCAAGTGCATGTGGCAATTCGGCTTTTAGCGCGGCGACGAACTCGCGGCGCGTGGCGGTGCGTGCGTCAGTTGTGCGCTTACGGCAAACAAGGATGATACTGGACGCGAGAGCGTTGGTACCCAAGCCGATTATGCGGAATTCCTGCTCACTGCGCATCGGCCACGTTCCACTCACCGCGAAACCGGCGTAAATCACGGCATCGAGGAAAGTCTCCCACCCAGTGCTGGCCGTCCCGCTGGTACCTTTGGTTTCCGATTGTTTGAATGCGTAGTAAATGGTGACCGGAAACGCAGGGTGTGCATTATCTGCAAGGCGTTGCATAGCCTGCGTCATGCCATCGAGGAAGAATGTTTCTGCCTTCTCCTTACTACCGTGCCGGTAAGGCGTAGCCACCAATTCCTCTGCTTTGGGCACCGCAAGAGTTGAAAAGAGGTCGGGAAAGTCCTGTCTAAGTGACTTTCTTAGCCAAAGATAGAAGAAATCGGACAGATCCGCGTATCCGATATTGTCGTAGTAGGGCGGGTCGGTGGAGACGATTTTCCCAATCGAAATCCTGCTAGTCATCGCATCTTTCTGCTCTGCGGCACCCGCACCTGATTGCGGGAGCATCTCGATGCATTTCGCGATGAATTGTTCCGCCGGCACGAATCCGCCAACGGTATCATGAAGGATGGCTGCCTCCGGGAAATCCCACGTCATCGCGACAGCCTGTTTTCCAAAGAGATTCATCACCTTCTGATTACCGGGCACCCAGCGAGTACATGAGTTTGAAAAATCTGCACAGCGATCGACTGCAAACGCCAAATACACGGCTACTGCCTCACCATAGGCAGTCGCGCCGGTACCGCCTTCGCGGAGTGGCTTCTTGTCGTCGGGGAGACCTGCGGCAAGGGCGTCGCGCTGTGCTCGCTCGCGCGCTTCCCGCACCAGGTCTGAGAAGGTCGACAGCGCAACGAGCTGGCGGGGAGTGAAAAGGTCACCGTAGGTCTTCAAGCCGTAGAGCGGCGGTGAGAACCAACGCGGGTTCTCGGGCATCGCGACATCGGGCTTCCACTCCGGCTTTGCCTGTTGCGCCGCCGCTTCGTGATCCGCTGTCGGAGCTAGGTAAACCCGTCCGCGATCGCCCTCGGCCACAATCGCCATTAGCCGCGCCCCCATGCGGCCGGCATTAGCCTCACCATAGATGTGATCTGAGGCTATCGGGGTCCCCGACATCAGGCATTGAAAATGCGCTCCACGCGACAGCTTAGTCCCACTCTTTGCCCCCGCGGCATCCTTCGGCTTCCCCACCTTCACCGTGAACCGGTAGCCGCCGTCCTCGATCATTGGTTCGACATATGCCTCCTTGCCCGCCTTGGTCGATAGCATGAACGTCGAGATAAGCGGCACGTCCACCTGCGCGAATGCCGGGTTTGGGCTTTTGACCGTTCGTGCCCAGAGCCAGGCGATCACGGTGAGTTTGCGACCAACGTAGGGCTTCAGGTCCGGACGCACTGTGACCATCTCCGTGGTCACTTCGATTTTGGGATACAAGTGACCGATGCGCTTTTCGGCTTCGTCTCGCATCCACTTGCCGTAGCCGCGCACGTCCTCCGCCAAGCCCTTGCCGCCGGACCATTCCTTGCCCAAGGAGTTTTCCTGCCGCCGAGATTCCGGATTCACCGGCGGCCGGCCCGCAAACCGCGGCGGGATCTCGATCATTGCCTTGTTGATCAGCACCGCAACCGGGTTCAAGTCGCTGGCGTAGCTCTCCAACCCGAGCCGTTGCGCTTCGAGGGGAATAGCACCTCCGCCGGCGAAGGGGTCGTGGAACGCAGGCAGCGTGTTTCGGTCGAACAGTTCGGAGGCTCGAGGGTCATCGGCGTTCTCGGCACAGGTGTACCGCCAGCTCTGCCGGATCTCGTCGCGGGCGGCCTGGAGCACTTTCTCGTTAGTGGTGTTCTCCCACAGCACCAGGTCCTTGATGATCTTAAACAGCCGCTGCCGCTCTTTCTCCTGTTTCTTATCGGTAGGGAACAGGTCCGGGTGCGCCGACGGGTCGTCCACCATCTGGGCGAAGATCACGGCACGTGCGGCGGCCAGCGGGCGCCTGGCCCACCACAGATGAAGGCCTCGCGGATGAGGTCCGATACCGGGCATCTTCTCGTAGGCAGCGGCCTTATTAATCGCATCGAGGGGCAGGGCCACTTCGATGAGCTTCTTTGCGTTCTTCATTGGACTTCCAGCGACTTTCCGGTTCTAATGTCCAAAACCTAACCTATTGTCTTATTGTCAGATACAATAACGATTGCGTCGCTATTGCGTTTTATTCGGGCTTTATTGCGTTTTTAGTCACATGCCAGCGAGCCGCCATGGTTGCCCCGCTCACATAGATGCGTTCTTCCTTTTTCAACTCCCGCAAAAGGTTCTGAACCTGGTTGCGGCTGAGCATGGGCAAGACCTCCTGCATTTCACGGAGGACGGCGCCCGTCGGTTCCGAATCACCGATGTGCTTCAGCAGCAGGGCCTTGTTCGTTTCCCGGTCCAGTCCCTTCCGCCGGGTGTAGGTTCCCCCTTTCCCCAGAAAGCGGTAGAACCTACGCGATAGAAGGTGTCGTGTGCCACGACCATGCCCGACCCGTTCGATGATCCCCTCGTCCCTCAGAACCTGCAGACGTGGCGCCAGATGCTCAGGCACCGCCTGCTCCCTGTGGACCAGGTCGATGACCAGGTAGTCCTCAATCGTGAACGTCGCCTGCCGCTCCTTGCCAACTTCCTCCAGGAAACGCAGGAACTCGGGGTCTTGGATCTCGCCGTGCATCGTGACCCATACCGAGTGCTCGCTAGTCCGGGCAAAATCGGGTAGTGGTTTGCTCTGCCGAATGCACTCGCGAAAGATCAGATCGAAACCTTGCCCGGCCCGCTCCACCAGCCCGCATCGCGCCAGCACTTCGGCGATGCGCCGGTTTCGGGGATTCTGCTCCCACAGGATGTTCTCCTGGTTGATCCCGGCCGGCAGCCCGCCCGGGCTGACGATTTCGATCCGTCGCGGATACTGCCGCACGAAGACCGAACCGCCGAGGCGGTATTCGCGATGGCTTACCGCATTGAGAACCGCTTCGCGGATCGCACGCTCGTTGAATGTAGGAACGTCCAGCACGAAAAGGCCATGTTGGAAATGCTGCAGATCGTTGCGGAGATTGACCGCCTGCCAGATCTGGTCGAGGAAGGAAAGAAATCCGGCGCGAAACTCATGGCGCTCAGCCGCAGGCCCGGGAACATTGCTCGAGCGGTATTCGAATATGACCTCCGCCTGCCCAAGAAAGCGGCCCAGAGCCTGCCGAGTGCCCAACAGGATGAGGGCGGCATAGGTGATCTTGCCGCCCACGACAAGCTCCGCATCGGCCAAAAGTCGGTCTACCGGCCGCGCCAGCACACCTTGCTCGGATGACTTGTTATGCCAGAGCTGCCTTAGCTTCTCGATCGCCGCCGGATCAAGATCCTCAAGCTTCGCCGCTTCGCAAATCTCGGCCGTAAAGTCAGGACCGGTCTCCATGTGAATCCGACGCAATTGGTCGTCCGACATCGGCACCAATGCATCGCCGGCCCGCATCAGATATGCACCTCGGTGCTGCCAGGCGGTACCTGGCAAACGGGGGGGCACACGGACGAGGAGAACGCGTTTCCCGTTGTATTGGAACTCCTCCACCGGAATCTTGTGGTGAAGCCTTTCGAATAGTCCCGCCTCGGTCCGACCTGGCTCGCTGAAGGCCTTCGTTCCAACAACAATCCGAGGGCGCGCGTCCGAGACCCCGAGCACGATGAATCCCCCACCCTCGTTCGCCAGGGCGACGCAGTAGTTGACGAGTTCCTCGAAATCGAAGCGATTCTGGGCCTTCTTGAACTCGACGTTCCTGCCCTCAGGGGCATCGAGAATGGCCGAGAATTCCGCCGTGGTAGTCATCGCGGCTCCTCCGCCCTAGCCAGAAGTTCCGCGAACGGGAAATTCACGCTCGCCCCGTTGAAGTCCGTCGTCACGCCACTACGCTCGAACGGCCGCCGCAGATAGTGCACCTTGTGGGACTCCCCATCCAGGAACTCGACCATGGCCAGGATGAAGTCTTCCGGTTTGTTCAGGCTGTACAGAATCTCGTTCTTGGTCACGGTGATCGTATCCGCGCCGGTGACGCGTCCCTTGACTTCGAGGAACCGGAGCCCTCCGGTGCCGGGCACCTTGCTCTCGATGTCGTAGCCGAGCTTCTCGAACTCCCGATCCGTGGGCTCGAAGCCGAGGGACCGCTCGACCTCCATAACGACGGCACGCGCCCGGGCCGCCGAGGCCTGGGTGTCCACAGGCCGCGTGACGTGACGATCCGATTTGCCGGACATCGCCGCGATGAGGCCGATCGGGACAACCACAAGCCCACCCAGAATCACTGGCGGTAGCGCAGAGATCTGCGCTTCCTTGTCGAGATCGGCCAGCCTCTTCTGAAGCCGGGTCTGCAACTCATCGGCCCGCCGTCTCGCCTCCTGCGAGTTGAGCCGGGCACCGGCCTTCCCCGCCTGTTCCTGGAGCTTGAGCTGCTCTGCGCGGTGGTCCCAGTACGTGATCTCCTTGGTCAGGCGATCCTTCACCGCCGCCCGGGTTTTCTCGATCCAGGCGAGGCGGCGGTCCTTCACCTCGGCGATGTGGCCCGGCACCACGTGGGCGATGGCGTGTCCCTGAGCCTTCTGTTCGAGATCCTTCGAGATCCAGGCGCACTCGGACCGATTGAGGACATCCTCAAGGGACGGCTCACCGTCCGCCAAGGGACGGTAGTCCAAATACGGCGCATACTGCACGTGCCGTGTGTTGTGGTCCGCGTCCATTTCCA
>Ga0116152_10002989_pt1 | contig 13667 bp, 12 predicted proteins | sample AD_UKC119_MetaG_FD_89894 | JGI IMG/M metagenome (GOLD analysis project Ga0116152, IMG submission 89894) | Active sludge microbial communities of municipal wastewater-treating anaerobic digesters from Hong Kong - AD_UKC119_MetaG | ecosystem: Engineered > Bioreactor > Anaerobic > Digestate...
AGGACGAGGGCCGCAGCCTGATCGGCGTAAGCATTATCGCTTATGCGCGGCCTACCTTTACACAGGCGGTATCGGGCGCGTGGAACAGCTGCGTGTACGCCTCCAAGGCAATCGCGCAGGCGCTGGGCAACCTGATCTTCCACGGCGAGGGCGCCGAGGACGTGACCGGCCCCGTGGGCGTGGTGCAGGTGATTGCCGAGCAAACGCAGTCCGGCGGGCTGTATATGTACTTAAGCCTGGCGATATTGATCGCCATCAACCTGGGGATCGTCAACCTGCTGCCCATCCCGGGGCTGGACGGCAGCCGCTTCCTGTTCCTCGTAGCGGAAGCCATCCGCCGCAAGCCCGTCAACCGGCGCGTGGAGGGCACCATCCACATGATCGGATTTGTGATCCTGTTCGGGCTGATGATCCTGTTTACTTTCCGCGATATTGAGCGGCTATTCGGAGGCTGACACATGAAGATCAACTGGAAAGGAACCTGCAACGTACCCAACGCGCTCACGATGCTGCGCATGCTGATGATTCCGTTGTACATCATGCTGTTTATCAGGGGGCATAAGTACTGGGCGCTGTTTACCTTCCTGCTGGCGGGGCTGACAGACCTGCTGGACGGGTGGATCGCGCGCAAGTACAGCCTGATCACCGATTTTGGCAAGCTGATGGACCCGCTGGCCGACAAGCTGATGTGCATCACGGTCATGTTTTCGCTGGCGATCGGCACCGAGCGGATTCCGCCGGTGCTGCCGTGGCTGGTGCTGATTGTGATCCTGTGCAAGGAAATGCTGATGATGCTGGGCGGGCTGTTTATGCTGGGGCGGCACGACATCGTGGTGTACTCCAAGCCCATCGGCAAGGCCGCGCAGGCGCTGCTGACCGTGGGGCTGGTGGCCGCGTTTTTCCACGAGCGGCTTGCGGGGCTGTGGAGCCTGCCGGTTGCGCCGGACACGCTGCTTTTATACGCGGCCATGGCGCTGACGCTGTCGGCGCTGGTGTTCTACGCCTCAAGCTGCGTGGTGCAGCTTAAGGACAAAAAATAAGCGATAGGATCTGAAACCATATGCAGCAACCAACGGCGGCCGGCCAGCGCACGGGGCATCTGCTGGCCATCGGCACCATCATCGTCTGGGGCCTGACGTTCATTAATTCCACCATTGTCCTTAGAACCCTAAGCCCGATTGAGCTGTTGATTACGCGCATGATGATCGGCATCGTCGCGCTCACGATCATCCGTCCTAAACGGCTGAAGCTGAAGCAGCGCCGGCATGAGCTGTATCTCATGGGCGCGGGCCTGTTTGGCGTGTCGGTGTATTTTTTGCTGGAAAACACGGCGCTGACGTACACCTCATCGTCCAACTGTGCGGTTATCGTGTCCACCGCGCCGTTTTTTATCGCGATTTTCGCCAGCATTTTTCTCAAGGAAGAAAAGCTGTCCCCGCTGTTTTTTGTCGGCTTTGTGCTGGCGATCCTGGGCGTGGGCATGGTATCGTTTGCCGGGCAGAAGCTGGAGCTTAACCCGCTGGGCGACCTCTTGAGCCTGCTGACGGCCATCACCTGGGCGGTTGCCACCATGTTTATGCGCAAGCTGGAAAAGTACGATTATCCCGTGATCCTTGTCACGCGCCGCATGTTTATGTACGGGGTGCTGTTTGCGCTGCCGATGCTGCTGGTATTGCCCACCAAGGGGCAGATTGCCGATCTGCTCAAGCCGGATGTGCTGTTTAACGTGCTGTTTCTGGGCGTGATCGCCAGCGCCGTGTGCTACATCACCTGGATGATGAGCATGAAGCGCATCGGCGTGGTGCGCTCGGGCGTGTATATCTATATGATCCCCGTCATCACCATGGTCGGCGCGGCCATTATCCTGAATGATACCATCCATCCGCTGTCCATCGGCGGCGCGGCGCTGACCATGGCCGGCCTGTTTGTAAGCCAGTGGCGCAAAAAACCGGCCAAACAGCCGGCGCGGGCGCCGGAGCATATCGAAGAAACCACCATGCTCGGCGGCTGACGCGGGCTACGTTGCGTATGAAAATATAATCAATCGCCGCCGTTTTACTCCGTCCACGGCGTCCAGCCGTCCTTATCGCTGAGGACGGCTTGTTTGGCATAGGGATGGGGCGCTGCCAGACGGCCGCTGTTTGGGTGGCGGGCGTCGGTATAGGTGTCGGCGGTCTCGCACAGGCCGGCCCACACGGGGCGAAACGGCGATTGCCAGTCCAGCCAGCCGGCGGGGTTTACGCTTTTATCCATCGCGCAGTGCAGATAGGCGGCGCGGCCAAAGGGCCGCCACGGACGGCCCAGGTACACGGTGCCGGCCTCGCAGTCGCCGTCGATGCGGCAGCGGTTGAACACAAAGCCGAAGGCCTGCCCCTGCGGGGTGTTGGGCGCGGCGATCATGGCGTTTACCGGCTGCCCCTGCGACACGCAGCGCAGCGTACACCCTTCAAACCACGCGGCATAGCTGCCGAAGATAAAATCGGTGTTGCCGCGGATGAGGCAATGCTCCAGATACGCCCGCCGGCCGCAGGGATACGCATCGCAGATGGTGCCGGTTTCCGGCCCGATCAGCAGCGTGTCCTGGTGCGCCAGCAGGCGGCAGTTTGCCACCTTGCAGCGGTCGCCCGCGATGTGCAGCGCCACGGCCTGCTCCACAAGCTTGCCCTGCCCCGCGTCGTTTTCAATCGTCAGGTTTGCAAGCGTCACATCCGGCGCGCTCACCCGCACCGTCGCCGTGCGAAACGTGGTCAGCGGCTGGCCGTTATCGTCCAGCAGATGCGCCGAATCACCATATACGATGCGTGCTTCCCCCGCTTCCGGCCCGATCAGCGTAAGGCCCGCGATAGTAAGCACCGGCTTTTCGCGGTAATCGCCCGCGGCGAGCCGCACCACGGCGCCGGCTTCCCCGCGCGCGCGGACAGCGTCCAGCGCGGATTGGATGGTGGGATAGGGGCAGCCGGCTCCAACGCGATAGTCCATGGCGGATTGTCCTTTCGGTGTGGTACAATAGCGGCACAAACAGGAAACGGAAGGGATGGCAATGATAGAGATTGTTTCGGTACAGGCGCTTGCCCAAAAATCGAAAATCTGCGATGCGGTGCTGCGTGCGCTGCCCGACTGGTTCGGGATTGAAAGCGCCATTCAGGAGTACGTAAACGACGTGCAGCCGATGCCGTTTTGGGCGGCGATGGACGGGGATACGCCCGTGGGCTTTGCCGCGCTCCTGGCGCATACCGAGTTTGCGGCGGAGCTGTTTGTGACCGGCGTGTTGGAAACCTACCACCGGCAGGGCATCGGCAGGCGGCTGGTGGCGCAGTGCATGGAAGCGTGCCGCGCGCGCGGGCTTACATATCTTACCGTGAAAACGCTGGACGAATCCGCCCACAACGCGGAGTACGACCGCACCCGCGCGTTTTACCGCGCCATGGGGTTTGTGCCGCTGGAGGTGTTCCCCACGCTGTGGGATCCGCACAATCCCTGCCTGCAAATGATTATGGCGCTGTAGGGCTACAGCAGGAACATATCGCCGGGCCGGTAGCCCTCGGGCAGCGGTTCCTCCTGCAAAAACGTAAACGTGTCGTCCGCGAGAACCGGTAAAAAGGCTCCGTACGGCGTGTGGTCAAACTCGCCGGTGTAGCCGCTTGCCCCAAACCAGCCGCCCTCTTTGGCGCGCAGGTTAAGGTCGCGGGCAAACTTGGTGTCGTTGGAGCAGTCGTGCACCACGATCGGCCAGCTCTCGTCGCCGGCCTGCCGCATCAGGCGCAGGGTCAGCTCGCGGCTCCAGATCGGCGAAATATAGCCGTGGCGGTTGCAGTACATCGGTTCGCCGTCGTAATTTTCGATATTGTTGGCGTTCAGGTGCAGCTCCGCGCAGTTGATATAGTCAAGCCCCGTGGCCAGGATGGCCGCCTTTTTTTGCTGGAACGTATCGAAAAACTCCGGCGTCATCGGCGTTTCGATGCCCACCTGCGGGATGAACCGCTTGGCGGTGCCGATGGCGGCGATCACGCTGTCGGCGCAGTTTGACGCGCCTAAGTTGAAGCGCAGCTCATCCAGGCCCGCCTCGCCCAGCGCGCGCAGGTTTTCCCCGGTGGCCAGCGTGCCGTTGGTGTACAGGTGCTGGTGCACGCCCGCTGTGTGAAACTTGCGGATGATGCCGTAGTACTTCTCGATTTCCATAAACGGTTCCAGATACACGTAGGAAATCCCGGTGGGTTTTGGCTGGACATCCAGCAGCAGCTCGATATCCCGCTCGTAAAAGCGTGTGCCGCCGATTTCCCACATGCCCTCGCCGATGGGGGGCAGGCTGTCGAACGCGCCGTAATCGTAGCAGAATTTGCAGTTCAGGTTGCACTTGTTGGTTTTGCGCACGGCGCTCAGGCCCGTGCCCAGCAGGCACGAGCGGCAGCCCTGCGGAAAACGGCTGTCGTCGCCCACGTATTCGGTGCGGTTTTTGAGCGTTTTCAGGTGCGGTATCTGTGCACGCAGGGCGGCGTTGCGGGCATTGACCGCCGTTTCGATCTGCGCAAACGCCGCGAACACAATTTCCTGCTGCCACGGCAAAAGCTCCTCGCCCTCCGGCAGGGAAGCAAAAAAGGTAAACCATGTCAGCGCGTCTTGCTTGGATATTTTCATGGGCGTTGGTATCCCTCCATTTCCACCGCTGCCTGCAGCATGGCGCCGGAGCCCTTGCAATCATTGGCGACAATCGGCTCGGACATATAATACGCGAAGCTGCCGTCGCGCTCCTGCTTGTTGCCCAAGCCCGCCACCTGGCAGCACTTGGTGACGATGGCGTTGCCCTTGTACACCTCGATAAACTGGTCCACCGCGCCCTGCCATGCCTCGCGCAGCGTGGCGTCGTCCACGGTTTTGCACAGGCGCAGGCGCTTGGCCTTGGCCGTGGCGTAGATAAACTGCGCCGAGCACGAGCTTTCGGCATAGTTGCCGGGGCGGTCGGGCGCATCCATCACCTGCAGCCACACGTGGGTGCGTTTGTCCTGCGCCTTCCACACGGCGGCCAGCAGGTCGGCCAGCAGCGTGACCATCTTGTGGCGGTTCAGGCTGCCCTGGGGCAGGTAATCCAGCGTATCCGCCACGGCACAGGCATACCAGCCCACGGCGCGGCCCCACACGTGCGGCGAGCAGCCGGTTTCGGGGTTCGCCCACGGCTGCGCATGGGTGCTGTCCCACGCGTGCAGGCCCAGCCCCGTCGGCTTGTGCATCGTCTTTTCGCGCACGAGCAGGAACTGGTGGGTGATATCGTCAAACCACTCCGCGTGATCGAACAGCTTCGCACATTCCGCGTAAAACGGTTCGCCCATGTACAGCCCGTCCAGCCACATCTGCCCGGTGTAAATCTGCTTGTGCCAAAAGCCGCCCTCCGGCGTGCGCGGCTGGTGCAGCAGCTGGTCCAGCAGCAGCTCGGCGGCGGTTTTGTACCTGGCATCGCCCGTTTGCTGCCACAGATACAACAGCAGCTTTCCGTTGTTGATGTAATCCAGATTGTATTCCTCGCGGTGATAATCGCGGATTTGCGTACCGTCGGCGTTCAAAAAGGAGTCCATGCCGCGCCGGATGTAATCGAAATACTTCCGATCGCCGGTCAGCGTATAGAGCGCCGCCATGCCCTTCCACACCACGCCGTAGTCGTACGACCAGCGCTTGTCAAGCGTCGGATAAAGGTTCATCAGCCCGTCCGCGATGCGCACGTGCCAGTTGTCAAATGCCTGTTTCACGAATTTTCCTCCTGATTGCAAAATACGCAGCCCTCCGCGTTTATTTCTTTGCCGCAGCAGCCCACCACGCGCAGGCCGGAAAGGTCGATATCCTCCCCGTTACGCAGGTACAGGCCGGCGGCCTCCATAGTGTCCAGATCATCCATCATGGCGGCCTGGCCGGCGCAGCCGGTCCGCATCACCACGGTGCAGTCCTTGATGCGCACGCGCCGGACGGGGCTTTCCGGCAGGCCGTACAGGAACCCCGCGCACGCCGACGCGCCGCGCACGGTAACGTCGGAAATGGAGATATCGCTGAGTATCGGCGTGCCGTCTGCTGCGGGCCGGGCGGATTTATCGCGTACCTCCGGCGTTTTGCCGCCCTTGCCGCAAAAGTAGTACATGTTGAACACGAAGGGGCAGAGCACGTCTTCCATCAGAATGTGACTGAAGCTCAGGTTTTCCGCGCTGCCGCCGCGTCCGCGCCGCGTTTTCAGCCGGATGCCGCGATCCGTACCCTGAAACACGCAGCCCGTCACCAGCACGTTTTGCACGCCGCCGCTCATTTCACTGCCGATCACCACGCCGCCGTGGCCGTGCAGCATGTGGCAGCCGGAGATGATGATGTTGCGGCAGGGCTGCTTATGCGGCGTGTCCTCCGTGCCGGCCTTGACGGCAATGCAGTCGTCGCCCACGTCGATCAGGCAGTCCGCAATGCGCACGTTCTGGCAGCTGTTGGGGTTGATTCCGTCGGTGTTGGGCGAATCCGCCGGATTGCGGACGGTGATGCGGCTGATATCCACATGATTGCAGTACAGCGGATGCACGGTCCAGCACGGGGAATTGACCAGCGTAACGCCGGCAAGGGAAACGTCCGTGCAGTGCTGGAAGCAGACCAGGTACGGGCGCGGATAGGCGAGCGTGCCCTCGCGCTGCTGTTTCCACCATTTGGCGCCCTGCCCGTTGATGACACCGGCGCCTTCGATGCGCACGTTATGCGCGTTCAGCGCGTAAATACAAGGCATGTACGCCTGCGACGCAATGCCCTCAAACTCCGTATCCACCAGCGGGAACAGCGTTTCGTCGTCCGTAAACACGACCTCCGCGCCCGCCTCCAGATGCAGCGTGATGTTGGATTTCAGCAGGATCGGCGCGGTTTCGTACCGGCCCGCCGACACCGTCAGCGTGCCGCCGCCCTGCAATGTAAGGGCATTCATAGCCGCGGTAAAAGCTTCCGTCCACAGCCAGCCTGTTGATGAAAACGCAAATTCATTGAGGTTCATCGTGCTTTGTTCCTCCGGCGTTTGATCCGTAATCGGGAATTCTGCACCCCATTATACACGATCCGGATGAGATTTCAAACCGCACAGCGCCGGTTTTACGGCATGGTAAGGTCTTACAATGCCGCCGATTTTACCCGCGCGCGGTTTACCTTTGCCTGTGCCTGTGCTACAATGCAAAGTAATTATCTGGACCGCGCAAAGGAGCAGGGCATGGAATTTTTAATGGGCAATGAAGCCATTGCACGCGGCGCGCTGGACGCGGGTGTGCACGTGGTGACGGGGTATCCCGGTACGCCGTCTACGGAGATTTTGGAAGCCGTGGCCAAGTGGAACGACGGCAGCGTGTACGTGGAGTGGTCGGTGAACGAAAAGGCCGCGCTGGAGGTGGCCGCCGGCGCGAGCTACGCGGGCGCGCGCACGCTGATCACCATGAAGCAGGTGGGGCTCAACGTGGCCGCCGACCCGCTGATGAGCCTGGCCTATGTGGGCGTGAAGGGCGGCATGGTGCTGGCCGTGGCGGACGATCCCGGGCCGATTTCCTCGCAGACCGAGCAGGACACGCGCCTGTTTGCGCGCTTTGCCAAGGTGCCGGTGTTCGACCCTTCCTCGCCCGAGGAAGCCTATCGGATGATGCCCGCCGCCTATGCGCTGTCCGAGCGGTACCGCACGCCCGTCATCATCCGGCCCACCACGCGCATCTGCCACAGCTGCGCCACCGTGGATACCGATCAAAAGCAGCCGCAAAAGCAGCCGGAAGGCTTTATCAAGGATACGCAGCGCTGGGTGATCTTCCCCAAGGCGTCGTACAACAACCATAAGGCGATCGAGACCCGCAATCCGGAAATCGGCAGGGACTTTGCCGCCTCACCCTTTAACCGGCTTACGAAGGGCGGGCGCAGGGGCATCGCCTGCGGCGGTGTGAGCTATGCTTACGTGATGGAGGCCCTGCGGATGCTGGGCGACCCCGAGGTGTCGGTGCTCAAGATCGGCACACCGTTCCCCTTTCCCGAGCCGCTGGCGGAGGAATTTTTACAAGGGGTCAACGATGTGCTGGTGATCGAGGAGCTGGATCCTGTGATCGAGCGCGAGCTGCAAACCCTGTGCGGCAAGCGGCATATAAACGTAGATATTCATGGCAAGCAGGACGGCGCCGCACCCTTTGCGGGCGAGCACAGCGTGGAAAGCGCAAAGGCTGTTATCAGCAAATATCTGGGCATTACCGACCCTACGCCCAAGGCGGACTTGGCCCCGCCGCAGGTGGTAAGGCCTCCCGTTTTATGCGCGGGCTGCCCGCACCGCGCGTCGTTTTACGCGGTCAAGCAGGCGGTGAAGGGCAAAAAGGCCGTGTTTGCGGGCGATATCGGCTGCTACACGCTGGGCAATGCCAAGCCGCTGGAGATGACCGACACCTGCCTGTGCATGGGCGCGGACGTGACCATCGCCCAGGGCCTGCACCGCGTGGAGCCGGACACCATCAACTTTTCCTTTATCGGCGACAGCACGTTTTTTGCGTCCGGCCTCACGGGCGTGTGTAACGCCGTGTACAACCATACCGATATCACGCTAATCGTGCTGGACAACGCCACCACGGCCATGACCGGCTCGCAGCCCCACCCGGGCACCGGCGTGAAGATGACCAGGGAGATCGGCCGCAAGATCAGCATTGAAAAGGTGCTCCGGGCCATCGGCGTAAGCGCTGTGGAGATTGTCGATCCGCTGCAACACAGCGAGGCCGTTGCCGCGGTGCGGCGCGCCGTGGAAAAGCCCGGCGTGAAGGCTGTTATTTTCCGCGCGCCGTGCATCAGCGTGTCCAAGCCGAAGGCGCCGTATGTGATCGGCGATGATTGCATCAACTGCAAAAAGTGCATCCGCGATATCGGCTGCCCCGCCATAACGCTGAAGGACGGCAGGCCGTTGATTGACGCGGCGCTGTGCTACGGCTGCGGCCTGTGCGCGCAGCTTTGTCCCGTGGGCGCGATCAGGGAGGTGCGGTAGATGGATATTTTAATCTGCGGCGTCGGCGGCCAGGGCACGGTGCTGGCGTCCCGCCTGCTTGCGTGGATCGCCATGGAAAAAGGCCTGACGGCGCGCACCGCCGAGACCATCGGCATGGCGCAGCGCGGCGGCAGCGTGGTCAGCCATGTGCGCACCGGACATGTAATTTTCTCCCCGATGATTCCCATCGGGGGCGCGGACGTAATTTTAGCGCTGGAGCCCGCCGAGGCCGTGCGCTGCTATCCGTACCTCAAGCAGGGCGGCGCGATGCTGATCAACACCACGCCCATCCAGCCCATCACCGCCTCGCTGGCCGGCAAGCCGTACGACGCGCAGGCCATGATCGACAGCCTGACGGCCACGCACGCCGATGTGCACCTGCTGGACGGGCCCGCCGTGTGCGCGGCCTGCGGCTCGCCCAAGGCGCTTAACACCGCCATGCTGGCCACAGCCGTAAAGCTGGGCCTGCTGGATGTCACCCTGGAGGAGCTGCGCGCGGCCATCATCAGCCGTACCAGGGAGAAATTCCACGCGCTCAACCTGCGTGCGATCGACTATGTAACGGAGGAGGCGACCCTGTGACCGCATTGTTCCTCACGGCGCTGGCTGTGGGCTATTCGGGCGCGATGATGCCGGGATCGCTGCTGACCTACGTCATCCGCCAATCCCTTAAGGACGGCCCCAAGGTGGGGTTCATCGTGATCGTCGGGCACGCGCTTTTAGAACTGGTACTGATCATCGGCATTTTTATGGGCCTGGACGGCATTTTGAAGTCCGACGCCGCGCAGATCATCATCGGCATCATCGGCGGGTTGCTGCTGTGCTACATCGGCGTGGATATGATCGTCAAGTCCGCGCGCAACCAGGTGAGCGTGACCATGGACGGGCAAGCGAAAAACTCCGATAAGCTGGTGCTCTCGGGCGCGGTGCTGTCCGCCGCCAACCCGTATTTTCTGCTCTGGTGGGCGGTGATCGGGCTGGGATTTTTAACTGAAGCCTACCGTGATTTTGCCGTCTGGGGCGTAGCCGTGTTCTTTGCCGGCCATCTGCTGGCCGATTTTTCATGGTACGGGCTCATTTCCACGGTGGTCGGCACCACGCGCAGGTTTATCAAGCAAAAGCCCTACCGGATTATCATTATCATTCTCGGCGCGCTGCTGGTGTTCTTTGGGGCGAAGTTTATCGTCGGCGCGATTTCGTCGCTGGCTGCGGTACGCTGACAGCAAAACCGAATACAGCAGTAAGGCGGCGGGACGCCTTGGCAAATATAGTTTATAAGACATCGTTATTAACAACGTTAATAATAACGATGTTAATAACATTATTAATAATGTTATTGATAAGATTATTGAAAATGCTATGAATCGCGTTATTGGAAATGCTTTGCCTGTCCGTTGGCTATGCCGATCGCAGAATGTCCCGCTTTTTGCGCCTATGCAGCAGCCACACCGCAACAAGCACCACGCTCACACCGCTGACGGCCACGCCCGCCCATACGCCCTTGGGCACAAAGCGCAGCTCCACCGTGTGGGTGCCCTCGGTCAGGGCTACCTCCAGCAGCGCGTCGTAGCGGCTTACGGCTTCTGTCTTTTCACCGTCCACCCACACCTGCCAGCCCTCGTCGTATGGGATGGTGATAAGCAGCTGGTATGGCCGTCGGTCACGGCGGCCGTTATCGTCAGGTGTGAGTCGGTATCGCTCTCCACCGCGGCGGCATGCGCGGATAGGATCGCCTGCGCGCTTTGGAACGCGTCCCAATCGAAATACGCAAGGTCAATGCCCAGCGGCGCGGTCATCTGCACGGTATAGGCGGTATCGGCATCGGTTGCCGGCAGCAAAACGGTGCCGTTCATCCGGTCTTCGGTTTCCGCCTGGCCGTTGAGGGTGTAGTCCGAGCCGAAGGACGTCATATACAGCGGCCGGTTCGCATCCACGGGGAAGGTGTAGGTTTCCCAGGTGCCGTCGTAGGTGCGCGCGATGTCCTCTACCGGCGCAAACACGGCGACTGTTTCGCCCGTCAGGTCGCTGAGCAGGGTATTCTGGTTTATAAAGGGGCTGGTGTCCGTCAGCGCCAGCGTTTGCTGCGGTACAAGGTAGGCAAGCGGCAGCGCGGATGTGTTTTCATAGGCGGTCACATCATCGTCCGTCCACAGCGCTTGATAGCTGTCAGGCAGCGCGCCGAAGGCTACGCCGTCTTTAGACAGGAGGTACTTGACCCCCAGCAGGCTATCCAGCACCGGTGTGGTTGCGCTCCCGTAGCGGATGTGGTAATTGCCCTTATACAGCCCCACGGCTTCGCACAAGGCGATCAACGACGTATCCGGATCCGAGCTCATGTGACTGATGCCGCGGTATCCGTACAGGAAAGCATCGTTGTCATTCCTGTAAAAATTCTTCTCAATGCGGCAAACGCTGCCGTCCGCGGCCTGGATGCGATCAACCTGCGCCTGCGTGGCATCAACCTCCGCCGTGTAGCTGCCGGCTTCGGTGGTATAGATCTGGCTTAAGCGGCGGTAGGCGTAATAGCTGTTGCAAAACAGTCCCGTAAACTGCATCAGGATGATCAGCCACAGCCACAGCCTGCGCGGTTTTTTGAGCATCAGCAGCCCGCAGGTGGCCGCGCATGCCGCAACATCAAAAAAAATGGTTTTATACGCCAGATATTCCACCGTGAGTGTGCGAAACAGCAGAAAGGTAACCCCCGCGAAAACCGCAAAAATAACAAGCGGACGCTTGCCGGGATTTTGCCGTGCCTCAAACCCTTCAAATCCCAGCTCGATCAGCAGGAACGAAAACAGGAAAGAAAACCGCGCGGGGAAAAAGTTGGGCGTATCGAAGGCGTGCCATACATAGTACGGCGCGGCAATCCAGAAGCTGACAACAAACAAAGCAATAAACAAAAGCGACCGCAGGCGCTTGCCCAGCGGAATGCCGCCGTTTGTAAGATATATCGCCACGAATACCAGCATGGGGATGCCCACGTAGTAGTTGGGGGTGTTGCCGCGCAGCTGGACGGTGCTCACGGCGGCGGTGTAAAACTTGGTCAGCAGGTCCCGCAGGGTGTTGACGCGGGTCCAGGAAAGCAGGCTCCAGTCAAACAGTGCGTACCCGCGGGAAAGCGTGTAATACAAAGGGATAAGCAGTACGGCGGCCAGCCCCGCCGCCAGCAGCGACGACGCGATAAACCGCCCAACGGTTTTCCATTGCCATTTGTGCATATGGTACAGGAAATACAGCACCGAGAAAATACACAGCATATATCCCATATAATATTGGGATAACAGCGCCATGCCCAGCGACAGGATATACAAAAGCGGCGGTTTGTCCTCGTGGATCAGCCGGATGCCCAGCGCCACCAGCGGCAGGAGAATCAGTGCGTCCAGCCACATAACATGGAAGCAGTACGCCGCCATAAAGCCGGACAGCGCATAGGTTGTGGAAAACAGCAGGCCGCTCCACGCGCGCTTGCGCAAAAACACCATAAACGTCAGCCCGCACAAGCCGATCTTCACCAGCACCAGCAGGCTGTACAGCAGCGGAAATGAAAGCGGCAAAAGCAGCAGCAAATTGAGCGGGCTTGCGAGATAGTAGGCGATCATGCCCGTCATGCCGCCGCCGAGGCCGTGGCTGAAGGAATACAGCGCGTCGGCCTGGCCGCTGAGTACGCGCTTCCAGTTGGCAAGGAACGCGGTGTACTGATAATTGGCGTCCCACATGAGCAGCGTCTGATCGCCAAAGGGCGTGATGTGCGCAAACAGCATCACGGCGGCAAACAGAAAAACAGGCGCGAAAAAGGAACCCAGCAACAATGCGGCCCCGTTCCATCGTCTGCCCTTCATGATTTGTTCTCCCCCGCTTTTTCAATCAGTATAGCAACCCGCCGATAGGCCGTCAAGGTTGACGGTACAGCACGGTTTTCCTATAATGTGAGGGTCGAAAAAATGCAAGGGGGAATGGTGCGATGCGCAAACGCTGCAAGGCCGCCATCGGGATCGGTTTTCTGCTGATCATTGTGCTTTGTACAGTCTATTTTGCCATCAATCAGGCCGATTACGACAAGCGTACGATTCAGCCTTACGAATATCAGGATCTGACAACCGGGACGATGTTCTTTGAAAAGGGAACCTACACCTTTACGTTTGAGTATACATACGCGCCGGACACACAGGTGCAGATCATCCGCGGCCTGACGGCGGACGCGGACAACCGGCTGCCCATGGTGCTGGCCTCCGCCGCGCTTTGCGAGGACGGGCAAACCGTGCTGACGGTCGCGCTGGATGAAACCGTGTACGACCTGCAGCTGCGCTATACGGGCGAGACGGAGCGCGGCTTTACCAATATCGAAAGCGTGGGGCCGGTGTGGCACGACACGGCGTTTGTGCTGGGGCTGATTGCGCTGATTGCCGCCGCCATGGCGCTTATGTACCGGCGGGAGCAAAAACATACCGCGCCTGTGCCAAACGATACGGGCTACTCCGAGGCTACGGTGCACCTGCTGCTGCTGGCTGCGGCGGTGGGGATCACCCTGCCGATCCTGCGCGATTTTCTGGTCAGCGGGCACGATCTTTCCTTCCACCTGATGCGCATTGAGGCCATCAAGGACGGACTGCTGGACAGGCAGTTCCCCGTGCGCATCGGCACCACGTTCTGGGGCGGGCTGGGGTATGCGTCG
>Ga0116152_10002990_pt1 | contig 13667 bp, 14 predicted proteins | sample AD_UKC119_MetaG_FD_89894 | JGI IMG/M metagenome (GOLD analysis project Ga0116152, IMG submission 89894) | Active sludge microbial communities of municipal wastewater-treating anaerobic digesters from Hong Kong - AD_UKC119_MetaG | ecosystem: Engineered > Bioreactor > Anaerobic > Digestate...
ACTCGGCGCAAACGAAAAACGCCGCTTGCGGATGTTCGCGGAGCATATCCGACAGCATCTGGCGCTCGAAAACGGCGTCCTACTGCCGATCGCACGCGTTCGGCAGAGAGAAAATGAACTCGGCGTTCTCGCAGATTTGCTAAAGGCGCGCCGGCTGTAGGCGGAATGGATGGCGTTTCTCCAGCAAACTCGAGAAGTGACAATTTGAACAGGACAGAAAGCGCCGTTATCGGATGTTAGACGTCACTATCGCCCGCGCATTACACATTCTCGCCATTGTTCATTGGATCGGGGGCGTGTTCATGGTCACGGCGATGATACTGCCTGCCGTGGCGCGGATGGAAGAGCCGAAGAAACGCATAACGCTCTTCGAAAAAGTTGAAGCACGGTTTGCCACGCAGGCGAAGATTTCTGTTACACTAGCCGGGGTCACAGGGTTTTATATGACGCATCGCCTTCACGCCTGGGATCGTTTTCTGGATCCCGGTTACTGGTGGATGCATGCAATGGTGCTGGTCTGGACCGTTTTCACGGTTGTCCTGTTTGTGGCCGAACCGCTCTTTCTCCATGCATGGTTTCTTCGCAAGGCGAAGCGTTCGCCTGACGGTGCCATTGCGCTAGTTCAACGTTTTCATTGGGTGCTGTTGAGCGTCAGTCTTGTCACAATCGGTGCGGGGGTGCTGGGCGCGCATGGGATGTTGTTCTGAACTGTCCTTCCAGGGAACTTTGATTCGAATTATGGTCTGATTTTATGAGAACCGTATTCGTCATTCTCGGTCTGGCGCTTGTCCCATTAGGCGTTGCAGGGCTGGTCTTGCCTTTACTCCCTGGAACGCCATTGTTAATCGCGGCCGCCGCATGCTTTGCGCGGTCATCACCCAGGTTCGAAAGCTATCTAGTGAACCATCCTCGCTTGGGTGCGCCTATAAGGGCATGGAGAGATACAGGCGCAATTCCATTACGCGCCAAGATAGTTGCGCTTACAGCCATGGCGATCTCCATATGGATTATTGCCGCTGGAGATGCGTCAGGGATGGCAAAAGCGGCGGCTATATCGATTATGGTTGGCGCAGCCGTTTTTGTCGTTACACGCCGGAACAGTTAACGTTTATGCTGCGGTTTCAAGGTCAAGGAGGCGGGATAATGCTTTCCGTTTTCGCGTGACATCGGCAAGGGTGAATTGATCCAGCGCGTCGAGATATGCTTCCAGCGCGGTAGACAGGGCGTGCTTAAGACCGCACGCAGGCGTAATCACGCAGGAATTTTGCTCCGCCCGGAAACATTCGGCCTGAGCGAGATCTTCCTCCATTTTCCGAACGACATCTCCAACGCAGATTTTGTTCGTCGGCATAGCGAGCCTTAATCCGCCGCCTCGGCCGCGAACGGTTTCAAGAAATCCGTGATCGCCCAAACGCTGTACGACTTTCATGAGGTGGTTTCGGGAAATGCCATACGCCTCGGAAATACGTTCGATCGTACACAGGGAGGCGGGCTCGACTGCGGCGTAAATCAGCACACGCAAGGCGTAGTCAGTGTGGGCGGTTAGCCGCATGATTCGTTCCGTTTGCTTGTTTTCTCATCGGACGATGATTTCGTTAGCGCAAAAGCCTTTGAATAGCCAAGCCCGGAGAGGGCGTCTTGCAAAGATGCATATATTGTGCATCTTTTATGTCAAGGCACAGCATGTTGATTCGAGGAGGTCCCCCAATGTTCGACGCGCCTACAACCCAGCCTGACTCCTGCGACAATCCTGACGGCACCCGGAAGCGGGGAACGGCGGTTATGGTCGCCGACGCCGTTGAAGAATATGTCGGCAGGGCGGATTGGCGTATCAAGGCGAACGCCAATCAGGGCTATTCGCTTGGCGGGCTGATCCTCAATGTTTCCGGCAAGGTGATCGCCAATTACTGGCTCGATCATATCTATCCGCCGGAAATCGGCCGCGCTCATCGGGAAGCGGACATTCACATCCATGATCTCGACATGTTGTCGGGATATTGCGCCGGCTGGTCGCTTCGCACGCTGCTCAATGAAGGCCTCAACGGCATACCGGAGAAGGCCGAAGCCGGCCCGCCGCGACACTTCTCCGCCGCGCTGGGGCAGGCGGTCAACTTTCTCGGCGCCCTGCAGAACGAATGGGCGGGGGCGCAGGCGTTCAGTTCGTTCGACACATATATGGCCCCATTCGTGCGGGTCGACGGGCTCGCCTATGAGGAGGTGCGGCAAGGCCTTCAGGAGTTCGTGCACAGCCTTAATGTGCCGTCGCGCTGGGGAACGCAGACCCCGTTTACAAATCTTACGTTCGATTGGACGTGCCCAGAGGATTTGCGCGAGCAGGTTCCCTTCATCGGCGGAAGGGAAGCGGACTTCGTTTATGGCGATTTGCAGGCGGAGATGGATCTTATCAACCGCGCTTTTATCGACGTGATGTGCGCCGGAGACGCCAGGGGCCGCGTCTTCACCTTTCCTATACCGACCTACAACATCACAAGAGACTTTCCATGGGAAAGCGAAAACGCCAAAGCGCTGTTCGCCATGACTGCAAAATACGGGCTGCCATATTTTCAGAATTTCATTAATTCCGACATGGAGCCCGGTCAGGTTCGCTCCATGTGCTGCCGCCTTCAGCTCGACTTGCGCGAGCTCTTAAAGCGCGGCAACGGCCTGTTTGGCTCGGCGGAACAGACGGGCTCCATCGGCGTCGTGACCGTCAACTGCGCGCGTCTCGGCTATCTCTATCGCGGCGACTGGGGCGGTCTTCTGGACCGGCTCGACGAGTTGCTCGGGATGGGCCGCGACAGTCTCGAAATCAAGCGCCGCGAGATACAAACGCTGATGGATGGTGGGCTCTTCCCTTACACCAAGCGTTATCTCGGCACATTGCGCAACCATTTTTCGACCTTGGGCGTCAACGGTCTTAACGAAATGGTCCGCAATTTCACCGGCGGCGCGCACGACATCACGACGCGGGAAGGCGAGGCGATGGCGATTGAGCTTCTCGATCATGTTCGCGGCCGAATGCTCCAGTTCCAGGAAGAAACGGGGCATATGTACAATCTTGAAGCGACGCCTGCCGAGGGGACGACCTATCGTTTCGCAAAGGAGGATCTGAAACGCTTTCCCGATATTTTACAGGCGGGATCGTCGGCGGCGCCTTATTATACGAATTCGTCTCAACTTCCCGTGGGCTTTACGGACGACCCGTTCGAAGCTTTATCCCGTCAGGATCCGCTGCAAACGAAATATACAGGCGGCACGGTGCTGCACTTATATATGAGCGAGCGGATTTCGAGTGCAGAGGCATGCGCGGCGCTGGTTCGCCGTGCGCTTTCTGGATTTCGTCTTCCTTATGTCACAGTGACGCCGACATTCTCTATCTGCCCGGTTCACGGTTATCTTTCCGGTGAGCACGCGTTGTGCCCGAAATGCGAAACGGCAGGCGGCGAAGCGCAGATTTGTGAGGTTTGGACCCGCGTCATGGGCTATCACCGGCCGGTTTCCGCCTTCAACCCCGGCAAGAGAAGCGAACATGAAGAGCGCAAACATTTCGAAGAGCGCCGCACGGAACTTGCCGCAGCGTGACAAGGGGGCGTCGTCGTTGCGAATCGGCGGCTTCGAACCATTCAGCACGGTCGATTATCCGGGCAGGCTGGCGGCCGTCATCTTCTGCCAGGGCTGCCCCTTGCGTTGCGGCTATTGCCATAATCCGGATCTGATACCGGCGAGAGCGGCAAGGCGGCTGTCCTTTGAAGACGTTCTTTCCGCAATTGACCTTCGCAAGGGATTTCTTGACGCCGCGGTGTTCAGCGGCGGCGAGCCTTTGGCGCAAGGCGCAGTCATTCCGGCAATGGCGGCGCTGCGGCGGCGTGGTTTTGAAATTGGTCTTCACACTGCGGGAACGAACCCGGCCTTGTTCGTAGCGGCGCTTCCGCTCATCAGCTGGGTCGGGTTCGATATTAAAGCGCCCTTCGATAGCTATCGCGGGGTGACTGGCGCAGACGCCGGCGCTAAGGCGCGCGTCTCTCTTGAAATCCTCGTGAAGTCGGGCGTGGCTTACGAGGTGCGTACGACGGTCTGGCCGGAACGGATCGGCAAGGCCGAAATTTGCATGATGGCGTCGATGTTGCGAGAAATGGGCGTGCGCCGATATGCGCTTCAGGAAGCGCGCATGCTGGACCGGACCCCTTGCCTGGGCGGAGAGGCGCTCGACGATGCGGCGTTTATGTCAGAGACAGCCGCCATGTTCGAGGAGTTTGAAGTGCGCTATGCTTCATAGTTTCAGATCAATGTTCGCCAAAAGCGCGCCGCGAGATTTGCTCAATGCGCGTCAAAACTATGACGGGCCGGCGATCTTCAGTTACGGATTTCGGCCGTTCTTCCTGTTCGGCGCCATATGGGCTGCGCTTTCCGTGCCGTTCTGGATATACGCCTATGCGAATGGTGTTGGGCTTATCGGCGGCATGCAGGCGCAGGAATGGCATGTTCATGAGATGCTCTATGGTTATCTCGCGGCGGTGATCGCCGGTTTTCTGCTCACGGCGGTGCCGAATTGGACAGGCCGCCTGCCGGTTCTGGGCAACCGGTTGATGTTTTTGTTTGCGCTGTGGGGCTCCGGGCGTGTCGCGATGCTGGCGCGCGGGCAGGTTGGGCCCGTTGCGGCGGCGATCATTGACTGCCTGTTTTTGGCTGTGCTCGCCGCAATGATGTGGCGGGAGATAATTGTCGGCAAAAACATTAAAAACGTGCCGGTCTGCGTGCTGGCTACCTTGCTTGCGCTGTCGAATATCGGGTTTCATTCGGGCGCGCTGAACTATGAAGTTCACGAATTCTCGGAACACTTTGCGATCGGCGTCATTGCCTTGATGATCGCGCTTATAGGCGGACGCATCGTGCCGAGTTTTACGCGCAACTGGCTAAATCAACGAAAAATATCCCCGCTTCCGGTCCAGTTCGGCGTGATTGACAAGGCGGCCCTTGGCGTTGCTGGGCTTGCGCTGCTCGGCTGGACGATTGACGCGGGGAATCACATAACGGGCGTTCTTTTGCTTATTGCTGGCGGCGCACATGCAATTCGGTTGGCGCGCTGGCAGGGATGGAAAACCGGTGCCGAACCACTCGTTCTTATTCTTCATATAGGATATGCGTGGCTGCCGCTTTCGTTTCTGCTGTTGGGAGCTTCAGTTCTGGCGCCTGCGATAATTCCGCCTCACGCCGCCCTGCATGCGTTGACGGCAGGCGCCATGGGGACGATGACGCTTGCGGTAATGACGCGCGCTACGCTCGGCCATACGGGGCGGCGTCTGACCGCGGATGCATGGACAACGGCGATTTACGGACTCGTGGTCGCCGGTGCATTGTTGCGCGTTCTGGGAGCTACTGCGCTCGTTCAATTTTATATGGAGGTGATATTATTGTCGTCTCTTCTTTGGAGCGGTGCGTTTGCTCTTTTTGCCCTGCGATACGGACCGATGCTTATTCGTCCAAAACAATGAGAGGATTAGTTTTTTGTTTCACCGTGCTTATGCCGCCAACCTATTGCACGGGTCGGCATGATGCTTGAAGCTCTTGCCGCCATTATCGCTATCGTCATGTTCTGTGGTTTCTCGCTAACGATTTGGCGTCGGACGGATATTCGCGGCGACAAAAAGACATGGGCGAAGCTCGCGAGCAGTCCATCACCAGACAACGAGATATTCGATCAGAAGATGGTCGCGGACGCGCCAGAACCAGCCCGGCGATTTTTCACCTACATGATCGATCCTGGCGCACGGCTTTATCGAACCGTAAGTCTTGAGATGCGCGGGGAGCTTGGCATGGGAACCAAGGAAAACCCAGGCTATCGACTCTTCAGGGCAAAGCAGATTCTTGCGCCGCCCCACGGGTTTGTGTGGCGGCTCAACGCGGGAGCAATCAGCGGCTCTGATGGCGCATTAACGGGTCAATCCTGGACTCGGTTTTGGTTGTTCGGGTTATTCCCAATCATTCGGATAGCGGACGATCCCGACCATCTACGCTCCGCCTTTGGGCGGTTAATCGCCGAAACGGCGTTTTGGGCGCCGGCGAGCCTATTGCCAGGAAAATATGTGCAATGGGAGGCGGCAGGACCTGACATAGCTCGCGCAACCGTCGACTTTGGTGGTTATCAACAATCCGTGGATATAGAACTTGCCGCCACTGGAGAGCCTCGTTCCGTTTCTATTCAGCGCTGGAGCAATGTGAACGACGAAAAAACCTATCGATTGCAGCCTTTCGGCGGACAGCTCTCTGAATTTCGTGATTTCAATGGGTATCGTTTGCCAACGCGTATCGTCGGGGGCAACCATTTTGGGACAGACAAATACTTCCCGTTTTTCAAAGCGGAAGTGACTGAAATTCACTTAGCTTGATCCCTGCCAAGCCCGATAATAATTCTAGGGATCCAGCGTTGCTACCAGCAACATGATTTTTAGCGGTGCGTCACGAAAGTACTACGCTTTACTCTTCGTCGTCATCAATCAAAACGCGTTCGGCGGCGCCATCCATGTCGTCATACTGCTGTGCATTAAAGCTCCATAAAAATACGGCCAAACCAACAGCACCCATGCTTATGGACACGAGAACAAGAAGGACCATGACGCTCATTGTATTTGCACTCGAGATCGAGCCAGTAGAATTTTTGCGAGACCACGACCTTTCATCACGTTCGTCCTGCTTTGCTTGCCCCCGCCAAAGCGGAATGAATTAAGCACCACGACAAGCGACGATGCGGACATTGCCAGCGCCGCAATCAGCGGCGTAACAAGCCCAAGAAATGCTATGGGGACTGCGATTGCATTATACAGGATAGCGAATGTGATATTTTGGCGCATCAACGTCTTGGCTCGTCTTGCCGTTTCAATTGTCAACGGAATGCTGTTGAGGTCGTCATTCAAAAAAACAAAATTTGCTGAATTACGGCCTATGTCGGTTGCACTGCCGGGCGCCATGGAAGCGTAGGCTGCGGCAAGCGCGGGCGCGTCGTTAACGCCGTCGCCGACCATAAGAAGTTTACGCCCCGATGCAGTCATTTCTGTAATCCGCTTTACTTTTTCCGCCGGTCGGAGATTGGCTTCCCATGATGACACGCCAACTCGGGACGCAAACGATGAAACGGCGTGTTCCCGGTCACCAGAAAGCATCAAGGTATTGAAATCGCATTGTTCAAGTTTTTTGATGACCGCGCCAGCGGACGGCCGCGCGTCATCTTCAAAATGATAAAGGGCTACAAGTTCGCCATTTCTTGACAAAGCCACACAAGATTTTTCGTCCGCATCTTTCTTGGTTGGTAAAGACGCCGCCCAATCCGGTCGCCCAAGGCGATACTCAACGCCGTCAATTTCAGCTTCCAGGCCGTCTCCCGGATATTCCGCAACTTGATTTGCTTCCAGCCGAATAGGCGTTGACAGGCGGCTTACTTGCGCCAGCGCCCGTGAATACGGATGGGTTGAATAGCTTGCCATCGCGCCGGCAACATTGAGTGCGTGCAATCCAACGTCATTTTCGTGCGAAAGGCGCGGCGTTCCCGTCGTCAACGTACCGGTTTTGTCGAAAACTATGGTGTCAACATCAGCGAGGCGCTCTAATGCAGCGCCGTCTTTAATCATGACGCCAGCCCGAAACAATTTCTTGGCGGCCATCACCTGCACCATCGGAACGGCGAGGCCTAAGGCGCAGGGACACGTAATTATGAGAACACTGACGGCGACTGCGACGGCGCGGTGCAAATCACCGGCAAGCATGAGCCAGGACAAAAATGCCATCAGCGCGCCGAGGTGGACGACGGGCGTGTAAAGGTCCGAAATCCGGTCGGCGATTCGCCGATATTGGTGACGCGCGCCCTCCGCGTTCTCCATCATCCGGATCATGTCGGCGAGGAAAGAGTCTTTTTCGGACGCCGTTGCGCGCGCCGTAATAGGCCCTGTCAGATTGAGCGACCCAGCGGCAACAGAGTCACCCTGCTTTAAGGTCTCTGGGGAGCTTTCCCCATTGATGACAGAGACATCTATGTCTGATCTTCCATCGACAATAACGGCATCGACAGGAATGCGACCGCCGGCGGCAATGCGCAGCAGCATGCCGGGTTTGATTTTGTCGATACTCCGACATTCCGTTGATCCGTCTGCGTGAACAACTGTTGCGCCCCTTGGCGCCAGCTTTTGCAATGCTGATATGGCGTTGTGCGCTCGCGCCCGCATGACATGATCAAGCGTCCTGCCGATCAGCAGAAAGAACAGGAGGCTCGTTGCAGCATCGAAATAGGCGTGCGGACGGCCCGCTGCAGTGTCGTACAGGCTCAGGGCGAATGTAAGCAGGATGCCGACAGAAATCGGTACGTCCATATTCGTGGAGCGGGCTTTTAACGAGATCCACGCTGAAGAAAAGAATACACGGCCGGAGAATATCAGAACGGGTAGCGCAATCGCTGCTGACAGCCAGTGAAAGAGCGCACGCGCATCTTCGCCCGCGCCCGCCCATACGCCTACCGACAGCATCATGATATTGCCAGCGCCGAACCCAGCGACAGCGAGCGCGCGGATGAGCCGGCGAAGCTCGTTGTCTTCCGTGCGCCCTTGTACAGAACTTAGATGGGCGGCAAATCCAAGGCCATTAAGTGCGTCAATCAATGGCGGCGTATGGGCCGACTTATTCCAGACCACGCTAACGCGTTTCGTTGAAAGGTTAACGCGCGCACTGACGACGCCTGGCAATGTTGAAAGACCTTTCTCGATTTTGCTTATGCACCCGGCGCACTTCATGCCGGGAACCGAGAGTTCAGATTGCATTTGTCCGTTTTTTAGCAACCGGCTGGCGAGAATGAGTTCGTCGCTTGTTGCGTTTGCGTAACTCACGCGGCTTCATCCGATGTATCGAATAGCCGCTTACCTTGCGTCACCGCTCGATATGCGTGCCATGCCGCATGTCCGAGCGCCGGGTAAATGACGATCAGGCCGATCAACGCTGTCGCGACTCCAACTGCAAACAGAACAGCGATGATGGCGCCCCAGACAAAGGCGACGCCCCTGTTGGCCCAGGAGAACGCAATGCTGGTGCCCATAGCGGTGAAGACATCAATTCGCTCATTCATCAACATGGGAATGGAAAATGCGCTGATAGCGAATGCGAAAGCGGCGAACAGGCCGCCCGTCGCCGTGCCGACAGCAAGCAACCCCCAGCCGAGGGGCGTTGTCAGGATGACCTGGACGATTTCCGCGAGGCCCGGGAAGGGCAGCATACCGAAGAACAATGCATAAAGAAGCACTGCGGCGCGAAGCCACAAAATCAGCACCAGCATCATGATGACGCCGACAAACATAATCTGCCCCGGCGATCTGGCTTTCACCAGAATCATCGCCGGCAATGAAACAGGCTCGCCAGATTCAAGGCGGCGGCTTTTTTCATAAAGGCCCACGGCGATGGCGGGGCCCATGACCATAAATCCAGAAAGTGCAGGGAAAATGATATAGTCTGCGCCGATTTTAATCAGAACGCCGATCAGCAACCAGGAGATCAGTACGACAAACAGCCCATATGCAAGGCTCGCAAATGGATATCGGAACGTATCAGCAAATCCAGCGGCGATCCATTTGAAAGGCGTGTTTAGGGGCAGGTTCAACCCATGGCTTCGTCGTGTCGGCAGCGCCTCGGCGTAAGATGCGGTTTCTGTCATTTTTGCACCTCGTTTCGCCGAGTGCAGCTGGATTTCGCTGCACGATATGCGCCCGGCGTCTCAGTGGGCTCTTTGTGATGGGGAACGCAATTCGGTTGCGAATTGACGGCGACAATCACCAGATGCGCATTGGCGGCGATTACGCCCGCCGCCCCTGCTAGCGCCAGCCCGGCCCAGAAAGTTCGGCGGCGGAACATTGAAACTATGCGGCGCCGAAAGTTGCTTTTTTGGCCGGTCATTGCGAGGCCTCTTGTGCGAGTTCGCGAATGTAAAGCGTTAGCACTTTGCGGTCGGAGAGGCTCAATCGCTCGTCCCAATATGGCATCACGCCCTGGCGGCCGTTGCGCAGTGTTTCGTCAATCGACGCCATGTCGCCGCCATAGATCCAGAAGTCGTCGGTGAGGTTTGGCGCGCCGGCCGTTTGCATACCGCGCCCGTCGGGTCCATGACAGCTGACGCATTGCTGGTTGAATATTTCCGAGCCAAGCGAAAGGGCCTCAGAATCTGATTGTTTCTGTCCGTTGTTTGAATTTGAGGAAAGCGACAATACGAACGCCGCTACTGCACGGCGTTGATCAAGCGTAAGAATACCGTCGCGGCCATAGGCCATCATCTGACTTATGCGTGAATCCTCATGACCGGAATTTATGCCGACGCGCAACGTTTCCAAAATGGTTTCGTGATCGCCGCCCCATAGCCATTGATTATCAACCAGGTTCGGAAAACCATTGCCGCCTCGGCCATCCGAGCCGTGGCACATAGCGCAATTGTCTTCAAACAGGCGCTCGCCGTGATCTTTCACTGTCGCCATGAGCGCTGAATTTCGCGAGATGTCTTCAAAAGTCATGGATTCGATATCGGCGCGCCAGTCGGCAGTTTTGACAGCGGATTTCTCGAGTGACTTATCCAGAGTCGTGCGCTGATCAATACCGAGAATGCCTTTTGTATAACCGTTTAAGCCTGGCCAGGCTGGCGCCAGCAGCCAGATAATAACTGATGACAAAAATGTCAGCGCAAGGAAGAGCAATACGAGTTTAGGGACCGGCGTGTTCAGCTCGATGATGCCGTTCCATTCATGGCCCGTCGTCATGCGGCCGGTATAAGGATCGCGAACCGGCTTACTCATTGGTTCTCATCCTCTTCGAGAATACTGCTAGCTGCTTTGTCGAATTTGGATTGATTGGCGGGCCATAGAGCGTAAATGAGAGCGCCGAAAAAGACGATCATCATATAAATCAGGCCATAGGTTTTTGCGAATGCTGTTAGCGTTTCATGATCGAGGGTCATTCGACGCTCCCTTCGTCGGGAATTGTCTGGATTGCTTCCTTACTTCCAGAGGCCGCCGCTGAAAGCGTGCCAATCGACTGTAGATAGGCAACGAGAGCATCCATCTCCGTCAGCCTTCGGCGATCACCGTCAAAATACCGGGCGTTTGCGTCAAAACCGTAACGTTCAAAGAACCCGTCAGCCGCTGCTGAATCAGGATCGGCTTGACCAATAGCGTCTTTATCCGCATTTGCGATCATGTCGTCGGTGTAGGGCACGCCAACTTTTTTCTGGGCGCGCAAATGCAGCGGCATGTCGCTGACGTCGAGTTCATTGCGAACAAGCCAGCGATATGCCGGCATCACCGATTGCGGCACAAGAGAACGCGGGTCGAGTAAATGGGCCACATGCCACTGATCTGAGTATTTTCCTCCGAGTCGCGCAAGATCAGGCCCTGTGCGTTTCGAACCCCAAAGCATGGGGTGATCATATTGCGACTCAACCGCCAGCGAGTAGGGGCCGTAGCGTTCGACTTCGTCTTGCAGGGTTCTGATCATCTGTGAATGGCACGCATAGCAGCCTTCGCGGATGTATATATTGCGACCGGCAAGCTCCAGCGGCGTATAAACCCGCATGTCGGGGTCCTCCTCAACCGTCTCATCGATTGTGAAAAGCGGCGCGATTTCGATCAATCCACCAATAGATGCAACAATGATAATACCGATTGCGAATCCGATTGCCGTGCGTTCGAGTTTTGCATGTTTGCCTAGCATAGCGCCCTCTATTCCGCTGCTTGCGTCGCTGCGGCCGGCCGGCCGCGCGCGGGCAGGGGCGGTTTATCGGGCGTATATTCTGTAACACTGGGCAAATTCGCGGTTTTCCATACGTTATACGCACAAATAATTGCGCCAGCGAGGAACATCAGGCCGCCGATTGCGCGGGCGACGTAGTAGGGTTTCATTGCTGCGACGGAATCGATGAATGAATATGCGAGCGTGCCGTCCGTATTGTAAGCGCGCCACATTAATCCTTGAATGATGCCGGAATTCCACATGGCAAAAACGTAAATCATGGTTCCCACAAGCGCGAGCCAGAAATGCGCTTCAATTAGCTTATTGGAATACATTCGCTCCTTGCGCCAGATCCAGGGCGTCAGCGTATAGATTGATCCAAACGTAATCATTGCGACCCAGCCAAGCGCGCCCGAATGCACATGTCCGACAGTCCAGTCGGTATAATGAGAGAGTGAATTCACAGGACGGATCGCCATAAACGATCCTTCGAATGTGGAAAGTCCATAAAAGACGGCGGCGACCATCATGAATCGCAGCGTCGCGTCATCGCGGACCTTGCCCCATGCTCCATTCAGCGTGAGCAATGCATTACCTGCGGAAGCCCAGGACGGCACCAAAAGCATTATCGAAAATGTCATGCCCAGCGTTTGCACCCAGTGGGGCAATGCCGTGTAGTGCAGGTGGTGCGATCCCGCCCACATGTACAGAAATACGATTCCCCAAAAACTGATGATCGAAAGCCGGTACGAAAATATGGGCCTGCCGGCGCGTTTCGGCAGATAATAATACATCATGCCGAGAAATCCGGTTGTGAGGAAAAATGCGACAGCGTTATGCCCGTACCACCACTGGACCATAGCGTCCTGAACGCCGGAAAACAGTGAATAGCTTTTTGCATGGCCCAATGAAATCGGAACAGCGAGATTGTTGAGAATATGCAGCATCGCCACAACAATGACGAAAGACATATAGTACCAGTTCGCCACGTAAATATGCGGCTCCTCACGCCGAGCGAGCGTACGCAGATACAAAACAAAATATATGACCCAGATTACCGTCAGGAAAATATCGGCATACCACTCGGGTTCCGCGTATTCCTTTGACGAAGTAATTCCCATCAAGTAGCCAGTCGCGGCCATTAGACAAAACAGATTGAAACCAACGACGACGACCCACGGACTGATATTGTCGGCGAGCCGTGCACGCGATGTGCGTTGCATGACGTGAAACGATGTCGCAATAAGCGCATTGCCGCCGAAGCCGAAAATGACGCCCGAAGTATGAACGGGGCGCAGCCGCCCAAAACTCGCCCAGCCTGCATCGAAAGTTGCATCCGGGAAAACCAGAAGCCAGGCGACCCAGTCGCCTACAAACATGCCGACAACCGCCCACACGAGGGCAAGTACGAGCCCAACTTTGGTTGGGTCGTCGTAGTATTTTCCTCTATGCTCGGGGTCTGGTTCCGGTTTGTAATAGTCTTTAATGAGCAGGAATGTTAGCGCCATTCCCGCGATGGCGAGTATTGCGCCATGATAGCCGAGAAGGTCGTTGCGTCCGAGCAAACCGAGAACGAGCCCACCTAGCGTCAGAACGGCTGTCAAGAAGAGTGCGGTTTCTCGTTCTGCCTTGGTAAGCTGTGAAATCATGGGAAGTTGCCTCGAAGCGGCGTGCAGGGAATCAGGTTAAAAGGATAGCAAATTATATTGTTATATGTTGAATACTTGTTTCGCAAGTCTCGCACGCGCACGGAAGCCGAGCGCGGCGCCGAGGAGAAATTCCATCATCGTATCCATGCAGTCAGTACCGTTTCTCTCCGCCTAATACACCCTGGCGCCGATGGTCACGTCCGTGCATCACACGAAACAAAGCGTCGGGGAAGCTCGTCTTTTGGCAGGCGAACTCAACCATGCCGTACCGGGTCT
>Ga0116152_10002995_pt1 | contig 13649 bp, 16 predicted proteins | sample AD_UKC119_MetaG_FD_89894 | JGI IMG/M metagenome (GOLD analysis project Ga0116152, IMG submission 89894) | Active sludge microbial communities of municipal wastewater-treating anaerobic digesters from Hong Kong - AD_UKC119_MetaG | ecosystem: Engineered > Bioreactor > Anaerobic > Digestate...
AAGATCCCCGAAGACGAAATCTCCGTCTGTGGTGGACCGGGTCTATGGAAGATTCCTGAAGGTTATTGATCGATTCTGAAGCACTCTATTGGGATTATGGGAGGTGTTTGACTATGAAGAAGATTCTTGCAGTTTTGCTTATAGGACTCGTTGCTTTTGGTAGTGTTGCCTTTGCAGGGCCAGGACTCTGGAAGATCCCCGAAGACGAAATCTCCGTCTGTGGTGGACCGGGTCTATGGAAGATTCCTGAAGGTTATTGATCGATTCTATTGCACTAGATTGGGATTAAGGGAGGTTTTCTATTATGAAGAAAATTGTTGCGATTTTGCTTATAGGACTTGTTGCTTTTGGTAGTGTTGCCTTTGCAGGGCCAGGACTTTGGAAGATTCCCGAAGACGAAATTTCCGTCTGCGGTGGACCGGGTCTATGGAAGATTCCTGAAGGTTATTGATCGATTCTGAAGTACTCTATTGGGATTAAGGGAGGTTGTTTTAATGAAGAAGATTATTGCGATCATTCTGTTGGGTTTAGTTGCTTTTGGAAGTATGGCTTTTGCAGGACCTGGGCTCTGGAAGATCCCCGAGGACGAGATAACCGTTGATGGCGGACCGGGACTCTGGAAGATTCCCGAGGGTTATTGATCTTATTAGAGTTGACATTATTCCGATTCATTTGAAAAGCTCGGAGATTATTGAACGCCACAATGCAGTTATTTCTTCTTCTTTAACACTTATTTCTTTGCGCTGAGAGAATTCTATGAATCTTGTGAGGAGACCTTTTGAGATCAATTGGTCGCCTTTTTCTTCTAGGTACTTCAGCGCTCTTGCTTTCGTTATGGCCTTTCTGTACGGCCTGTCGGTTGTCAGCGCATCGAAGACATCGGCCACCGCAACTATTTGAACAAGCATGTGGATTTCGTTTCCCTTTAGGCCATCGGGATAACCGTTTCCATCTATTCTCTCGTGATGGTGCCTAACAATATCTCTTACTGCCTTCGGAAAATTCAGGTCTCTCAAGTAACGTTCGCCATATACCGGGTGTCTTTTTATTTCCGTAAACTCTTCTTCGGTCAAAGACGACGGCTTATTCAGCGTATCGAAAGGAATGTCGACCTTTCCATAATCGTGCAACATCGCGCCAATTGAAAGATTGAAAAGATCGATCTTCTCTAGGTCAAGTTCCTTTCCGAACTCATAGCAAATTTTGAGGACTCGAAGCGTATGGAGAGCAGTATAGTCGTCCTTAAGCCTTAACTCTCTGATAAGCTGACTGAAAACTGAGGAGATGCTCTCGAAAAGATTGTTCACAAAGTCCTTCAGATGAGGCGATGTTGTACTGTAGAGAGTAAGAGACTCGAATGCGCCAACAGAGTTTTCAAGAGCCCTAAAGTGCTCTCCTTTAACCTGCATTATTGACGCTTCAAGAATCAGCGTTTCTCCCTTGATGTAACTGGTCAAAGACTCATCCGGAAGAGACTTGAGTTGATTGAGATAATTCTCCGCTCTGGAAACGTTACCGCTCTTCACGTAGAAGTGTCCAAGAAAAATATATGATACTGCAATGTCTGTCCATTCGATATGAGAATTTATGAGCGATTCAAGTTGTTCGGCAATAACTGCCGCTCTGCTGAGGTCATTCAATTGAAGAAGAATCTTCAAGTTAATCATTAGTTTGTATCCTTTTATTGAAACCGCTTCAGAATTGCATCCTTGGGCCAGGTCAAGAAGCTCTATTGCCTCAGCAAATCTGTTCTTCGAGTAGAGATAGTCGATCATGTTCAGCTGAACCATTAGCATTCTTACTGGTGATTCGGCCACTTCTTTTGCTCTCTCATAGAATTTCCATGGATTGTCACCGGTCTGGAGCTGAGTCGAGACCAGGCCAAGATCATTGTAGTATTCAAAGCGCTTCTGGGTCGGTACATACTCCTCCAGTTTCACGAGTTCGGCGAAAAGCGAGAGTGTTTCGTCTCCAAAGCCCATTTCAAATGAAGTCATCATATGGAGCATTTTTAGGTTGATTTCCTGTTCCTTTCCACATTCCTTTGCAATTAGATCCACTGCAAGCTTAGAAACAAGGTAAGCAATCTTGTCCTCTGAATTCCTTGCAAAAAAATACGAGAGAGAGTATATTCCTTCTGCCAGAAGCTCACTTTCCACATCGGAGAAGTCAAATACACCCGTCTCGTCGAATGTCTGAGAGTATACAAAGTCAAGAGCTACCAATATCCCGAGATCTTCTCTCGAGAGATCCTCTTCATCAAGAATAGCCCTCAGCTCAGATCTGAAACTTTCGGGATCATCATAATTGAATCTTAAGGCCAGACCGCAAATTCTAGAATTTTTCAAATCTAACTCCTCTACCCCTCGATATTGTATCATGCGACCGCCTTTCTGGTAAAATCTCTTTAGTAAATTTAATTATGATGCATTACGATCAGAAAAGCGAACTAATGTCACCGTCCATGCTATTCAGTGACATTCAGCATCAGTTGTTGCTGCCTGCCATGAGTGTTAGCGCTGTTTAAAGTGCTGACAATAGGAATCGCTCAATATCTTATGACTTTGCGGGTGTCTGGAACGATTTCGACGGGAGGGCTGTTTATGGTAGATGTCAAGAAACTACTGGCCAAAGCTCTGGATGAGAACTGTTATGTGATAGAAGAAGAGGAAGTGCTAACAATTGTAGACCCCGGTTATGGTCTCTCAGAAGAGTTTACCAAACTTGTGAGCGACAAGCAAGTACGCATTCTTCTAACTCACGGCCATGCCGATCACACACACGATGCCGATCAGATTGCCGCAAGCGCGATTATTATACATGAATTGGACAGACCATTACTACTAGATCCAAGTAGAAGCTTTCTCACCTTTTTCGGAAAGACTCGTCTTCTTATAGAAGAAGGCTTGATTGTAACTCCCGAGATTCTTCACAGACCCTGGAAGTGTCTTCACACTCCAGGACATACAAAGGGTTCCTGCTGCTTCATGTACGGAGAGAGATACCTTTTTTCTGGCGATACAGTCTTCTCGAATTCGGTTGGAAGAACTGATTTACCAGACGGCGATGGAATAGAGATGGAGAGGAGTCTTAGAAAGCTCAAGCAGTTCTTCATTGAAAGACCTGATTTGATAGTGCTTCCAGGCCACGGACCGGAAACGACGGCTCAAAGTATTCTTAGGGAGAACCCCTTTTTCACGTAGGAATCTCCTTCTTGAAGTTCCTTGATTTCAGCTCCTGAAGCTTCTTGTTCTGTCTGTTCCAGTACTTTCTATTGAAGAAGCCTGCTTCTACCTCTTCTTCCTCTAGAAGCGAGGTCATTTTCCTCGCAATATTCCTGCTCTTATCGAATGCCTGCTCCGAGAGATCATCTGCTTTCATTTTCCCGGCAGTCAACAACAGATCCTGTTCAAACTGAAGGCAGTACTCTCTCCACAACTCTTTTGCCTTTGAGTCTCGTAAAATAGCTAGCCGGATGAATTTCTCCCAGCTCCCCCAGTAGTTGATCCCGTCTTCCGGTTCGTCAAACGGAAGGCTTGATTCGTAGCTATCAAACCATACTGGCTTGAACACAGATAGACAGGGGACACTACTATTAGTTATCCATATTTCTGGCTTCTCTCCCAGAACAACTACCATCGAAGAAGTAGTCTGACTGCTGACTAATGAGGCACCGGCGTGCATACAAATATTTCGCATTGAACCGAGGTGTTTGCTATTTTCGTGATCTCTAAGAATCTCAAAGCTTCTTTCGATACTTACTTCTCCCTCTTCCAGAAGCTCTTGCATTCTTCTAAGTCTTGTTCCTGCGCCCGAGAATTTCCTAATTAGTTTCTTTTCGTATGATTCAGCAAAGCTAAACGCTTTCCCGGGCTTATGCCATCCGTGATTTTCTGCGTTTCGAATGACCTGAGGATGACCGTCATCAAAGTCGTCTCCAAGAGTCAGACAGTTTGATATCGCGGCAGATCCTTTCACCTTCTTCGAAACCCAATAGCTATCGGAGGTTTCCAGAACCCACGCATTTTCTCTATCTGCTATCAGAAAAGAGTTGTGATAATATAAATATTTGGTGAAACCTCCGTTAGCTCCCTGACCGTAATCTTCAATCAACTCAACAATCGTTTTGACAGCATGTTCGGCACTTTCCGATCTCTCCAAAGCAATCCTCAATATGTCCATACCCAGGAGACCGTCTCTCCGGACCGTCTCCTTCGTGAAAACCGCTTCATTTCCTATAACAACTCCCTTGTCATTGACTCCCATTTCGCCACCCCACATCCATGATGGCTTCGAAATGAGGATCGCGTTAGTCTCGCTAACCTGGCTGACTCTCTGCGTTGTTGTAAACAAATCCGTTCCATTACCTGATAAACGAGGAAAGAAATGGATCGATTGCGGCTCATTTGGCTCACGGTCGCTGTTCTTTCCGAAAATCGTTCTGCCATCTGCTGTAGAACTACCAAGAACTACAAAGGAATCACACATGATCTCACTTCTTATGGGCTCTTCAGAAGATATCTCAACTGCCCAAAATACTCATGAAGAGCAGAAAGATTTGCATCGAGCGCCCGCTGGTTAGGAAGAAAATCTACGTAGCTGAGTTTTGTGTGGTCATACATGTAATCCGTTGGAAAAGGTGTAACACGTAGAGAGAACTTCTCAAACGAACTTACCGCTCTTTTCATATGAACGGCAGAAGTCACGAGAATTACACTGCTCCAGTTGAACTGACTGCAGATATCTGCCGTATAATGCGCATTTTCCCAGGTTGTCTGAGCTCTAGGCTCGACAATCACCCTGGCAGATGCGACACCTCGATCAAGAAGCCAATCCCTCATTAGCTCGGCAACAGTAGACGTTGATCGACCGGGCATGAATGATCCTGTCACAATTATCGGCAACTTTGTCTGAAGATGTAGAGTATATGCCTTCGATAACCGCGCTACGGTGTGATTGTCGAGCACCTGACCTTCAGGAGAAATGACTATCCCACTGCTTAGTACCACTATTGCCTGACCGTTCACGGCACGAGGAGCAGTGTATGCCCTCTCTAAAGGCTGAAGATAAAGGTAAGTACCAAGACCAGTTGAAAGTAGATACGCAAAGAAACACAGAACAATAACAACAATTCCTATTACCTTTGTCCGTCTTTCTTCGCCCTTTCTGATCAAGATAATTGCAATTATTAGAAAGATGAGTATGAAAAGTCCTGGCGGTGTCAATATTGCCGAAGCGAATTTTTCAAGATACAGCAATGCCGTCACCTTCTTTCGCTCTTTCCTCCAAGTGCAGCCATTATACCTTGAAGATTGTCAGTTATTATTATGTCGGCTTCACCCTTGATCTTCATAAGTAGTCCAGGATCGTTTAGAGTCCAAAGCGCAACTTTTATCCCTCTGCTTCTGACAAAGTCGATGAGACTCACTCCCAGCTCAAAACCAATCTCATCAAACAGCTGAACCGGAAGATTAAATGAAAAGGGTTTGTACTCCATGAGTTCTTCAAAATACTTGGCAGGATTCTTTCCTCTTGCTTCTTCACCGATAAGAAGCCCAATATTCGCCTGAATATCACATTCCTTAACTCTTCGCATACAATCGTGATGGAAGGAAGAGAAGAGAGTTCTATCCATCGCATTGAAGCTTTTCACCAACGGAACAACTACATCAGCGGCCCGGGGATCCTTGATCTCAACATTGATATAGGCCGTTTCGGGAAGCTCAAGATAAACTTCTTCGAGCGTGGTAAGGCCTTCTGGATTGACGAGATTCATCTTCTTCAAGTTCTTGAAAGTCGTCTCTCCGACTACAACGTCTGCCCCGAATGTTCTCTTCAGATCGGGATCGTGATTCACTACAAGCACCCCATCGCTGGTAATTTGAACATCAAGTTCTACACCATCTGCTCCAATCTGAACTGCCTTGATTAAAGAAAGGAGGGAATTTTCCCCATCCCCTATACCCATGCCCCTGTGTCCTAGAATTATAGGTCTGGAATCCATAAGAACCTCCGTCTCCTGCAAATGACTTTCATCAATGCAAATCAACTTGACTGACATCTGAAACCCCGTTTCTCGCTCCTCAATTCCGGCAACTGCACATATTTACAATTATAGCAGCATACTTTGCCTGTTCATGAGTATACGTGAATATGCTGATTTTCTTCAGGAGAAGAAAAGGAATTATACTTGTAATAGACATTATATGGAGGCGATACCTTGGAGAGAATTACTGAACATCCATTGCTTTCGTTTGAGCACAGCGAGAAGATCACTTTCTTTTTCGAAGGGAGAGAGCTTTTGGCGTATTTCGGTGAGTCCATTGCGGCTGCTCTACATGCAAACGGTATAAGAAATCTGCGATACAGCCCCAAGAAAGACCGCCCTCAAGGGCTTTTCTGCGCAATAGGAAAGTGTTCTTCCTGCTTAATGGAAGTAGATGGAAAACCAAATGTTCGCACTTGCATAACTCCGGTGAGACCCGGAATGAAAGTTAGAAGGCAGTCAGGCAAGGGTGAGATCAGTGAATAATCTCGATCTTCTTGTTGTAGGCGGTGGACCGGCCGGATTGTCCGGCGCATTAGAAGCAGCGAGAAGCGGTCTGTCGGTACTGCTGGTAGATGAAGCGGTTTCCACTGGAGGACAGCTCATCAAGCAGACACACAAGTTCTTTGGCAATGAGGGTTTCTTTGCGTCAGTTAGGGGATATGAGATAGCCGATAGATTGAACGAAGAGCTGAACTCATTCGAGAATGCCAGAATACTGACGGAGCACTCTGTCATCGCAATCTATCCCGACGGCGTCCCAGTAGTAGATATGAAAAGGGACACGACTGAAGTGTTAATGCCTAAGAAGATACTTCTAGCATCGGGCGCATCAGAGAAATTCCTGCAGTTCGAGAACAATGATCTACCAGGTGTATACGGAGCCGGTGCCGTCCAGACTCTCATGAACCAGTTCGGTATTCTTCCCGGCACGAACGTTCTGATGATCGGGTCTGGAAATATCGGCCTTATTGTCTCTTACCAGCTGATGCAGGCCGGTGCAGAGGTAAAAGCAATAATCGAGGCTTCTGACAAAATCGGGGGCTATCAGGTGCATGCCGACAAAGTGAAACGACTGGGTATCCCAGTGAATCTAAGGCACACAATCTCAAGAGCCATCGGAAAGGATTCAGTCAAAGGAGCTGTGGTTTCTGAGCTTGACGAGAGATGGAGACCGATTCCGGGAACAGAAAGAGAGTTCGTGGTCGATACCATATGCATCGCAGTGGGATTATCTCCATCGATAGAACTAGCTGCCCAAGCTGGTTGCGTGATTGAATACATACAGGAGTTAGGAGGTTATGTCCCTCTGAGAAATGATGACATGAGAACCTCAGTACCCGACCTGTTCGTGGCTGGTGATGTTTCGGGAATAGAAGAGGCAACAACGGCAATGATAGAAGGAAGAATTGCTGGACTTACAATCGTTGAAGACTTAACTGGCAGATGTGATCAGGAAAAGCTGAACTACTTGAAGGAAACATTAAGGAAGTTCCGCAGTGGTCCTTCCTCATCAAAGACGAGGTCCGGTATAAGAAAACTCGGAGGGAAAGTTGAGGAGGCTTCTTTTAGTGAAAGAATCGAATGTGACTTCGATAGCTACAAAGGGAAGTTGCGACCCATAATCGAGTGCTTTGAGCCGATCCCCTGTAATCCTTGCGAAACGAGTTGCCCGGTTGGAGCAATAAGAGTTGGAGAGAACATCAACTCTATTCCCACAATAGACTATTCCAGGTGTACTGGTTGTAGCATTTGCGCCACTAAGTGTCCAGGTCTTGCGATTTTCATGTTCAGAGAGAACAAAGACGGAACCTCATCGATCGGTATCCCCTACGAGTTTCTTCCCCTGCCCGTAAAGGGTCAGTATGTAAGTGCATTGGGAAGGAATGGGGAAGTGATATGTACGGCAGAGGTGGAAAGAGTAGCTAGGTCTCCAAACAAAACAAATCTTGTCTACATCATTGTTCCTTCGGAAGTTGCACAAGGAGTTAGAAACATTTTCGTGCCTTCACAAGAGGCAGAAACCATTGTATGCCGTTGTGAAGAAGTAACAGTTGATCAGATAAGAAAAGCGATAAAAGATGGGTATAAGGATTTCGAAGAACTGCGCAGGTACTTGAGAATAAGTATGGGACCCTGCGGGGGTAGGACGTGCAGACTAAATACTTTGATGATTCTGTCAAGGGAGACGGGAGTGCCTGTTGAAGAGCTTGCTCCAGGGATCTTCAGACCACCTTCTATGCCTGTAAGCTTCAAAGCAATAGCTGAAACTGGAGTTGATGATAGTGAAGAGTAGGTACAAAGTTGTTGTTATCGGCGGAGGTGTAATCGGAACTGCAGTTGCCTTCTATCTTGCAAAAAACGGTGTGAGCGATGTTGTTGTTCTTGAGAAAGACTATCTTTCTTCAGGTTCTACTGGTCGGTGTGGCGGAGGCATAAGACAGCAATGGTCTGAGAGAATGAATGTGAGACTGGCAATGCGGAGTGTTGAGCATTTTAAGAGATTTGAAAGCGAAGTGGGGTTCGATATCGAATACTTTCAGGGAGGTTATCTTCTTCTGGCCTACACAGAAGAAGAGGTTTTGCTTTTCGAAAGAAACACCAAGATGCAACAGGAAGAGAATCTTGATGTTGAGCTCCTGTCAAAAAACGAAGCATCTTCGAGGTTCTCGTTTATCGACATGTCAGGTGTTAGAGCCGCCGCTTACTGTTCAAGTGATGGTCACGCAAATCCTCACCTGACAACGTTTGCATACGCTAGGGCCGCTGAGAGAATGGGGGTTGAGGTCTTAACTCATACATCTGCAGAAAAAATCATTACCGAAGATGGAAGAATTGTGGCTGTACAAACAAGCAAAGGTAAGATCGAAACAGAAGTTGTCGTTAACGCTGCCGGCGGATACTCCCATGAGGTGGGAGCGATGGCTGGAGTTGAGCTTCCTACCGAGTCCTATAGACACCAGATCTTCGTAACGGAGCCTCTAGAGCATATTATGGATCCGCTGGTCATAAGTTTCGAGAACAACTTCTACATAAGACAGACAAAGGCGGGAAACTTCATCATGGGGCAGGGTGACAAGGACGAACTCCCTGGACATAATGTTACCCCAACTTGGAAGTTCCTAAGAGAAATGACCGAGAAGATGCCTAAATTCTTCCCATTCCTACGCGACGTTAGAGTATTGAGACACTGGGCAGGTCTCTATAACATGTCTCCCGATGCTCAACCCATCATCGATCGCGCCGTCGATATTGATAACTTCTACTATGCAATCGGGTTCTCCGGTCACGGATTCATGTTAGCGCCGGCTGTTGGAGAGGCTGTCGCCGAATGGATAGTACATGGAGAACCGAGAAGCGTTGACATTTCAAACCTGAGCCTAAATAGATTCCAGGAAGGCTTTACAATAGAAAAAAACGTAGTATAGGAGGTTACGAAGATGTTTGAAGCGACAGATTTCCAGATAATTCCGCCTTTTACAAACGAGCCTTATATCAATCCCGACGACCCCGACGTAAGATCCTTAATGAATCATGCTTTTGAGAAGATCCGATCTCAAGGTAAGGATTATGATCTGTTCATCGGAGGCAAATACTATTCGACCGACAAGAAAATCATCTCAACAAATCCAGCAAATCCAAATGAAGTCGTCGGGAGGGTTTCTAAAGCCAACAAGGACTTTGTTGACAAGGCAATGGAAACCGCTTATCAAGCATTCAAGACATGGAGCAGGCTGCCGGCTTCAGAAAGGGTCAAGCCTTTCCTAAGAGCTGCACGCATTATGAGGGAAAGACGGTTCGAACTTGATGCAACTATGATTCTCGAAGTTGGTAAGAGTTGGATAGAAGCAGACGCCGATCTTGCAGAAGCGATAGACTTTCTTGAATTCTACTCTAGAGAAGCCCTCAGATACGCGAGTCCTCAACCACTTGTTCAGATTCCAGGCGAACTAAATGAACTGATATATATCCCGTTAGGAGTTGGGGCAATCATTCCTCCCTGGAATTTCCCTGGGGCGATTATGGCTGGCATGACAACAGCGGCCGCAGTTTCGGGAAACTGTGTACTACTGAAACCCGCATCGGACTCACCGGTGATAGCTGCTAAATTTGTTGAAATACTTAAGGAAGCGGGACTTCCAGATGGGGTAGTCAACTTTGTGCCAGGTTCGGGAAGTGAAATCGGCGATTATCTGGTAGAGCATCCGCTTACAAGGTTCATCTCGTTCACGGGTTCGAAAGAAGTTGGATTGAGAATCAACGAACTGGCGGCAAAGCATAACAATGGGCAGATATGGGTGAAGAGAGTGGTTCTGGAAATGGGAGGCAAAGACTGTGTGGTCATTGATGAAACGGCCGATATTTGTGCAGCTTCATCTGGAGCTGTAGCTAGTGCGTTTGGCTTTCAAGGACAGAAATGTTCCGCCGGATCAAGGATTATCGTGGTCGAGGATGTCTATGACGAGATAGTTCGATTAGTGAAGGAGAAAACCGAGGCTCTAACCGTCGGAGATACAACTGATCCTAGCAACTACATCGGCCCCGTCATCAACGAAGACGCAGTGGCCAAAATTCTGAACTACATTGATGTTGGGAAGAGAGAAGGCAAATTGATAACCGGAGGTAACTCTCTCCAAAGAGAAGGATATTTCATAGAGCCTACAGTGTTTGCCGACGTGTCGCCTGATGCAGTGATTGCACAAGAAGAGATCTTCGGACCGGTAACAGCGATTATTAGAGCACACGATTTTGATCACGCAATCGAGATTGCCAACGGTACGGAGTACGGACTAACTGGGGCTCTTTACAGCAAGGATAGGAAGAGAATCGAGAGAGCTAAGGCAGAGATTCACGTTGGAAATCTATACTTTAACAGGAAGTGTACTGGAGCACTTGTGGGCGTCCAACCGTTCGGTGGATTCAATATGTCTGGTACAGATTCCAAAGCAGGTGGAAGAGATTATTTGCTGCTTTTCCTCCAGGGAAAATCGATTAGCGAAAAAATCCTCTAGTATGCAAGAAGGCCCTTTGCGGGCCCTTCTTGCATTATCAATTTCGCTCCATAACTCTCTTGACCCAAACTGTTCCGCTGAGATGGATGGTTGCTGTTGAACTTGAAGTGGCGGCATAATTTTAGATTGCCACCCAATGGACATCTTCTGCCATTCCAGTGATAATCTCGAGAAACATTTCCAGAGTCTTGGAATCTCTCGATTCAATTTCGAAATAGTTTTCTCCCGGATTAATCACATTAAATAGTCAGTGATCTGCTATGAAAGACGGGCTGTCTAAAAACCTCGGCAGATATTTGTTTTCTTGGTTCTCTGAACACGTAGAAGTCGATGTCTATTGAGTCTTGTGGGTGAGGCTTTTGGAGAGCCCATTCAACTTGCGCCATGACTTCAAGACCAACAACTGCGAAATTGTGAGGAAGATCCAACTGCGTCTGCTTTCTGGCCTCGTAAATGATCTCGTCCAACTAAGGAACTGTCTCGGTTCCGAAGGCAAAGCTCGAAAACGCAACGGGACTCCCGCGAAGTTCAAAATCAATGGCTTCTGTTATCCCTTCAACGATCGGAATAGGTACTGGAAACAAGTACAAGCATGCCCTCGCGAGCATGATCACGAAAGATCAAGAGAGTAACAAGAATGCTTTCTTCAGTATTTATAACGCCTCCCTTTTCATTTTCCATTTATTGAGACGAGAATCTTAATCGATTATCGCCATTACTTCTTCCACAACATCGTCGGTCAATCTTTCCTTCAAATCTAGGGCTTTGAGGTTTTCTCTAAGCTGTTCAACCCTACTAACTCCAAGGATAATTGAACTAACGTTTTCATTCTTGAGGATCCAGGCAAGTGCCAGCTGAGCGAGTCCCGTCTCGAGCTTCTCTGCGACATCTGCCAGTTTGGCAACCTTTCTTAGATTTTCTTCAGAGAATATTCTGTTCTCTTCAAGATGCTTTTTCAAACCGGGGAACTTGGCTAACCTACTGTTTTCCGGAATACCACTGTTGTACTTCCCCGTAAGAAGACCACTGGCAAGAGGACTCCAAACAGTAAGACCAAGACCGTACTGTTTGTAGATAGACTGATACTCCGATTCAACCCTTTCTCTCACAAACATGTTGTACTGCGGCTGCTCAACAACAGGAGGAATAGCATTCAACTTCTCGGCAGCTTTGTGGGCTTCTTCCAGCTCTTTAGAACTCCATTCAGATGTCCCCCAGTAGAAGGCAAGACCGTTTCTGACAATGTAATCCATTCCAAGGACTACTTCCTCCATCGGAGTCTCGGGATCTGGTCTATGAGCATATAGTATATCAACATATTTAAGCTGGAGTCGTTTGAGAGAATTCCAGGTCCCCTCAAGAAGGTGCTTTCTTGAGAGTCCCTTCTGATTTGGTTTGCTTCCTCCCCAGAAGATCTTCGTGGAAACGACAACTTCCTCTCTTTTGAACTCCTTCAGGATCTCGCCCATCATTGATTCGGCCATACCGCTGGCGTATGCCTCAGCGGTATCAAAGAAGTTAATTCCCGCTTTATATGCCTCTCTCATGGTTTCTCTTGCGTTATCGATATCTAGTTGCGCTCCAAAAGTAAGCCATGATCCGAGACTCAGCTCACTAATAAGAAGACCACTTCTTCCAACTTTGCGATATTCCATAACTTGTCGAACCTCCTTCTCAATGCCGATATAGATTGTTTTAATTATATCATTGTATTCTTTGATACAAATCATGTGGAGGGGGAAACGACAATCGGTTAGCGAAAAGCTTTTGAGAACACGAGAGCGTGGTTTGATGTCAAAAAGCAGGACGATAAGGGCCGGAGCAAGGTTTGGTTATGCAGCTAGAACGGCCAGTCAAACTGCGTATGGTAAGCCTCTGGTTGCACGTCAACCGCTTCTTTCATGCACTCGGCAAATCCCTGATCTCATCAACAGTATCTGGACTTCGATTTCTACATATGAATAGGATCAACGTTTGGCGACTTTGATCATCGACAGAAAGAGTATTGGAGTGAACCCGTTACACACAACTCAGTTGTTGAATGGATTTTCTTTCTTCTCTGATAAACTTGGAGTGGGACAAGAAGAGGAGGTGTTGCATATGTTGGAGAGAACGGATGGGGCATCCGGCATAGAAGGTATCACTTATCAAACTTTGAGCGGTCTCAGCTATTGGGCTGGATTTGTCGGTATATGGACTATAGTAGGTGCCGTTCTTGGGATTATTGGGTCTATCGTAGGTATGGTGGCAAACCCCTTCTCGATTTTCGGTGCTATAAGCGCAGTAGTTGCTTTGATTATGGGGCTGAAACTTAGGAGTTCGAAGAAGGAATTAGACTCGTTTGTCCAATCAAAGGCGTCAATCAACTTGGAAATTGCGCTTGACAGCCTTAGACATTACTTCAGAATTCAGGGAATACTAATAATCCTAGCCCTTGTATTCATAGTTATAACAATAGTTTCCATGGCTGCTATGGGTAGTCTAATGGCAAATTACATGAATAGCTTCTGAAATAGCCAAACTTTGGAGGTGACTAGTTGTTCGTTCTGAATATAGTACTTTTCGCAATAATAGCTATACTCGTTTTCCTT
>Ga0116152_10002996_pt1 | contig 13645 bp, 10 predicted proteins | sample AD_UKC119_MetaG_FD_89894 | JGI IMG/M metagenome (GOLD analysis project Ga0116152, IMG submission 89894) | Active sludge microbial communities of municipal wastewater-treating anaerobic digesters from Hong Kong - AD_UKC119_MetaG | ecosystem: Engineered > Bioreactor > Anaerobic > Digestate...
CCCGGTTCAACCGGGTGTTGTGTACAATGCAATGATCAATCCCATTAAGAACTACCCAATAGCCGGCGCAATATGGTACCAGGGTGAGAGTAATACATCCACTCCCGGTTCGTATGCGAAATTATTGACAACAATGATAGACGCCTGGCGAAAAGACTGGCATACAGATTTCCCCTTTTATCTTGTACAGATTGCTCCATACACATACGGAAATAACCTGAGTGCAGCGATACTCAGAGAGCAGCAATCCCTGGCTGCAAAGCATTATAAAAGTGGAATGATTGTGATCAGTGATCTTGTTAGTGATACAACTGATATCCATCCCCGGGATAAGAAAAGCGTTGGTAAAAGGCTTAGTGATTATGTGTTATTCGATCACTACAAAAACGGGAATGAGGCCGACGCTAAAAGCCCGGTTTATGAAAGTATGGTTGTCAATGACGGCAAAGCCTATATCAATTTCAATTATGCAGAGAGTGGAATAGTAAGCCGTGATAAAAAGATCAATGCGTTGTTAATTGCAGGAACCAATAAAGTTTTCTACCCGGCAGAGGCAAAAATTGAAAAAGGGAAACTGGTCGCCTGGAGTAAGAATGTGAAGGAACCTGTGGCTGTCAGATACCAGTTTTGTAATGCCTGCATTGGTAACCTGGTATCTCAAACAGGCTTGCCGGTAGCACCCTTCAGAACAGATGATTGGGAAGTAGAATAAATAAAAATAATAAAGATGAAAAAGATACTATTTCTGATAATGATCTTGTCTGGACCATTTATTTTAAAAGCTCAGACAGATGAGCAAAGGGCCCAAAGCCTTTTGAAAAAAATGACACTGGAAGAAAAAGTTGGCCAGATGACACAGGTGACATTTGCAGTAATTGCAAAGGGTGGATGGGCCGATACGGAAGGAATAGTTGACCCTGTAGCTTTGAAAAAAGCGGTTACTGATTATCATGTCGGGTCTATTTTAAATGTAAATGCTCATGCTTTTGCAATGGAAAAATGGCATGAGGTTATTACGAAGATCCAGGACGAGGCAAAAACTACCCGTTTAAAGATCCCGGTAATATATGGACTGGATGGTATGCACGGACAAACTTATACTTTAAACTCTACCCTTTTTCCTCAGAATATTGCAATAGCAGCAAGTCGTAATACACAATTGGCTTCGGGGGCAGCAAAAGTTACTGCTAAGGAGCTAAGGGCTTCTGGAGTCAGGTGGAATTTTGCCCCGGTGCTTGATATTGGTCGCCAACCTTTATGGAGTCGTTTCGCTGAAACATATGGAGAGGATGTATTCCTGGGTAAAACAATGGGTGTAGCTGCGGTAAAAGCATATGAAGAGGATGGTTTAAGAAACGTTACTGCAGTAGCCAGTTGTTTGAAACACTATTTGGGTTATTCCAATTCAAGAACAGGTAAAGATCGTACCCCGATCTATCTACCCGAAATTGAAATGAGAGAATATTACCTGCCGCAATTTCGTGAAGCCGTTAATGCAGGTGCTTCCACAGTTATGATCAATTCCAGTGAGATCAACGGGATACCAGTGCATGCTGATAAATATTTGTTAACGGATGTTTTAAAAAAAGAGCTTGGATTTTCGGGTGTAGTGGTTAGTGATTGGGAAGATATTATCCGGTTACACACAAGACATAATGTGGCTGCAACAGCACGGCAGGCTGTTGTAATGGCTGTTAATGCAGGTATAGATATGAGCATGGTTCCTTCGGATTTCTCCTTTTATGATCTTTTACTGGAAGCCGTTAAATTAAAGGAAGTACCCATAAGCCGAATTGATGATGCGGTAAAAAGAATACTTATATTAAAATACAAGCTTGGTTTATTTGATGACCCGTATCCGGAAGCCGCAGCTGTATCAAACTTTGGCCAACCCTCTTACCAGGATCTTGCTTTACAGGCTGCAAGGGAAAGTATGACTTTGTTGAAGAATAAAAATGATATTTTGCCCTTGTCAAAGAATAGTAAAGTGTTGATAGCAGGACCGGCAGCTCAGAGCATAAGTGCTTTAAATGGTTGCTGGAGTTACACCTGGCAGGGAAATAATGAGGAGTGGTATCCCGCAGACAGTAAAACAATACTTCAGGCAATTATTGATAAAGCAGGTGAAAAAAATGTGATCACTACTACGGCCAAAGGATTTAATGATCCTGCCAATTATAATATCAGTACACTTAAAAAAGCAGCCGAAAATGTCGATCTGATCATTATGTGTATCGGGGAAGATGCATATGCTGAAAGCCCGGGGAATATCCGTGAAATGGCATTGCCGGAAGAACAACAACAGCTTGTTAAGGCTGCCTTGCTTACAGGAAAACCGGTAATACTGGTATTAACGGAAGGGCGACCCAGATTTATCACAGAACTGGAACCTTCTTCAAGCGGGATCCTGATGGCCTATTGGTCCGGTAAAAAAACCGCCGAAGCTATCGCAGATGTTTTATACGGTGATTATAATCCTTCGGGTCGTCTGCCTTTCAGCTATCCCAAAAGTATTGGGGAGATCGTATTATATGACCGCAAGCCTACAGAAGAAGTAAGAGAAGTTTTTAATGATAATGCCGGGGGAGGTTATGATCCGCTTTTTCCTTTTGGCCACGGACTCAGCTACACAACTTTTGAATATGGGGATCTGCAATTAAGCAGTCAATCAATTACCGGGAATGAAAAATTAACGATAACCTTAAAAGTAAAAAATACAGGTAGCCGTTTTGGTGGTCATAGCGTGGAATTGTATACCCGTGATATGTATGCAAGTATTACTCCTAGTATGAAAAGATTAAGGGCTTTCCAGAAAATTGGTCTTAATGCAGGTGAGTCAAAAGAAGTATCATTTGTTATTGATAAAAATGACCTGGCTTTTGTGAATGCACAGCTTAAAACGGTAACTGAGCCGGGTGATTTTGATGTAATGATAGGCGATAGAAAAGCGACTTTTTCTTATCAATGATAATAGTTTTATATGTATAGTATCAGAATTTTTTTTCAGCAAGCCCTTTTCTTTTCCTTAATTACGATTACTGGCTGTAACGTTAGTAATAAAGTGAGTGAGGAAAGTCTGAAATTTTATGCACCTGATAATAACCTGATCCAATATACTGGGCGGATTGATTTTACAGATCCCAAGGCCCCTCGCTTCTGGCAACCCGGCGTCTATATCGATTTTAAATTTTCGGGTACAAAGTGTAAGATCATTGTAAAAGATGAGGTTTTATGGGGTAAGAATCATAATTACTACGAGTTGGTTATTGATGATAAAGCCCATCGTTTCCAAACAAAGTCAGCAACAGATACTATTGATATCAGCCAATATTTATCAAATGAAAAGGAACACAGTGTAAAGCTGGTTAAGAATACAGAAGCGAATATTGGTTATATGGAACTGACCGGGATCATTTGTAAGCAATTGTTGCAGCCAGCTAAGAAGCCGGTCCGAAAAATAGAATTTATTGGTAATTCAATAACCTGTGCTGCTGGAAGTGATATCAGTGAAGTGCCTTGCGGAAAAGGAGAGTGGCATGATCAGCATAATGCATGGATGAGCTATGCAGCTGTTGCATCCCGTACATTGAATGCACAATATCATCTTTCTTCTGTTTCCGGAATAGGTTTAATGCGAAGCTGCTGTAATATGGATATTATAATGCCACAGGTATATGATAAAGTAAGTATGAGAGATAATAAGATCAGTTGGGATTTCAATAAATATCAACCGGATGTTGTATCTGTTTGTCTGGGTCAAAACGATGGTGTTCAGGATTCAACAACATTTTGTAATAACTATATTCAGTTTTTAAAAACACTGAGAGGGTATTATCCATCGGCTGACTTTATTTTACTTTCAAGCCCGATGGCAGATGACAAATTAAGAGAATTCCTTCGCTCAACTTTGACTTCAGTTACCAGTTCTATGCAGAAAGCCGGGGATAAAAAGATTAACTTCTACATTTTTGAAAAGCAATATATCAATGGATGCGATTATCATCCTGATGTCAACGAACACAAGGAAATAGCTGAGAAAGTGGCGAATTATATAAAAAGTATAAAAGGTTGGTAGAAAGACTCTTGTGTATTGAAGATATTCGGGTAACTTTCAACAAATTAGTTTTTCAAACAGAATAAAAAGTATTTGTTATGATTCCAGTAAAAGGATATGCAGCATATGATGCAAGTTCTCCGCTTACTCCTTATGATTTTGAAAGAAGAGAATTAAGGTCAGACGATGTGTTAATAGATATACTATACAGTGGTGTTTGCCATAGCGACCTGCACCAGGTCCGGCATGAGTGGGGCAATGGTATTTTCCCGATGGTGCCCGGACATGAGATAGTGGGTAAGGTTGCTGCAGTGGGAAACAAAGTAAGCAAGTTTAAGATAGGAGATACAGCCGGCGTAGGTGTAATGATCGATAGTTGCCGAAAGTGTAATCCATGTGTGAGTTTTATGGAACAATATTGTGTGGAGGATATGACAGGGACATATAACGGCTATGAAAGAGATGGGGTCACTGTTGCCCAGGGAGGATACTCTACAAAGATCGTAACGAATGAAAGATGGGTTTACCATGTTTCAGACAAACTGGATCTGCCCGGTGTAGCTCCTTTGTTATGTGCAGGTATTACTACCTATTCACCTTTAAAGTATGCCCAGGTTAAAGAGGGTGATAAGGTAGCCATTGCAGGTCTTGGGGGGCTTGGACATATGGCCGTAAAATTTGCTGTTGCCATGGGTGCAGAAGTGACAATGATAAGCACTTCTCCTTCTAAAGAAGCAGATGCCAGGAAACTGGGAGCACATCACTTTGTGCTTAGCACAGATAAGGATGCCATGAAAAAAGCTGAAAGTAGTTTTAATGTAGTAGTTGATTCTATTAGTGGTAATCATGATTATGAATATCTATTAAAACTTCTGTGCCTGGAAGGTAAACTACTGGTTGTCGGATTGCCGTCGGAGAACCCGGAAGTCAATCCTTTTGAATTGATCAAAAACAGACGTTCAATTATTGGCTCAATGATCGGTGGCACTGTTGAAACTCAGGAGATGCTCGATTTCTGTGCAGAGAAAAATATCGTTGCTGATTATGAACTGATCAATATGCAATATATCAATGAAGCATATGAAAGGATGCTAAAGAATGATGTGAAATACAGGTTTGTAATTGATGTATCTTCTTTAAAGTAGTTTCCTGACAGATTTAAATAACTAACATGAGAATTATTTTGTCTTTAATATCATTCGCTTTGTTTCAATGTGCATTTGCACAAAAGTTTGAAGGACTTGCCATGACACCGCCGATGGGCTGGAATAGCTGGAACACTTTTGCAACCAATATCAATGCAAAACTTGTCATGGAGATAGCCGATGATATGGTTAAAAGCGGTATGAAGGATGCTGGCTACTCTTATATAGTGCTGGATGATGGATGGATGGCCAAAGAAAGAGATCCCAAAACTGGTAACCTTGTTCCTGATCCGGAAAAATTTCCGGATGGACTTGAGCCTGTCGTAGAATATGTGCATTCTAAAGGGTTAAAATTCGGGTTATACAATTGTGCAGGTACTAAAACCTGTGCCGGTTATCCGGGCACAAGGGGATATGAGTACCAGGATGCCCGTTGGTATGCCTCTATGAGAATAGATTATTTGAAATATGATTGGTGTTATACCGAGGGCATAAATGCTAAGGAAGCTTATGCAACTATGAGTAATGCAATAAAGGTGGCCGGAAGACCGATCATTTTCAGTCTTTGCGAGTGGGGGAGTAATGATCCCTGGGAGTGGGCGGCGCCTGTAGGACATTTGTGGCGGGTAAGCGGAGATATTTATAACTGTTTTGATTGTATTAAGAATTGGGGGTCATGGAATAGCTGGGGAGTAACCCATATCATCGATTTGCGAAAAAATATCCGTCAGTTCGCAGGCCCGGACCATTGGAATGATTTTGACATGATGGAAGTTGGGCATGGGATGAGTAATAATGAAGACAGGGCCCACTTCAGCATGTGGTGTATGCTTGCTTCTCCTTTGATCGCAGGAAATGATCTTCGTGAAATGAAACAGGAGACGATTGATATTTTGACCAATAAAGAAGCTATTGCTATCAATCAGGATAAGTTAGGGGTGCAGGCCTATCTCTATCAGCAAAAAGATAGTATAGATACATGGGTAAAGCCATTGGCAAACGGGGAACTGGCCATTTGTTTTATGAATCGTTCTAAAACAGAACAACCACTGAATTTTGATTGGAAAATGAGTATTCTGTCAGATACGGTTTCAAAGACTACTTATAATTTTAGTAAAATAAATTATACCATAAAGAATGTATGGGGAAACGGTACAATGACCATGGCTCAAAAAAGTAAACAAAGAAAATTGCCTGGCACTTCAGAGCCAATCCGCTTAAATATTCCCGGACATGATGTGGTTTTACTTAGATTGAAACCAGTAGTTCAATAAGCTTTTATATGTACAGGGCAAATGCACATAGGTATGAGTTGATGCGTTATAATCGTTGTGGCAACAGCGGGTTACTGTTACCGGCTATATCGTTGGGTTTATGGCAAAACTTTGGAAACAGGAACGATTTTAACAGCATGCGGGAGATCATACACTTTGCATTTGACCATGGTATTACTCACTTTGACCTTGCTAATAATTATGGTCCACCTCCCGGTGAAGCTGAAATTAATTTTGGAAAGGTCCTTAAAGATGATCTCTGGTCATATCGGGATGAGCTCATTATTTCTACTAAAGCCGGTTATTACATGTGGCCGGGGCCTTATGGTGAATGGGGTTCCAGGAAATATTTGATTGCCAGTATTGATCAAAGTTTGAAGAGGCTGGGAGTTGAATATGTGGATATTTTTTATTCCCATCGCCCGGATTCTGATACTCCAATGGAAGAAACAATGATGGCATTGGATCATATTGTAAAAAGCGGAAAGGCTTTGTATGCAGGTATTTCCAGTTATTCAGCAGAGCAGACTTCAAATGCAATTACTATACTCAGAGAATTAGGTACTCCATGTCTCATTCATCAGCCAAGGTATTCCATGTTTGACCGTTGGGTAGAAAACGGCTTATTGAATGTTCTTAGTGATGAAGAAGTGGGTTGTGTCACTTTCTCCCCATTAGCACAAGGCTTGCTTACAGATAAATATCTCAACGGTATTCCGGGTACATCCCGTGCAGGAAGAGGTTTGGGGAATGGTGCTATACAACAAGATGATATTTCTCCATCAGTTTTGCAGAAAATAAAAAAACTCAATGAATTAGCAGGCCAGCGGAAGCAATCATTAGCACAAATGGCCATTGCGTGGCTTTTAAAGGATAACCGGGTCACTTCAGTTTTAGTAGGAGCAAGTTCCGTAGCCCAATTAAAAAACAGTATCGGTAGTTTGCAAAATGTCTCATTCACAAATGAGGAGCTTTCGGCGATTGAGGAAATACTAAAGTAGAATAAGCATGCTCAGGTATAATATCATCCCTTTTTTACTATTACTCTTTTCGGAAATATCAATGGCGCAGAAAACTTCTTTACATCTCATTGATAAACTTGCCACATCAGAAACAAAAGCTTTATATAAGAATCTTTATACGTTATCACAAAAGCATATTCTTTTTGGTCATCAGCATGCTACAGAATATGGTCATGGTTGGTCCGGAGAGGAAGGAAGAAGCGATGTGAGATCAGTTACAGGATCGCATCCAGCAGTGATAGGGGTTGATTTTAGTGGGCTTAGCGGCAGGTCTCAAAACGAAATAGAGAAAACAAAAACCCTTCTCAGAAAAACTATTACTGATACTTATAACAGGGGAGGGGTAACAACTGTATCCTGGCATTTTAATAATCCGCTATCCCCCGGTGGCTTTTATTGGATCGATACGGTGTCAAAAGCTTCTGTGAAATACCTTATACCGGGTGGAGAGTATCACAATACTTATAAAGAGATATTGAATTCGATCGCAGATTTTGTAAAGTCAGTGAAAGGAAAAGATGGAGAACCTGTACCTATGATATTCCGGCCTTTTCATGAATTTGATGGATACTGGTTCTGGTGGGGACGAAACCACTGTACAACTGATGATTTTGTTTCGCTATGGAAATTTACTGTTTCCTATTTACGGGATTCGATGCAGGTGCATAACCTGGTCTATGCATTCTCTCCCGATAACTTATTTAGTTCAGAAGAAGAATTTTTAGAACGATATCCGGGAAATGAATGGGTAGATATGGTGGGCATGGATAATTATGGTGATTTTGGCCGGTATGGAGAATATGATCTTGAAGCAGGTTACAAGAAATTGAAGATCGTATCAGATTTTGCAAGAAGAAACGCAAAGCTGGCTGCATTTACCGAAACGGGGCTGGAGTCAATCCCTAAAAAGGATTGGTGGACAGCTGTTTTGCTCAAAACTCTTAAGCGGGGAGATTTACAATTATGCTATGTACTTGTCTGGAGAAATGATACAAAAAGTACTACTCATTATTATGCACCATTTCCCGGGCATGTATCCGAAAAGGATTTTATCCTTTTTTTTAATGATCCTTTTACTTTATTTGAATCAGATCTTAAAAATATTTACAAATGAAAAAATATTTAATTATAGCGGTAATTCTTGTTACCAGTATAGCATATGCACAACCGGTGAAAGAACATGGAAGCCTCAGTGTTAAAGGAACACAGTTGGTTGATCAAAAAGGCAAAGCTGTGGTATTACATGGTATGAGTTTTGGCTGGCATAATTTATGGCCAAGATTTTACAACAAAGGAGCCGTACATGAATTGGTATCAAAATGGAAATGTACCGTTATCAGGGCGTCAATGGGTATTGAACTGAATAATAGGGGATACCTGAAAGATTCAGCAGTATCTGTAAAGCTGATACAAAATGTTGTGGATGCAGCTATAAAAGAAGGAGTTTATGTTATCATTGATTGGCATGATCATAATATACATACTGAAGAATCCAAAGCTTTTTTCTCCATGATGTCGAAAAAGTATGCAGGTTATCCTAATATCATTTATGAAATATTCAATGAACCGGATTATGAAACATGGCCAGAAGTAAAAAAATATTCAGAAGAAGTGATTGCTGCTATCCGTGCAAATGACAAGTATAATATTATCCTGGTTGGTTCTCCAAAATGGGATCAGGCGATTGATCTGCCTGCAGCAGATCCCATCCGGGGATATGATAATTTAATGTACACGATGCATTTTTATGCAGGCACCCACAAACAATGGCTCAGAGAAAGGACCGATAAAGCAATGGCAGCCGGATTACCAGTCTTCGTTTCTGAATGCGCAGGAATGGAAGCTACTGGTGATGGGCCTATTGATCATGAGGAGTGGCGGAGATTCAAAGAATGGATGGATGCTAAACAACTAAGCTGGGTAGCATGGTCAGTATCTGACAAAAAAGAAACCTGTTCTGTGCTTAACCCGGTAGCAGCTTCTGAAGGAAACTGGAAAGAAACAGACATAAAGGAATGGGGAAAAATTGCAATAAAAGCGTTGCTTGAATATTCAAATAAGTAACCGTATTCTACTCATCACCTTATTTTGAGTCAGAGGCATTAATCAATTATCTTGCACTGATATTATGCAGATGAAACACATAGTAGTTACAGGCGGGGCTGGTTTTATCGGAAGCAACCTGATTCAAAAATTATTTGAACAATATCCGGGGGTTAGGATAACCTGTATTGATAATTTTGACAACTTCTATTCTGCAGATATCAAGCAGTTGAATATCCGGGATCTTAAACAACTACCAGAGTTTACTTTTTTGTATAATGATATAGCTGAAACATCCGCAGAAGAGTTTGCCGCTTTAATTGAAGATGATGTGGATTGTATAGTCCACATTGCTGCAAAAGCCGGCGTAAGACCCAGTATTGAAAATCCGCTGGCTTATCAGCAGGTTAATGTAATTGGCTTACAACATATGCTTGATTTTGCCCTGTTAAAAAAAGTGAAGCAGTTTGTATTTGCCTCCAGTAGTAGTGTTTATGGTATCAATGATCATTTCCCATGGAATGAGGAGGAGAAATTGTTGCCTATAAGCCCCTATGCTATGACAAAACTGGCGGGAGAAATGCTGGGTCATGTTTATAGTAAGCTGTATGATATTCGGTTCCTGGCTCTTCGGTTCTTCACCGTTTACGGACCTGGTCAAAGGCCAGACCTTGCTATTCATAAGTTTACCAAGGCTATACTCAAGGATGAGTCTGTCCCAATGTATGGTGATGGTAGTACAAGCCGGGACTATACTTTTGTGAAGGATACTGTAAAAGGTATCATAGGTGCTATTGAATATACAGCAACCGACTTTGAGATCATTAACCTGGGAAATAATTATACAGTATCGCTTAAAGAGCTGATCCATGCTATTGAGGATGTGACCGGTAAAAAAGCTTCAATAAATCAATTACCTGAGCAGCCGGGTGATGTTCCTAAAACTTATGCTGACATTACAAAAGCCCGAACGTTGTTGAGTTATGATCCCCAAACTTCTCTAAAAGAAGGTCTCAACGAATTTTATAAGTGGTTTTTGGAAAACAAAGAGTTGCTGATGCAGTAATTACATCACTATATCATGCGAATGTATTATCTCTTTCCTGGCATGATAAATTTTCCGGATATTATAGGTCTTTTTGTTCTGTGATTCAAAGTAGGTCCTCACATTAATATCAGCAACAATACCGATAGTGATCAGTTGAATACCACCCAGCAATAATATCAACCCCAGAATAAGCAGAGGTTTACCTCCAATATCTTCACCTATTATTTTAAGAATGAGCAGATAAATGTTGATCAATATTCCAAGGCCAAAACTGATAAACCCCAGGGGGCCGAAAAGATGCATTGGCTTTTGCATATATTTTCTCATGAATACCATTAGCACAAGGTCACTCATTACTTTGAACGTCCTGTTAATACCATATTTACTTTTTCCATGGATACGGGCATGATGTTTTACATCGACCTGTGTTATTCTGGCTCCTTGTAATTTCGCCAGTACAGGGATAAATCGGTGGAGCTCACCATATAGTCCAAGTTCCTCAGCTATTTCTTTCTTGAAAACTTTAAGTGTACAGCCGTAGTCCTTAATGTAAACTCCTGTCATCCGCCTGATCAATGCGTTGGCGATCTTGCTTGGGATTTTGCGTAAAATAAATCCGTCCTTTCGGTTTTTTCGGTTACCGGCAACCACATCCCAGTTCTCTTTTTTCAGCAATTCAAGCATCGGTGGTATATCGGTAGGGTCGTTTTGCAAATCGCCATCAAGTAAGGCAATATAAGTACCCCTGGAATGATCAATCCCGGCTGTCATTGCGGTACTTTGACCGTAATTTTTTCTTAACTCAACAAGGATTGTTCGCTCATCAGCGTATTCAAGGATCTTTTCAATCGTTTTGTCCGTAGATCCATCATCAACAAAAATAATTTCATAATCAAGAGCAGATAGGGCGGAACGGATAGCATCCAGAAGAGGTTTGATGTTCTCTTCTTCATTCATTACCGTAATTACAACTGAAATTTCCCGCATATACTCTGAATATGGCAGCAAAGGTAAAGGATAAAACAAAAGGAAAAGAGTTCCTGGCGGAACCCTTTTCTGAAGTTTATACTTAACTAAAAATACTAAAAGATACCTGCCAGCTCAAGACTTCTTTTCTTAAGGGAACGTATTTCCATATCCTCGACAATAGGATCAGGGGCAACGATCAGTGATGTACCAGGTTCTCTCCACCAATTAGTAGATTTAAGTCTTTCAAGACTGATACCTCCAATAATGTACTGCCTCTTTTCATGTACATGAAATTCTTCTACCCAATCAAACTCTTCTCTCGGAACAATATCGGTTTTTTCAAAACTCACATATACTCTTAGCCTGATCGAATTATCCAGGTTATGTGGTGTATGATGGTAAAGCTTTTTGTACTCATATTTATACTCGTAACGCAATGCTGCAATATCACTTAATACTGCAGATGCAGTAGGAAGGCTACCGGCTCCTTTGCCATAAAAAAACTGCTTGTCAGCAAATCCACTTTCAATTACTACTCCGTTATACTCATTTTTTACAAAGGAAAGATGATCATCAGCTGGTATAAATTGTGGCAGAACAAATGCAGCTACATTTCCATTTTTAAGTTTTTGAGCCTGGGCCACTAATTTAATTTGCAGATTTTTTGACTTTGCAACAGCAGCGTCTTCTTGCTGAATATGTTGTATTCCATTAAATAGTAGCACTTCTGGGTTTTCAATTATTCCATAAGCATGAGTTAGAAGGAATATCCATTTATTCAGGGCGTCATATCCTTCTATATCAAGACTGGGATCGCTTTCGGCAAAACCGCATTGCTGAGCTAATAATAATGACTGTTTAAAATCCAATCCATCCTCAAACATTTTAGTAAGAATAAAATTAGTGGAACCGTTTACGATGGCTTTGATAGAGTGAAGCAGATCATTGTCATAATATTCTTCCAGGTTGCGGATCACAGGTATAGACGTACAGGCGGCTGATTCATATAATAATGAACGACCTGTTTGATTTTGTAATTCTAGTAATGCTGGCAGATTTTCTGCGATCATTTTCTTGCTGGCAGTTACAACATCTTTTCCATTCAGCAGAGCTGTTTTGACAATATCGAAAGCAGCTTTCGCATCGTCTATTACTTCAACAATCACATTTATATCCGGGTCGTTTAATAACTCGTTTTTATCTGTTGTAAATAGGTTGCCAGGAGCATTACGGTTTTTCGCAGGATCTTTGATGCATACTCTTTTAAGATTGGCATTCAGTGAGGGAGTTTGCTGAAGCACTCTATATAAGCCTTCGCCTACGACGCCAAAGCCAAAAAGGCCGATTATTAATTTTTTTTGCTTGCTCATATTAATTTGAAGCTATTTTTAGAAATGATCTTTGATTTTTTTCAATAAATGATTCCAGGGCCGATTCAATTTTTTCATATTCAAGCAGGAAACCATCGTGGCCAAACTCACTTTGTATCATCAGCAACTTTGCATTTGAGATATTCTTTTGCAGGAATTCCTGTTCAACAGGCGGATAAAGAATATCAGATGATATACCAATAATCAATGTTCGGGCTTTTATGCCGGCCAATGCATTGGCGGCACCACCCCGGTCTCTGCCTACATCATGACTGTCCATACTTTGCGTTAGCTTATAATAACATAGGGTATTGAAGCGATTCACCAATTTTATGCCCTGGTATCGCTGATAATTATCTGCAGCATGCTTCACATTTTTTGAGAGTGGAATGAATGCTTTGTCCCGGCTTTGAGTAATTTGATAACCATTATAATGCCGATAAGACAAAAGCGCTATGGACCTGGCGGCAGCCAATCCTTTTTGTCCTGCATTTTGATCCTTATCAAGCCAGGTTGGGTCGGCTTCAATGGCCATTCTTTGCGAAGCATTTAATGCAATTCCCCATGGAGAGAGTAATGCATTTGTGGCTATGGGAACAATATGTTCAAATAGTTCAGGTTCTTCGATAGCCCACTCTAATAATTGCATACCACCTGTACTACCACCGGTTCCTATGAATATTTTGTTTATACCAAGGTACTCTCTCAGGTGTATATAGG
>Ga0116152_10002997_pt1 | contig 13639 bp, 11 predicted proteins | sample AD_UKC119_MetaG_FD_89894 | JGI IMG/M metagenome (GOLD analysis project Ga0116152, IMG submission 89894) | Active sludge microbial communities of municipal wastewater-treating anaerobic digesters from Hong Kong - AD_UKC119_MetaG | ecosystem: Engineered > Bioreactor > Anaerobic > Digestate...
TGAATGAAGTGAACTTGATATTGACTTGTATTGAATAAGATATAAAATCACAAACAAAAACGAGAATATTTTCCCGTTAATGTTTAAATATTTTTGGGACATTTTCCCAAACTATTGACATAATTAGTAAAAATTTAACAATATATCAAAAACTATAACATTTTTAAATATTTTATGTGATATACTTAAAATGGAGATGATTACATGTCGTTTAAAGAATCAATCAAGAATTTTTTTATTGGAGTCATTGCTGGGATCGGTAATATTACACCAGGTTTAAGTGGATCAGCATTGTTAATTATTTTTGGAGTATATGAAAATTGTATTAAAGCAATTAGTAAAATCTTTAAAAATTTTAAAAAAAGCATCTTTTATTTAATGCCAATTGGTATTGGGTTAGTTGCTGGAACCATTGGATTTAGTAATGTTATAAAGATTTGTATTGAACGATATGAAGTTATTACAATGATTGTGTTTATGTTCTTTATAATAGGAACCCTTCCAACATTATTTAAAAAAGCAAATAAAAATAAGTTTAAAATAACTTATTTAATTCCTTTAGTTATTACGTTTTCTTTAGGCATTGTTTTGCTTATTGCAGATGTTAGTACTAATCAAGAAATAATTACTACGCTAAATACTCAAAATTTTATCATCTTGTTCTTAACTGGTATGTTAGTTGCAGCATCATCCATTATCCCAGGAATAAGTAGTACAGTTCTTCTAACTATGTTAGGACTATATACTACCTATTTAACTGCTATAGCTGAGTTAAATGTAATTATTTTGATACCTGTTGTTCTTGGATTTGGAATTGGTGCATTTGTTCTTGCCAAGTTAATTGATAAACTAATGGAAAAATTCTATAGTTATACTTTTTATGGTATTTTGGGTTTTGTACTTGCGACAATTCCAGCGCTAATACCTAAGAATCTAGCTTTAGATAGCAACCTACTAATTGGTATTGTCCTTGGTAGTCTTGCTTTCTTACTGACAGTTCTAGTAGAAAAAAGAGCAAAATCTTAATCGAAATTGCTCTTAATATTACTTAAACCTTCAAGGTATAAAACATTTTCACCATTTTGTATATGTATCATTGTTGTACCATTAATCATTAAGTCATCTACTGAGGTGACTTTTTTATTGCCTACTATCGTTACATAGTCCTTATTCATCTTATCCTTTAAATTAACTTTATAAAATTTATCATCGCTATTATCTGTTATTAATGTCTCTAATTCTGTTTCATCATCAGAACCAAACTCATAGTATAAAACATAATAATCACTTGTCGTTTGTTTAAAGGTTGCACTTGCTAAAATTATACTAGTATTAATACTTGGTTGTTCTTTTAGCTTGTATTCTCCTGTTATAAGTGCCGCCATTACATAGCCTATCGCTAAAAATAATATGAATCCTACTATTACTTTAACAACATTCATAGTTTCTTTTCTAGGATCTTTTATTTTTTCTTTCTTTTTAGTTTTTAATTTCATATTTCTCTTAATTGTTTTTTTTGACATAATAACACCTCGTAATTAAGATTATATATTATTTTAAAGAAAAAATAAACAATAAATGTTTATTTCATCACAGGTAATGCATTAATTGACCTTGCAACTTCTATAAGTTCTTTTTGTGTCATTACATCAGATACTATATAATAATCGATTCCACTAGATGACCATGTTATAGATTCATCTGTTAAAGATCCGATTGTATCAATTAACATAAATGGCTCTCCTGTTGTTGGAATAATCGTAAAATCTTCATAAATTGTTGAGTTTTCTTGTACCAATAGAAATGATTTTTCACCAGAGAATGTCATTATTATTCTTTCTCCATCATCTTTATTTACTTTTTCTTGATCTGATAATGTTGTTTCTGTTGGAAGATATAGCGGAAATACTCCTTCACTCATAGTTGGCGTGTCCACTTCCTTCTCGTCTGCAGATTCTTTTTCAGATGTATCTTCTTTGGTATCAGTGTTATACTTTGATTCATCTATTTGAAAATAATTTGAATCAAATGTCGCATCTTTATCAATTGTATTAAAATTGACTGTTATTTGTGGAATATTATTATCATCCATTACTGTTACTTGCTTAATATCCATATTTTTATCTACTAATACTTCTTGATGTGTCAGTTTTTCATTATTTGGATAATTTACATTTGATGTTTTAAATATATAGCCATCATCAACTGATTCTATAACTAAATCATCGGCTTTTTCTAAATCATTTTTAATTGAATGTAACAGATAAGCCTGTGAATTATTATATGGCCATTCTGATTGGAATTTGAAACTTTTGTTTAATAGTGGTGTGATTACGTAAACTCCATCACTATTTTTTATAATTATCTGTTCATAATTATTTGATGTATTAGATAATTCTACTTTATAGTTATCACCCTTATAATATGATACTTTTACATCATACTCATAAACATCATCATTATTTACAATTTCCATAGTGGCTTCTAAGTAATATCCTTTAATCTTGTCAATATTATTAAACAGCTTATCTTTAACATTATCCTTCCCACACCCTGTTAAGAATAGACATAACACTAGTGTTAAAAAAATTATAACTTTTTTCATTTTTCACCCCATTTAATTTCTAGTTAATTATATGGCATTATTTCTCCAATATTCGTGAATAATTATTAAAAATAAGTACAAGATAAATAATAGAAAATAAAGGAGGATTTTATGGTAACATTGCAAAAGATTGCCTTAGCATTAACAATTATTGGAGCACTAAATTGGGGACTAGTTGGAATATTTGATTTTAACTTGGTTTCTGCTATCTTTGGTGCTATGGATACATCAATAATTACCAGAATTGTTTATGCTCTTGTTGGTATTGCTGGCATTATTAACATTGGACTTTTAATACAAGATATTGAATTTAAATAAAAAAATCTAGAAAATCTAGATTTTTTTGTTACATAAATTCTTCTTCAAGTGCTTCAAGTGGTTCATCTGCTAATAATTCATTTGTAAGTGCATACTTGCATTCACGATATTCTTTGATACCTGTTCCTGCTGGTATTAGTTTGCCAATGATAACATTCTCTTTAAGGCCTTGTAGTGTATCAACTTTACCTCTTAATGAAGCATCTGTCAATACCCTAGTAGTCTCTTGGAATGATGCTGCAGACAAGAATGAATCTGTTTCAAGTGCTGCCTTTGTAATACCAAGTAATATTGGAATACCAGTTGCAGGCTTCTTGCCTTTAATAATCATCTCTTTATTAGCATCTGTAAATGTTCTAAAGTTTATCATTGCTCCTGTTAGATAATTAGTATCTCCACCATTAACAATTCTAATTTTAGAAATCATACGTCTTGCAACTATTTCAACGTGCTTATCACTAATTGAAACACCTTGTTGACGATATGCTTTTTGAATTTCCTTTAAGATATATTCTTGAGTAGTAATTGGATCTGTTACTGCAAGCAACTCTTTAGGCGATATATTACCTTCCGTAAGACGTTCACCTGCTGTCACTTCTGATCCTTTTTCTACTCTTAATTTTGCTGCATAGTTTGTTACATGTTCAATCTCATCATTTTTATTTTTAACAGTAATTCTAAATTTACCATGATCTTCTTCAATCTTAGTAACTTTACCATCTATTTCTGCTATTGTTGCTGCCCCTTTAGGGTTTCTAGCTTCAAATAATTCTTGAACACGAGGTAAACCTTGAGTAATATCTTCACCACATGCAACACCACCAGTATGGAATGTTCTCATGGTTAACTGTGTACCAGGTTCACCAATTGATTGTGCTGCCATAATACCAACAGCTTCTCCAACTTCAATAATATTGCTTGTTGCTAAGTTTCTACCATAACATTTCTGACATACACCATTAACAACGTTACATGTAAGAATGCTTCTAATTTCAACTTTTTCAATACCCGCATTCACTATCTTTTCAGCTTCTTTTTCATTAATGATTTGATTTTTATCAACAATAACCTCTTTAGTCTTAGGATCAATAACCTTTTTAGATGCAAATCTACCAACAATACGATCATATAAAGATTCAATTACTGTTCCATCTTTTTCATTAATAAATGCTTCTACCATAACACCAAACTCGGTACCACAATCTTCTTCTTTAACAATAATATCTTGTGATACATCAACAAGTCTTCTTGTTAAGTAACCAGATTCGGCCGTTCTTAACGCCGTATCAGCATTACCTTTACGAGCTCCATGAGTTGATAGGAAGAACTCCGATACTGATAAACCTTCTTTAAATGAAGATAAAATTGGAACTTCCACATATTCTCCATTAGGTCTAGCCATCAATCCACGCATACCAGCAATCTGAACAAATTGTGAGATACTACCACGTGCTTTAGAATTCATCATCATAAATATCGGATTATCAAATGAACTATCTGCAATAGTTTGTAACTCCTTTTGAACTTTGTTCTTAGTATCATCCCATGTTTCAATTACTTTAGCGAAACGTTCTTCCTCAGTAAATAAACCACGAGCATATTGCTTATTGATCTTATCAACCATCTGCTTAGATTCGGCGATGATTTCACCTTTCTTTTCACTAGTAACTACATCATCTATTGACACTGTGATACCTGCTACTGTTGAATATTTGAAACCTAAATCTTTTAATTTATCTAGCATAATTGACGTTTCAGTAGTTTTATATAATTTAAATATCTGAGCAATTATAGCCTCTAATATTGATTTAGGGAAAGGTTTAATTAATTCCATTTCCTTAATTCTTTCAGGAATATTTTCTCCTTTTGCAATAAAATACTTATTAGGGGTAACATTTTTAATATTGACCTTTGTTGGTTCATTAATATATGGAAATGTATCTGGTAAGATATCATTAAATATTAATTTACCAACTGTAGTAATAAGATATTTCTCATGTTGTTCTTCAGTAAATAGTTTATGCTTAAATGAACTTGTTCTAAGGGCAATTCTAGTATGAAGAGTAATCTCTTTTCTTTCATATGCCATTTTAGCTTCATTAGGATCTTTAAATACTCTTCCTTCACCAGGAAGTCCTGCTTCTTCAATTGTTAAGTAATAGTTTCCTAATACCATATCTTGTGATGGTGTAACAATTGGATCTCCTGATTTAGGATTTAGAATATTATTAGCGCCTAGCATAAGCACTCTAGCCTCAGTTTGAGCCTCTTCTGATAGAGGTACATGAACTGCCATCTGGTCTCCATCAAAGTCAGCATTAAATGCTGTACATACAAGTGGATGAAGTCTGATAGCCTTGCCACCTACTAGTTTTGGTTCAAATGCTTGAATGCCAAGTCTATGAAGGGTTGGCGCACGGTTTAAAAGTACAGGATGTTCCTTAATTACTTCTTCAACAATATCCCAAACTCTTTCATCTTGATTTTCTATTAATCTCTTAGCAGCTTTAATATTATGTGCTATTTCTTTTGTAACAAGTCCATTTATTACATGTGGTTTAAATAATTCTAGAGCCATTTCTTTTGGAATACCACATTGATACATTTTTAGATTTGGACCGACTACGATAACCGAACGTCCTGAATAGTCAACACGTCTTCCTAACAAGTTTTGTCTAAATCTACCTTGTTTACCTTTTAACATGCTAGATAATGATTTAAGTGGTCTATTACCTGCTCCGGTTACACTTTTACCACGACGGCCATTATCAAATAATGCATCTACGGCTTCTTGTAACATTCTTTTTTCATTTTGAATGATAATTGTTGGCGCACATAAGTCAATTAGTTTCTTCAAACGATTATTTCTGTTGATTACTCTACGATATAAATCATTTAAATCACTGGTTGCAAATCTACCACCATCTAATTGAATCATAGGTCTTAGCTCTGGTGGAATAACTGGAATTGCATCTAGTATCATCCATTCTGGTCTATTACCTGATTTTAAGAATGCATCAAGAACATCAAGTCTTTTTAGTAACCTTGTTCTCTTTTGTCCTTGTGCTGTTTCCAATTCTTTTCTAATTTGAGTTGTCTCTTTTTCAAGATTAACTTGTTTTAAAAGTTCCTTTATAGCTTCCGCACCCATACCTACTTTGAAAGTATCACCATATTTTTCATAATATTGACGATAATCTCTTTCTGATAGTACTTGTTTATTTTCTAGAGGAAGTGCTCCTTTATCAATAACAACATAAGATACGAAATATAATACTTCTTCTAAGTCTCTTGGAGGCATATCTAGAACAAGCCCAATTCTTGAAGGAACTCCCTTAAAGTACCAAATATGCGATACTGGGGATGCTAATTCAATGTGACCCATTCTTTCACGTCTAACTTTAGACTTTGTAACTTCTACTCCACAACGATCGCAGACAATGTTTTTGTATTTAACTCTTTTATATTTTCCACAAGAACATTCATAGTCTTTAGTTGGGCCAAATATCTTTTCACAGAATAACCCATCTCGTTCTGGTTTTAAAGTTCTATAGTTGATAGTCTCTGGCTTTTTAACTTCGCCATATGACCATTCTCTTATTTTTTCTGGTGATGCGATACCAATTCTTAATGCGCTTATTTTATTAACTTCTAGCATTAGAATTCCACCTCACTTTCAGATATTTCAGTTTCAAAGGCTTTTTCTGCCTCAAAATCCAAATCATCAAAATCATCTTCATCGTCTTCTTCATCATCGATGATTTCTTCTTCTTGATGATTATCTACAGTAGGTTCATCTAGATCGATATCTCTTAAATCAACAGTTGCATCTTTATCTTCTTGTTCAATATCTTTTAATTCTAGAACTTCATTTTCATCATTAATTATCTGAATATCAAGTCCAAGTGCTTGGAATTCTTTAATTAAAACCCTAAAGCTTTCTGGAACTCCAGCTTCTGATACTTTATTTCCTTTAACTAATGCTTCATACACTTTAACTCTTCCTACTACATCGTCTGATTTAACTGTTACTAACTCTTGAAGAGTATGGGCTGCACCATATGCATATAATGCCCAAACTTCCATTTCACCAAATCTTTGCCCACCAAATTGTGCTTTACCACCAAGTGGTTGTTGCGTAACAAGTGCGTATGGACCAGTTGCTCTAGCATGAAGTTTATCATCAACCATGTGATGAAGTTTAATCATGTACATAACTCCAACAGATATTCTATGATCAAATGGAAGACCCGTTCTACCATCATATAGAGTCATCTTGCCATCTGGTTCCATCTTGGCTTCTTTCATCATGTCCTTAACATCATCGATTGATGCACCATCAAATACTGGTGTTGCAAAATGAACATTAAGGTTCTTTGCTGCCATACCTAAGTGTAATTCAAGAATTTGTCCTAAGTTCATACGAGATGGAACTCCAAGTGGATTTAACATAATATCTACTGGCGTACCATCTGCCATATATGGCATATCTTCTTGAGGTAATATAAGTGAAATAACACCTTTATTTCCATGACGACCAGACATTTTGTCTCCTACTTGAATCTTTCTTTTTTGAACTATATAAACTCTTATTAATTTTGACACACCCGCTGGTAGTTCATCACTATCTTTTTTAGTGAATATTTTAACATCATGAACTATACCTTCGCCTCCATGAGGAACCCTAAGAGATGTATCTCTAACTTCTCTTGTCTTTTCGCCAAAGATTGCGTGTAATAGTTTTTCTTCACTTGTTAACTCTGCCATACCTTTTGGTGTAACTTTTCCAACTAAGATATCCCCTTCACTAACTTCAGTCCCAATTCTTACAATACCATTAGCATCAAGATTTTTTCTTGATTCTTCTGATACATTTGGAATGTCTCTTGTCATTTCTTCAGGTCCTAGTTTTGTATCACGACATGATATTTCATAATCTGATATATGAATTGATGTATATGCATCTTCTTTTACTAATTTTTCATTTAAGATAACTGCATCCTCATAGTTATAACCTTCAAATGTCATGAATGCTACTACCATGTTTTTACCAAGTGCAAGTTCTCCTTGATCAGTTGATGCTCCATCAGCGATAATCATATTTCTTCTTATCTTATCTCCAACTTTAACAATTGGGTGATGATGGTAACATGTTCCTTGGTTAGATGCTACAAAGTCTGATAGATAATATGTGTCTTTTCCTTTAGCATTTTTAACTACTATCTTTCTAGCATCAACATATTCAACAACACCATCTGCTTTTGACACAACAGTTGCTCCTGAATCTCTGGCTGCGATGTACTCGACACCTGTGCCGACAAATGGAGCTTCTGGTCTAAGTAGTGGTACTGCTTGACGTTGCATGTTAGATCCCATAAGGGCACGAGATGCATCATCGTGTTCCAAAAATGGTATACAACTTGTCGTAATAGATACGACTTGTTGTGGTGAGACATCAATATAATCTACCTTTTTCGGTTCTACTAATACATTTTCTCCCATATAACGTGCTGCTACTTGGCCAGCATCTATGTAATTATCCTTATTTGTAGGCACCGTTGCCTCAGCTATATAGATTCCTTTTTCTTGATTTGCTGTCAAATATTCTACTTGATCAGTAAGTTTTCCATCGATAACCTTACGATATGGAGTTTGAATAAATCCATATTCATCAACTTTTGCATAACATGCAAGTGCTGTAATAAGTCCAATGTTTGGTCCTTCTGGTGACTCAATAGGGCAAATTCTTCCGTAGTGTGATTCGTTAACGTCACGTACTTCCATACCAGCTCTATCTCTTGACAAGCCACCAGGTCCTAATGCTGATAATCTTCTTTTATTATTAAGTTCGGCTACTGGGTTTGTCTGATCCATAAATTGTGATAACTGGCTACTACCAAAGAATTCTTTTAATATCGCTGTTACTGGTCTAATATTAATTAACGCCTTCGGTGTAACGTCTTCAGCTTCAAGTGTAGTCATTCTCTCACGAATAACTCTTTCCATTCTAGTAATACCAATTTTGAATTGATTTTGAAGAAGCTCTCCTACTTGACGAATTCTTCTATTACCTAAATGGTCAATCTCATCAAAATATCCAACTCCATGTAATAAATTCAAATAGTATGATGTAAGTGCATAAAAATCAGATATTGTAAGTCTTCTTGAAGTAATATTTTGATCACTACCAATTACATGCAATATTTCTTTTGAATTCTCTGGATTATATATTTTAATTACTTGAACTTTGTTATGATTGTCTAAATCTTCGTTGATTCTAACTTCTTTCATGTTATATCCATCAGCGAAAACTTTCTTAACATCTTCAAATATATCTTTAGTGATAACAGTTCCTTTTTCATATAAAACTTTACCATCTACTTTGATATCTTCTGCTAATTTTTGATTTAGCAATCTATCTGTTATATCTGCTTTTTGATTTATTTTATAACGCCCTACTTTGGCTAAATCATACTTAAATTCATCAAAGAATCTTGTAATTATATGATTTTTTGCAGAATCAAGTGTTGCTGGTTCACCAGGTCTTAGTTTTTCATAAATCTCAATTAAAGCTTCATCTAGGTTTCTAGTTGAATCTTTTAAAATAGTATTTTCTATAAATTTGTCTTTGCCAAATAAATCATATATTTCTTTATCACTAGATAAGCCAAAAGCACGTAGCATTGTTGTCAATGTTACTTTTCTTGTTCTATCTATCCTCACATATAAAACATCTCTAGCATCTGCTTCAAATTCTAACCATGTCCCATGTGATGGAATAATTTGTGATTTAATTAAAAGACGTCCATTTTTGTCTATCTCTTTTAAGAAATATGCATTTGGTGATCTGATTAGCTGAGATACAATAACTCTCTCAGCTCCATTTATGACAAAAGTTCCACTATCTGTCATAAGTGGCATATCACCTAGAAATATTTCTTGTTCTTTTACTTCACCTGTTTCGTTATTAAATAATCTAACGTCAACTTTAAGTGGTGCAGCGTAAGTAGCATACCTCTCTTTACATCCTCTAATTGAGTATTTTGGTCCATCAAAATGATAATCGCCAAATTCTAAAGATAAGGTACCAGAGAAATTTTCAACGGGGAATAGATCTTCAAATACTTCTTTAATTCCGGTTTCTGTAAACCATTGATATGATTTTTTTTGTATTTCTAATAAGTCTGTCAATTCATAAGTATTTCTTATTCTAGAAAAACTTCTTCTTTGACGGTGGTCTCCACAATCAATTACTTTGTAAGCCACTAATTTCACCCCTATTCCAATAAATTAAATTTTTTCAAGAACTTTAGTTCTTTTTTAATACGTAAATTATATTATTAACACAATTTAACTATCAAGTCAAACAAATTTTGCCTTAATAACTAAATAACCTTTATGTTTTATTAGTACTTCAGCCTCACATACTTTATTAAGATCTTTAATAGTACTTAATGCCCCCTGCTCTTTACGCATAACAAAATATAAAACACCAGATTTATTTAAATAGTCTTTTGCATTAAATAATATATCGTATACTACTTTTTTCCCTGCCCTAATTGGGGGATTAGTGATAATATAATCATATTTTTTAGAAACTTCAGAATAGCAATCACTATGAAAAACATTAGAACTAGATTTATTCTTTTTAATATTCATTTGTGTTAGATGAATTGCTCTATCGTTGACATCAACCATATCAACATCAAGATTAAATTCTTTAGATAGGATTATCCCTATTATTCCATAACCACATCCAACCTCTAATAAATTCCCAGAAAGGTTTTCTTTTATTAGTGTTTCTATTAAAAGCCTACTACCAAAATCAAGACCTTTTTTGGAAAATACTCCATTATCAGTTGCAAATATAAATGATTTATCATCAATTTCTAACTTAAATTCTTTAAGATTACTTTTTATTTCTGAATTTGTAAAATAATGATTCATATCTCACCCTTTTAAAATCGGTAAAAGCCTAATACTTATTTTGTATTAAGCTTTCAATTATTTAACTTCTACTTCAGCGCCAGCTTCAACTAATTTAGCTTTTAATTCTTCTGCTTCTGCAACATCGATGTTTTCTTTAACAGCTCCACCTGCATCAGCAATGTCTTTAGCTTCTTTTAAGCCTAAACCAGTTACGTCTCTGATTATTTTAATAACATTAATTTTAGCAGGTCCTGCATTTGCTAAAGTTACAGTAACTTTTGATGGTCCTGCTTTAGTTTCTTCTGCTGCTGGTGCAGCTGCTACTGCTACAGCACTTGGATCAACTCCAAACTCCTCTTTCATTGCATCTACTAATTCTTTTACTTCTAATAATGTCATTTCTTTTAAGCTTTCAATAAAACTTTCTTTTGTTAACTTTGCCATTTTGTTTTCCTCCTTTAATTTTTAATTTAGTTTTTTATTTTAATTTTCTTTTTGTTTGCTATAAAGATTTAAGGCAATTGATAAATCTTTTGCGATTTGGATCATACCACCTGCAAGCATAGTATAAAGTCCTTCTCGTGATGGTATAGATGCTAAACTTTTTAGTACATTCTCATCAGATACTTTTCCATCAACAATTCCTGCTTTTAATATTAATGCATCATGTTTCTTTGCAAAAGTAGAAAGCACTCTAATTGGTGATAGCTGATCAGTACTAAATGCGATAGCTGTTGGACCTTCAAGATATTCACTCAAATTAATATCTAAGTCTTTAAGTGCAATTTTAAGTAATGTGTTTTTGTAGATTTTATAATCTGAATCATTATCTCTTAGTTCTTTTCTTAAGTCTTTAGATTCGTTGTCAGTAAGTCCACGATAGTCAAATAACACAACTGTTTCTGCTTCTTTAACTTTATCTTTGATTTCACTAACTATTTTTTTCTTTTCGTCTAAGACTCTTTCGCTTGCCATTATTTACACCTCCTATATCTTTTTGTACCATAAATAAAAGCCTTTGCACAGACAAAGACTTTTAATAAATCATTATTGATTTAAGTCCTCGGTAGGATTTATGTTTATACCTACTGTCTATGGCACTTCTTTAAATTTCTAATTTATTATATAACATAGTTTCTTAAATGTCAAAACTATTTATATCAATTTTTACAGATGGACTCATAGTTGATGAAATCGCAATATTCTTAATATATGTTCCTTTTACTGATTGTGGTTTAATCTTTGCGATTGTCTTAACAAATGATTGAATATTTTCTACTAACTTGTTAACATCAAATGATACTTTTCCAACAGCACTTTGAACATTTCCAAAAGTATCTGTTCTGTATTCAACTTGGCCTGCTTTTACATCAGCAACTGCTTTTGCAACATTTGTTGTAACTGTTCCTGTCTTGGGATTTGGCATCAAACCTTTTGGGCCTAATATTTTACCAATTTTACCAAGAGCTGGCATCATATCAGGTGTTGCAATCATAATATCAAAATCGAACCAATTTTCTTTTTCAATCTTTGTGATTAAATCAACATCTCCAACAAAATCTGCTCCTGCTTTTTCTGCTTCTTTAGCATTGTCGCCTTTAGCAATAACTAAAACTTTCTTTGTTTTACCTGTTCCATTGGGAAGTACAAGTGCACCTCTTAATTGTTGTTCAGGTTTCTTTGTATCTAAATTTAAGTGCATTGCAATTTCTACAGATCCATCAAATTTAGTATTTGAAACCTCTTTAACAAGTTTAACAGCCTCTTCTAAAGTATAAGTCTTAGTTTTGTCAATCTTTGTTGATGCTTCTTTATAAGTCTTTCCTCTTTTTTTCATATTTTCCTCCTTATGTGGTATAGCGGATCATCCTTCCACATAGGTAACCCTATGTATAAATATTTTATTCTTCTTTTGCTTCTTCAGTTTCAGTTGTTTCAGATTCAGTAGTTTCTTCTTCTGCTTCTGCTGCTTTAGCTTCTGCTACTTCTTCTTCCATTGCTTTAAGTTCTGCTTCTCTTGCTAACATTTCTTTTTCTGCTTCGGCTGCTTCTTTTCCTTGTTCTGCAAGTTCTGCGTCATTTAAGCCTTTTACTGCAATTCCCATATTACGTGCTGTTCCTGCAATTATCTTCATTGCTTCTTCTACATCATATGCATTTAAGTCTGGTAGTTTAATTTCTGCTATCTCTCTTAAATCATTTTTAGTAATTGTTGCAACAACATTATTAGCACCTTTAGCTGAAGCTTTTGCCACCTTAGCATATTTCTTAATTAAAAATGCTGCTGGTGGAGTTTTAATAACAAAGTCAAATGATCTATCATCATAAATTGTAATTTCAACAGGTAAAATATCTCCTAGCTTTTCTTTTGTTGCATCATTATACTTTGTACAAAACTCTCCAAGATTGATTCCTGCAGGGCCTAAAACAGTTCCTACTGGTGGTGCTGGTGTTGCTTTTCCAGCTGGGATTTGTAATTTGATTTTCTTAACAATTTCTGCCACGAAAAACACCTCCATTTAAATTTTTTTAACGTTATTCGCGTTGTGGTCATAATAGCTTTTGTCCGCGCTTTCCACTTCTTATATATATAAAATATATAGCCCTTAAATAATAACACTATATATTAAATATTGCAACTTATTTTTCAAGTCTTTTAGTTAGTTATGTTTATCTTATGATAATGTCTTAAGTGTTATCTTTAGAAAATGTCTCACTTATAATATAATATATCATCAAGGTGATATATATGAGAAAGGTTAAATTAAGAATGAATGAATTAGAAAA